>OCZT010003984.1_pt1 | contig 15008 bp, 2 predicted proteins | sample 1539031 | NCBI WGS metagenome assembly OCZT01 (sample SAMEA3539308, study PRJEB22396) | soil metagenome | biome: tundra; feature: field; material: soil | place: USA | collected 2010-05 | depth 0.15 m
AGTCCGCTGCAACGACGGGTTAGGCGACCCCTGCTCCGGTGTAGGGGCGCAATGGGAATTGCGATGCCCGTTGGCGCGCAGAGACCAGCGCTTTGCGCGGGCTTTCGGTCTCGGCAGGCACACATCGGCTCGCTCGAACGCCCTTCGCCGAGATCCGTGACCGCCCTTCAGGCTGCTTTTCGAACGAGTACCGGCAGCATCCGTTCCGGACGGCAAGATAGGGTTAGGCCGCGGCAAGCTCCTCACCCAGCGACGGTTAGGACGAGGCGGTTCGCCCGGCGCCGTCCGACCTCCAGGGCCCGGTAGTCCCGGACCACCGCGCTCTGAGACATCAGCCCGGGGACGCCTTCTAGGAAAAGGCCGATTACTCGAACCTAAACCGCCATCCGGACAGAATGCCCGCCTACGGCCCAGGTTTCCACGGGCCGCAGCCCCCGGCAATTCCCATTGCGCCCCTACAGAGTGCGTCGCCCTGGATGTGGCGCGTTCATTTTGCGGGGCTGGCGTTTGCCGGCCAATGAGACTCGATCGCACAATTGGCCATGAGCCCGAAGCGCGACGCGCCTTTGGTGAAAAACTGCTCGCGTAAACATCTGATTCAAGGGCGACTTGCGCAGCCTTCGTCTTGGGGTGTAGGTTCAGTAAAGTAAGTACTCAGCTTCTCAGGATTCCGCGGATTAAGCGGAGAGTTCTCGATGGCATTTCGCCCGGAACGACGTCGCCTTGCGAAGGATCCCGCTGAGACGGGAGTCGATGCCTTGCGCCCGTTCAATGGAGGGGCAGAGCCGCCTCGACTGCATGCTGTCCAGGCGGGCACTCCCGAGCGCCGGGTGTCACGAATCTCATCAGGTGGGGGTCAATTCCGGCCGCTCTCGGGCACTACAAGGATCGAAACAAGTCCAATGAAGCGCGCCTTGAGGCCAGGGCTTCTCGGAGTCGTCCTGGCCGCGGTCTTTGCTGTCGCTCCTGCGTCAGCGGCAAATCTTTCCTCGGTCTCCGTCGCGCCGACGAGCGTCGTGGGCGGGGGTGCCTCGACGGGTACCGTCACCCTCGACGCCGTCGCCCCGACCGGCGGCGCCGCCGTCACTCTCGCCAGCAATAACGCGGCCGCAATGGTGCCCGCCGGCGTCACGGTGGCGGGAGGCGCTAAGACGGCGACGTTCGCGATCACGACGACGTCGGTGACTGCAAACGCTGCCGCGACGATCACGGCCTCCTACAGCGCCGTCAACAAGACGGCGACGCTCACGGTCACGACGCTCCTCGCCTCTGTGACGCTCGGGAGGACAAGCGTCGTGGGCGGAATCTCCGTAACTGGCACTGCGACTCTCTACGCCCCGGCACCCGCAGGGGGAACCGTCGTAACCCTCGCCAGCTCGGTGGTCACGCGAGCCACGGTTCCGGCAAGCGTCACGATCCACGCAGGTGCCACGAACACGACGTTCGCCATCCCGACGTTGCCGGCCACCAGCACGGGCTCATTGACCATTACGGCCTCAAACGCGGGGGCCAGCAGGACGGCAACCCTGACGACGTCGGCCGTGACGATCCCCTATTCGGTCACGCTCGCCCCATCGACCGTCTTCGGCTCGGCGACCTCGACAGGAACCGTGACCCTGAACGGTGCAGCTCCGGCGGGCGGCACCGTCGTCACGCTGACCTGCTCGAATACCGCGGTGGCGACCGTCCTCGCGAGCGTCACCGTACCCGCCACGAAGACGTCGGCCACATTCGCGATCTCCACGCTCACGGTCGCGGCGAACACCAACGTCACGATCAGCGTCGCGTCCGGGGGTACGTTGAAGGCGGCAACCCAAACGGTCGCCCCTGCCCTCCAGCCTTTCTCCGTGACTCTCAACCGAACGAGCGTTCCACGTGGGCAAAGTCCGACGGCCACGGTCATATTGAACGGCCCGGCGCTCGGGGGTGGCGCGACCGTAACGCTGACCAGCTCGAGTACGACCAACGCGACACTTCCGGCGAGCGTCGCCGTCCCAGCGGGCTCGAGCTCGGCCACCTTCACCGTTACGACACTGACAACTGGCACGGCCTCCTCGGTGACGATCTCGGCGGCATACGGGGGCGCGACGAAGAGTGCCGCACTTTCGCTCACCTCGACCCCTGTTCCGCTGAGCGTCACCTTCAGTCCGGGCTCGGTTGCGGGTGGCGGGTCGGCGACCGGTACCCTGACGTTGAGCGGCCCGGCTCCGGCGGGTGGGACAGCCGTCTCTCTGACGGCGTCTTCTTCCGTGGTGTCAGTCCCGGTGTCCGTGACCGTCGCCGCTGGGGCGAGCACAGTCACATTTGTCGCGACCATTGCGGTTGTCCCGAACGACGTCGATACGGTTGTTACGGCGGCCTCCACCGGCGTGACGACAACCGGCGTCCTCACAACGACGGCGCGGAGGCCAAAGAGCCTCAACCTGAGCCCAACGACGGTCGTCGGGGGAGGGGTTTCCACCGGCACCGTCACCATCGATGCCGCGGCGCCGGCTGGCGGCGAGGCCGTGTACCTCGTGAGCTCGAATCCGGCCGCGGCGACCGTCCCCGCGTTTGTCACCGTACCCGTGGGCTCGACGATAGCCTCCTTCGCGATCACGACCCCGATCACGGCCCCGACATCCAGCGTCACGATTTCCGCGATCAAGCAGCAGGTGGCCGCGACCGCGACATTGGCGGTTCTGTCCCCGACGCCCACTCCCACGCCGACACGGACGCCGACACGGACGCCGACGCGGACCTCGACTCCGACCCGCACGCCGACCGCCACGCCTACGGTGACTCCGAGCCACACGGCGACGCCAATGAGGACCCCGACGCCGACGGCAACGCCAACAGCCACCCCGACCCGCACGCCGACTCAGACGCCAACGGCCACGCCGACACCCACTCCCACGTCGACGGTGACGCGTACGCCGACGGCAATCCCGACAGCCACGCCGACCGTCACGCCGACGCCGACTCAGACGCCAACGGCCACGCCGACATCCACTCCCACGCCGACGGTGACGCCTACGTCGACGGCAATCCCGACAGCCACCCCAACCGTCACGTCGACGCCGACTCAGACGCCAACGGCCACGCCGACACCCACTCCCACGTCGACGGTGACGCCTACGCCGACGGCAACTCCAACAGCCACGCCGACCGTCACGCCGACGATCACGCCGACGCGCACAGGAACTCCGACCTTTACGCCAACGTCGACCCCGACTTCTACCCCCACGTTCACACCCACCGTCACGCCGACGGCGACGCCAACGTCGACCCCGGCTCCGACGCGAACTCAGACGCCGACAGCCACGCCGACCTTCTCCCCCACGCCGACGGTGACTCCTACGCTGACGCCGACGATCGCTGCGACCGTGACGCCGACGCCGACTCGGACGCCGACGGCCACGCCGACACCATCTGCCACGGCATCCCAGACGCCCACCGCCACGCCGACACGGACATCTACCCCGATCTCGACGTCAACCTCGACGCCGACAGCCACGCCGACTGCTACGCCGACGCCGACACCCACGGCGACTCCAACGGGATCTTCGACGCCTACTCCGACGCCAACCCCGACGGCGTCCTCGACGGCTACACCGACGCCAACGGCCACTCCGACATCCACGCCGCCCTCGACGCTGGTCCTCTCGAGCCTCTCGCTGAGCCCGACGTCGGTCATTGGAGGCTCCTACTCCAATTCGACAGGCACTGTCACGCTAACCGCTTCCGCACCGGCCGGAGGGTTCGCGGTCAACATCTCGTCCGACAATATTGCGGCGACTATCTGGGGTGGAGGGAGCGTGACCGTCGTTCAGGGCGCCACGACGGCGACGTTCACGATCTCGACGACTGTTGTCGGGACCGCGACGACCGCGACGATCACGACGACCGCCGGGACCGTCACGAAGACGGCGACCCTTATGATCAATCCACCTGGCGCGGCTGTGATCGGCATCGTCCGCGACGCTTCCACCGGGATCGCTCTTCCACAGGCGGTCGTCACCATCGCGGGTACCGCGATGACCGCTATCACCGACGGATCCGGCTCGTTCGTCCTTGTAGCCGCTCCTGGAAACTACACGCTGACCGTAACGGCACCGAATCTCCAGCCCGCGACGACAGCTTCGCTGACCGTAACGGCGGGCCAGACAACCGACGCCGGCACGATCTCGCTGGGCGCACCTCAGGGCTTCACCTTCGGTGTCCGCCCCGCAATTGCATCTGGTACCGGAACGGCGACGGCGATCGTTTCTCTCGTCGCTGTCGCTCCGGCTGGCGGCGCGATCGTCACGCTTACGAGCGACAGTCCAAGCTTCGTGGTTCCGGCGTCAGTAACCGTGCCTGCCGGCAGGCGCGTCCTGACGTTCCCTGTCACTTACACCCCCGTTTCTTCATCCACGTGGGTGACGATCTCGGCGACGAACGCCGGCATTACGAACCGGGCGCACGTCACGCTTACGCCCGGTCCGACCGTCGTATCGGTGTCGCAGCCCGCTGAGTGGCCCTACATCGGACGGGTGGACAGCATTTTCGGGCCCGCCGACCTCGAGGGCACGGTCGCTCTCAGCGAACCGGCCCCCCCAGGCGGCCTTCAGGTTTCCCTCACCAGCTCCAGCACACCAATGATCAGCGTCCCCGCGACGATTCTCGTCCCGGCCGGCGCTCTCCTCGTGACGTTCCCGGTGCATGCGGCCGCGGTGGCAACGACGACGACATCGGCGATCACGGCATCGCTTCCAAACGGCAGCGCGTCGGTCCTCCTGACGGATACCTCGGCCGTGGCGCTGAGCTCGATCAGCGTTCAGCCGTATGGACGCACGGGAAAGTCGATCCAGATTCGAGTAGTACTCAACGTGGAAGAAGCTAACGGGCCGTACGTCGTCAATCTCACCAGCTCGAATCCGACTGCGGTACCGGTGCCGGCCACCGTGCCGGCGACCGGGTATCCCCCCCTCCAGGCCGTCGTCTCGGTGACGCTGGGAGCGGCCTCGGCCTCGCCCGTCGTCATCACGGCGAGCCTCGCAGGTGTCTCGCGCTCGACGACGATCACGGTCTCGAGCACCAGCACCGCGGTGGGGACTTCGTTTAATGGCGGTACTCTCAACTTCGACATCACCGACGCGCCGGCGAGCTACGCCTACGTAACCTTCTACAGCTCGAACCCGTCGGTCGTCAGTGTGCCCGCGGACGGCTCGATTTTGGCTGGCAATACTTCTACGAGTGTCAACGCCTCGGTCACGCGCGGCCCCTATGACGCCTCGGTCGTCCTAAGCGGTAGCTGCTTCGGCCGTGAGGTGATGACGCCACTCGTCGACGTGGCACCTGCGGCGGCTTCGGGCGGCCTCTCCGTGAGCGCCTACATGGGTAGCGGAACCGGCACTGTAGGCCTCTGGGACGTGGCCCCGCCGGGCGGAGTGACGGTCCTTCTCGGCACTAGCGAGCCATCTGTGCTCTCGGTTCCAGCTAGCGTTCTCGTGCCCGCGGGAACGCGCTCAGTTTCCTTCACCTTCTCGACGTTCCCGGTAGCAAGCGCCACATTCGCAAGTGTCACCGCGACGTCTGCCGGCGTCACCGCAGCGGCGTCACTGACAGTCCCGCCTCCCATCGTCTGGGGCCTCACATTGTCGCCGACGAGCGTGCCAGGTGGAAACACATCCATCGGAACAGTGACGCTCAATGGACCGGCGCCGACGGCGGGGTATCCGCTGTCTCTAAGCTCCTCCAGCGCGCTGGCGAACGTGCCCGCCACCGTCACGGTCCCGGCCGGATCGACCACGGCCACGTTTCAAGTGACGACCTTGGGAGCGTCCGTGCAGACGAACGCCAACCTCACCGTATCCGGGGGCGGGTCCTCGCGGAGCGCGACACTCGTCGTGGATTTGGCGGTTCCGGTTTCCGTGACCTTCAATCCCCCCGCGGTGCAAGGTGGGAATCCATCCACCGGCACGGTAACCCTGAACGGCGCGGTCCCCGCCGCGGGTTCCAGCGTGCAACTGAGCAGCCTGTCGGGTTCGGCGGCGGTGCCCGCGAGCGTCCCCATTCCTGGCGGTTCGTTCTTTACGACGTTCCCCGTGACCACGTCGACGGTCGTCCAAACGACGAACGCCGGCATCCGAGCCTCGTATTTGGGTTTCAGCCAGACTGGAACGCTGGTCGTCACGCCGCTTCCGCCGGTCTTGGCTTCGGTCTCGGTCGATCCAGCGGTCGTTTCGGGCGGACTGCCGGCCACGGGCAGGGTCAACCTCTCGACGGTCGCTCCAACCGGCGGGCTGGTCGTCACACTCGCAAGTTCCGACACCACGGTCGCCACGACGTCCGCGAGCGTCACGGTACCGGCGAACGCGACGTTCGCCACGTTCGCCGTCACAACCGCCGGCGTCCAGAACCCGACACCCATCACGATTTCGGCCGCAAGCGGCGGCGTCGCAGTAAACACCTCGTTTACCGTTGACCCGGCTACTCTCCAGGTCCCCTCGCTGAGCCCGTTCAGCCTCGTGGGTGGATCGCCGTCCACGGGCACCGTTTCCCTGATCGGGAAGGCCCACGCGGCGGGCGTCCTCATCGCGCTCGGGTCTTCCGACACGAACGTCGCCACGGTTCCGCCAAGCGTGACAATCCCGGCCGGCGCGAGCAGCGCTACGTTCATGGTCAGCACCAACGCCGCCTTGACGACCGGCAGCGCAACCATCTCGGCGACGGGCGGCTACCGCAACGCGACGCAGTCGACCATCCTCACAATCACTCCCGCGCCGGTCTTTCTCGCGTCCTTTTCGCTGAGTGCGGCGAGCGCCGTGGGCGGCCGATACTCGAATCCCGTCGGGACGGTGACACTCAATGCCCCGGCATCGGCTGGAGGCGCTTCGGTTCAGCTCTCGAGTTCCGACACGAGCGCTGCATACCAGCAAGCAGCCGTGAACATCCCAGCCGGCTCAACTTCTGGGACCTTCACCATCTCGATGCGAGGCGTCGCGTCCGCCGTAGTCGTGACGATCTTCGCCACCTACAACGGCGTGACGAAGACGGCCTTGCTGACGGTCAACCCGGCGACGCTGACTTCGCTCGTCCTCACGCCAACATCCGTCGCCGGAGGCCTGAACGCGAGCGCTGCCGTGGGTCTAAACGGCTTTGCGCCCCCGGCCGGGGCCGTGGTGGCGCTGTCATCTTCGCTGCCAGGAACCGCCGCCGTGCCCGCGAGTGTGACCATGCCGGCGGGCGGCGAGGGCGCAGTCTTCAGCATCTCGACGACTTCCGTTTCCGTCTCGACTCCGGTCGTCGTCACGGCCACATATGCTGCTGCGAGCGTAACGGCCTCTCTCTCCGTCGACCCGATCGGCCTGGCCAGCGTCTCGATTCCGGGCATACAGAAGGCTGGCAATTTCCCTAATGGCACGGTCAGCTTGAACGGCCCCGCGCCTCTGGGTGGATTCACAGTCGACATGACGGCATCCGGTGCAGTGTCATTCGACGAAGTGACCCAGGTGGGAGACACCCCCTCGGACCACATTACGGTCTTGATCCCGGCCGGCGCGACTTATGAGTACTTCCATATGTGGTTGGTGTGGCAACCCGTGGGTGGAACGGGCACCGTCACGGCGACTCTGAATGGCGTAACGAAGACCGCGACCATGACCGTCACTCCGGGTACGGCGACGCTCTCGATAGACCCCTCGGCGGTCTCGCGCGGCGGCAGCGCGCTCGGATCAATCCATTTCGACGGCTATCCACCTTGGGTTTACGATTTTCCCGTTAATCTCTCGTCGAGCAACGCAGAAATCGCCCTGACGGCGGCATCGGTGGATGCTTATCCAACTGGGGTCGGGACGATCAACTACGCCACCCGATGGTTGTTCCCGATCGGCGTGACGACAGGCTCCACCACCGGCACGACAGCGATCTCGGCGACGTTCGAGGGGCTAACGCTGACGGCCCCTCTCAGCGTCGCACCCTCTGTTATTTCATCGTTTGTCGTCAGGCCCTCGGCGTTTCCTGGCGGCGTGTCGATTCCGGTCAACGTCATGCTCGACAGCCCGGCTCCTCCGGACGGTGCGCTCATCGCGCTCACGAGCTCGAATCCCATACTCCTGCCCGCCCCTGCGACTGTCACGATTCCGGCGGGGCAGACGACCCTCTCGTTCAACGTCACCGCGCAGAGCGTCGCATCCGCGACGTCGGTCACCCTGTCGGCGACGTACGGCGCCAGTGTGAAGACCGCCCAAGTCAAGATCCTCGTCGATGGCGCGGCCCACGTGTTCGGCATCGTCTTCGACGCGACCGTCTACGACCATGATCAGCCGCTCCAGGGCGTCACGGCGAGCCTGGCCACAGACGCGACGAACACGACCATTACAGACGTTCAAGGGGCCTTCACCCTCTATCTCGATCCCGGGACATCGGCCGTCAACCTGAGCCTGTCGGGCTTCGCCACGACCGCTCTGGCCTCCTTCACCGCGCCCTCGAACGGATCGATCGACACGGGAATTTCGAGGCTGAAGCGTGTTCTCTCGGGACCGATGAGCGTGACCGGCCGGGTCATCACGGCCGCGGGCACCGCGGTACCAGGCGCGACGGGCTTCGTCGAGGGCTACGAGGGAACGTTCACGACGGATGCCTCGGGCAACTACGGCTTCTCTGCGCCGGCCCTTTGGCTCTATCGCCTGACGTTCACGAAGGCCGGTTTCCCGACACGAACCGACGACACGTTCGTATTCATCTCTGTAAACGAATCGAGTATTCTCAACGACTTCGTCCTCGACACGGCGGCGAGGCCCGTTCTCGCCGGCATCATCGCCGGCCCAAACCCGGTTGTGGGCGGCACGACAGCGTTTCTCCATCTCACCCTGAGCGCGCCCGCCCCGAGTGGCGGAGCGACCGTCAGCCTCGTCTTTTCGGGCCAGGCGACGGGACCGCACAACTACGCCACGCTTCCTGCGGGCGCGCTCTTCACTGATTTCAGCTTGACGACGAACGTGGTCGGCGCGCCAGCGTCGACGGTCGTCACGGCGTTCTACGGCGGCGTCCAGCTTGCCACGACGCTGAATGTGATTCCGGCAACGGGCGTTCTCACCTCGGTGGCCGTTTCGCCTACGAGCGTCTTCGGCGGTTCGCTCTCGACAGGCACGGTCACCCTGAACGGCCCGGCACCCGCGGGCGGCGTTGTCGTGACCCTCTCCTCGAACGACTCTGCGGCCTCGGTTCCCTCGTCCGTGACGGTGCCGCAGGGCGGCACGAGCGCGACGTTCACCATCACGACTTCGGGAGTCGCGACGACCCACACGGCAACGATCACGGCGGTTTACGGATACTCGCGGACGGCGAGCTTGACCGTGAACCCGGCTCCACCGGCGACCCTGATCGGTGTCGCGCCGGGTTGGGTGCTGCCGGGCGACACCACGCCTATCCTCTACGGCACGAATATCCAGCCGGGGAGCACCGTCACGTTCACGGGCCCCGTCTACTCACTAACCGACTTCCAGACTCAGCTGTGCACCCCTGGCGGAACTTGCCCCACGTCGACCCTCGCGGCAACGGTCGATGTCGGCGGCGCCTACGCTCTCTTTGCGATCCCATCGGGTGCGTCTCCTGGTATCTACCATCTCAAGGTTCGAAGTGCCGCGGGGATCGATTCGGCGAACAACCAGTGGATCGCCGTCGACTCGGCCCAGCAAACCCGGGGGGTTGTGCCGCCTGAGCTTCATCAGCACGCGACGAGAATCTATCCGGGTCAGATCGTGACGGGTACGCTTACCGGCGATAACCCCTCAGGGGACGTGGCCGATTACAACTACTACTACTTCGTCGCGACTGCCGGCAGCCGAATCAGCGTCTCCATGAACAGAGTCGACGCATCGCTCCCATGGGAGAGCCCGGCCAGTCTCGACCCGGAGATCCTGGTCATTGCGCCCGACGGCTACGTCTACGGGAACCTCCAGGGCCTCGATAACCAGCCGGGCGTCGACTACAACGCGTCGATTACGAACGCGATAGTCCCGCAGACAGGCGTGTACTTCATCCGCGCCGGGACGACGCGTGGGAGCGGGCAGTACCAGCTCACGTTCAATGTCACAGCAATGGCTCCGGCGCCGGTGGGCAACCGAGCTATTCCAATCTCCGGCAACCACAACACCGTGCCCCTCAACACAACCGCTAACGTTCAGTCGCTCATGCTCGATTCGCGCGGCTGGCCGGTCGCCGGTGCAGCGTATACCTTCACTGGCCAGAATGGGGCGGGTGACACGGGCACGGCGTCCTTCTTGTCCGGGTCAGCCGGCCCGACTCCGCTCAACGGCACTGTCGATGCCTCGTTCAAGATGACGTCGCAGGGCAAGGCGCGTTTCAAGGCTTCCCTCGACAGCCCCATGCTCTCGCAGTTCGTCTACATTCCATTCGGAGAAGCAGCCGCAAGGATGGGCGAAGCGTTCGACGAAGCCTCCAGCGAGCTGCGTATCCCCGTATTCAGCCCGGTCGCGCGTTCCTCGGTCAAGATCCTCAGCGTCTCCGGGAATGGAGCACAGCTTTCGGGAGGGAAGATCGAGAGGCTGCCCGGCGAGCAGCTCAGGGCCCGCTTCGACGTGAAAGGCGAACTCCCTGGAAAGGGCCGAGCGCCTCAGGCAAGAGACGTCACGTCCCCGATAGTGTCCGGTCCTTCTGGCGCCGCGCCCCTTCGCACCGCCGCGACGGCGCTCTCCGTCGTGCGTCAGCCGCTCACGATCTCCTCGTGCGCGGGAGAGCTGGAAGTTTTCACGCAGGCTGGGGTCAATGCCGCGGACCTCAACCTACCCTTCACCGTCACGCTCACCGACCTGACACCCTCGACCGGCCAGTCTTCCCCCAACGGGCTCGTCGACACGACCACAGGCATTCACGGACATCGCATCGAGAATGCCGACGGCACGTCGAAGAAGATCCGCCTCAAGATCGACGTCAAGGACTCGGCGGGCAATGCCCCCACTCACCCCGTCCTCGTTTCACTGTCGGTGGGCGGTCCGCAGCATGGAACGCTCATCGTCGACCCCGACGGCAACAAGGTCGAATGCACGCAGGCTTCCTTCCTCTGGCATGAGCGCGACGCCCAGGGCGCGATCATCGCCGCCAATGAAGAATTCGAATACCGCCTCGGCACTCTCGCGACGTATGTCGGGGCAACGCCAGACCCGGCTCACTCGGGCCAGGTCCTGCCGGTCTGGGGTGCCGCCGAGGGCCTCGATCTCACGATCAGCACGATCGACGGTACCGGGGAGACAACGCCTCTGACCGCGTTCACAGCCTCTTTCGACGTCCGTCCAGAGCCCGGCAAGCCCGACCACTTCCTCTCGCCCTTCGAGATCCTGGGGCGAGCCGACGACCACATCTACGACTTCTGGGTGGACTACCTGACCTCGACCCCAGCCGGCGTCACGCTGGGCGGACCGTACCAGATCGGCAATTCCTACTACCTCGTCGACAAGTGGAGCAACGTCACGTTCGGATACGGAAGCACCGTCTCACCGTCCCCGACTCCCCAGAACATCACAGTCACCTTTACGAACCAGCTCTCGGGCGGCTCTCGCTTCGGTTATGAGATCGGCTTCCCGGGTTACGAGATGGACATTTCGTGGAGCAACTCGGGTGGCAGCATGCCGAGCGGGCAGACAGTCGTCCCCCTCTCCATCAACTTCACCGACGTTGACTACGGGACCGGCACGATCGTCAAGAACATCGTGCTGAGCTTCACGTCGGGAACTCTTCATGCCCTGATCAGCCCGCAGGCCTACGATCTGTTTTACGGGGCGGACGACGGCCTGTGGCCGATCTCGGTTTCACCCGGCGCGACAGGCGGCGCTATTCCAACCACGAACATAGGGGACAAGAGGCGCCTCGCCTTCCAGATCGTCACCGGCACCAACGTCCCCGAACAGGGCGAGATCTTCGAGACGCCGCACAATGGCGTGGTGCGCGATCCCCATCTCGAGGTCATCGAACCCGGACGCTTCAGGCTTTCGGTCGTCGACTCGCAGGCACTGCCCGTCACCGACATCGCGTTCCAGGTCCATCCCTGCCCGCGCTTCGACCACGAGGGCGCAGGGCGATCGTGCGCGGACACCGTCGTAGCGTCGGTGGGAGGAGTCATCCCGATATACACCGTCAACAACGGAGCGGATAATCGCGGGTATATGGGCGTCGAGCTTCTCCAGGCCCCGACGAAACCCGGGAACTACTACATTCAGCTCGAATCGCTGGACGCGAACTACCGGGTCAGACAGCTCCCTGGGCTGACGACGGATCCGACGGCGGCGGGCGAATTCAAAGGCGCCTTCGCCCTGTGCGTCGTGCAGGCGGGCCAGATACTCGACGCGAACTTCACGCCGGTCACCGACATTCCCGTTCCACAACCCACGCCGATCTACGTCAGGTACGTCAACGGGAACGTGGTTGGTGACACGGTCACCGTGGATGCCACGGACACCAACGCCGACGGCAACGCTGTATCATCGCTCACCGGCGTCCTCCTGACGCGTGTTGGGCGTTCTGCCGCATTCCTGTCCTCTCAGATCGTTCTTCAGCCGCCGGACATTTCCGGCGGTTCAGGAGCGCTAGCCCCGTCTCGTCGGGCAAACACAGGGGGGCTTCTCCTTCCCGTTGCGTCCCCGACGAGCACGGTCGCGGTCAATCAGGCAGCGACCCCGATCGCACAGGCGGTCACGCAGGGGCCGGTTCTGGCTCATTTCTTCGTCGATACGACCGCAAACGGGGCGACTCAACTCAAGGACGGCACCTGCACCCATAACGCGCCCCCGAATCCCGTCGGCGGTCGGCAACAAAATCTCCTGTTTGCGGACGGCCAGTCGACCACAATCATCTCCGCATTTGTCGAAAGTGCGGCGGTGAACTGTATGCAGCGCCAACCGGTCGCAGCCTTGGAGGTGGGTGCATCGATCGTGGACCCGGCGACGGGAACGCTAGTTAATGCCACGGCCACGACCGATCAAAACGGCTGGGCCCAGTTTACGATCAGGGCGCCCGCGGCTGCGACGAGCACCGCGGTGCTCCACGCTCAAGTTAATCTCACGGCGAACGGCACGTCGCTCACCTCAAGTCCCGCCCACGTTTATGGCTTCAACGCCTACCCATTTCAAGCTATGGACGTCTCGATGTCGGACCTGTCGGCACCCGGAATAACCGATGCGCAGGTCGCAGCGATTCTTAACACAGCCTATGCTCAGCCATCGTTCTTGACGCGGTTTTACTTCGGAGGCTATGACGGCTTTTTTGATGTCGACGGCAATAGCCAGGGCGCCTTCCGGCCAGGTCTAGACACTCTCTATGACACAGACGGTGACGGGCTCTTCAATGCCGGTGGGCTGCCGGTCGAACGCGCAGCGTCCGTGTTCGTAAGTGTCGCTCAACAAAACGGTATCAATCCGCTAATTCTTCTCGCTCTCGCTCAGCGCGAGAGGACTTTGATCTCGTCCGACATCTCTCTTGGAATGCCCACCGTAGCGACGCTCAACTTGGCCATGGGATACAGCAGTGCAACTAACTGCCGCGACCAGATTGAAAAAGCCGCCGCCAAGATCAGCCATGATATGAAGGAAGCCACAATACGCGATGAGGGTCTGGTTGACATTCCAAATGCCGGCCCGATTTTCTTTTATAGCTACGGCGGTAAGGTTCCCATGGAGAGTGCTAAGCCGGCGAAATCCCTGTTGATTGCCTATACCGCAGACTCGTGCGCCACTGGCAGCCCATACTATTTGCTTGCCTTTGCGTTAGCGGACCGGCCCAACTACGTATTATGGCGGTATAACGCGTTTGTACAAGCTTGCACGAATTCGCCGCTTAATGGCGGAGGCGGGAATAGGCTCTTGCAGGGCATTCTCGTAAAGTTTCACCAGCATCTCAGAAACTGAGGGGGCGATTATGTTCAACCTCCTGAATGCTCTGATCCTTGCACTTGCGTTGGGCACGGCTGGCGCCAAGGCGGAGGCGGCCGGTAGTGAACGCTATAAAATCGAGGCGAGGTTCGAGTTTGACCAACGCCCGCGTGAGCCCGGAGGGGCTCTTGTTGGGCTGTCTGCTCCAAGGACCCTGAACTACGTTGGCGATGCCATTGACCTGACCCGTGACGGAAAGGCCCTGATATATCTCGGGGACGGGATCCGACGCTTTGACCTGGATACGGGTGAAGACGTGGCCATCGCAGACCGACGCAGCTTGGATAGCGCTGGGCTTGGAGTTCAGGGCGGCGTACTGCGTACGACGGGCGATCCGGGGCATTTCATTTACGTAAATGAGACGTGGAAGTGCGGTGGCGAGGCCTTCCTGATCACCCTTGAGCCAGTTACTGTGAAGCGCCTCACGGATCAAGTCTGCTTAGCGCCGAGTCGATCACCGGAGGGAGATCTCATCGCCATGGTCAGCGGCAACTCAGGCGCCGACGAGGGAGGCGCGGTGGAATGGCTGCAGATCTTCGACGTGATGAACGGGAGACCGTTGCTCCAGGGCGATTGTGCCGGCATGGTCGTTGATTTCTGGTGGGAAAGCGAGAACGAGGTTCGCGTGAAGCAGCGTGTCTACCCAAAGGTCGATGCGCACCGGCAAGAGGAGAGGGTGTATCCAGTAGTAAGAACCAGTGATCGATGGGTGTGGGCTGAACCACGGGGGGCGGGCGGGATCTACGTCCGCGATGTCGAAGTAGAGGGCCCTAAGTCGGCGGAGAAAGAGCACATTATCCGCTTCAGCAATGGAGTTCTTCGTGAACCCCTCAGCCTTCGCTCAAGCGACGTATTTGGCCCGGTTCCGGAGGAGTACATCGCTAGTTCCCCAAGGCCATTCCGGGCAGGAGACCGCATTGTTATCCTCAGAGATCTCGTGACGCGTAAATGGGCTGGGAACAATCCCGCAGGCCACCGGGTGCAGGTTACCGTGGTGAGGCTAATCCAGCCGCAATAGCGTGGACTTCCGGCTGGGGTATATCCGTCGGTGTAGGGGCGCAATGGGAATTGCGATGCCCGTTGGCGCGCAGAGACCAGCGC
>OCZT010003985.1_pt1 | contig 15007 bp, 14 predicted proteins | sample 1539031 | NCBI WGS metagenome assembly OCZT01 (sample SAMEA3539308, study PRJEB22396) | soil metagenome | biome: tundra; feature: field; material: soil | place: USA | collected 2010-05 | depth 0.15 m
CCCCTTTGAGGGGCCAGCAACCGTAAAGCCTCCGGCTCTGCCGGAGGATACTTACACCTGCGCCGGCGGCGCGGCCGGCAGGCGGCGGGGCAGCACACTCGCCGAGTGGGGGCGGGGCCTCTCATGGGCCAACAACCGGCGGGACCGCATCGCATGGGCCGACGACTGGGGGAACTGCATCACATGGCCCAACGGCTAACGGAGCCGGGAGCCACGGTCCGACCGCAAATGGGACCGGCACGCACACTACAACGACAACAACCGGAGCCGGCACGCACACCACCTCAACAGCAACGGGTGGCGCAACACACACCACCTCCACCACAGCGGGTGGCGCGGCGGGGCATACCACGACCGCAGGCGGAGGAGCGGGCACACACGGAAGTCCTGGCGGCGGAACGGGAGGGGGAGCGCACACTACCAACGCGTCCACCAGCCACTCGGCGATCAAGAGTGGTCCTACGCCCAAGGGAAGCAATGAGCACGTCACGAAGAGCGGAAGCGCTGTGCGCACTCGCTCCAACGGCAGGGTGAGCGATGTGCACGATCCTAAGCGGGGCATGGACGTTCATCACGGACTGAACGGCGGGCACAGAGTCTCAGTGGAGCGTGCAGACCATAGCCGGGTTTATGCCGAGCACGGACGACGGGGCTTTGTGGAGCGCGGATACAACTACCACGGGCACGACTTCGCGCGACGCTCCTACTACTACCATGGCCGGGAATATGACCGATACTATCGCGGATACGGTTACCGTGGAATGTATTTGAACGTGTATGCGCCGGGCTACTACTATCCCCCGGCCTTTTACGGATGGGCCTATAACCCGTGGGCTGCACCGATCACATTCGGATGGGGATGGGCGGGGAATCCTTGGTACGGGTTCTACGGAGGCTACTTCGCTCCGTATCCGGTTTATCCCTCGGCCGCATTCTGGCTTACCGACTACATCATCTCGCAGAATCTGCAAGCTGCTTATGCCGCGCATCAGGAGGCGGGCGAAGCTGCGGCGGCGCCTGCCGCGGGTGGTCCTCCGGCGCTTACTCCAGAAGTGAAGCAAATGATCTCAGATGAAGTGAGGAGCCAACTGGCGCTCGAGAACCAGGAGGCAGCGCAGAGCGCGAAGCAGCAGGACGTGGATCCAGGTTCAAGTGGGATCGCGCGCATGTTGGCCGATGGCCGTCCTCATGTATTTGTGGCCGGAGGCAGCCTGGACGTGACGGATTCGTCGGGGCAGGAATGTGCCCTGAGCGACGGCGATGCGCTGCAAATGCAGACTCCTCCTCCCCAGGACGCGACCACTGCCGATTTGCTGGTGCTGGCCAGCAAAGGCGGACAGGAGTGCGCAAAGTCCAGCACGGTTACGATCCAGTTGACTGACCTGCAGGAGATGCAGAATCACATGCGGGAAACCATCGACCAAGGCCTGCAGGATCTGAAAGACAAGCAGGGCAACGGGGATTACCCGCGGCTCCTCCATCGGCTCAGAGTCAACCTGCTCCCGCGCAATACGCTGCTGTTGCTCCTCCTCCAGACCCCAACCCCGGTGCGGAGATTCAGCAGGCTGACCAGCAGAGTACAGATGCTGAAAAAGACGTAAACACTGAAGCATCCGCAGATGGAGGCGCTACGGCAGGTGCGGCACCGGCAGCGCCAGCATCACCGCCATCCGTTGAGTTGGGCCAGACCACCGACCAGGTGCAGGCTGCCCTTGGCGCGCCAACCAGGGTGGCGAACCTGGGGCCCAAGGTCATCTATTACTACAACGGCATGAAGGTCACCTTCAAAGATGGCAAGGTGAGCGACGTGCAGTAGAAGGAAACTGGCGCGGGATTGGACAAGTAACTCCTTCCCGCGCCGGTTGAGCAATCATAGAAGTGCGCGCACCGTCGACCTCCAATATGGAGGAAGGTACGCAGTCAGCTCGATTAGACTGTTTCCCCACTTTTGGCCGGGCGCTGTGGCCGGCTCATACCCGCCAGTTGTCGGCGCGCCAGCTCTTGATGCGCTCCTTGATTTGCTTGCGGTTGAGGTTTCCTTCCAGCGCCTGCTTTGCAAGTTCCACGACCTCGTCATCCGCCGCAAAACGCAAGCCGATCATCTGGTCCTCGGTGAGGCGATAGATCTGTGTGTGCCATTCGGCCGGAGCCAGGGCCTGCAAACGTATCCTCTCTTCCAAGCGGATAACGCGGTCTTGCACCTTAAGCGGATAGGTACGCAGCTTGAGATAGGGGATGAACGCAACCAGCGACAACACCAAAAACCATCCAGCCGCGATGGGGGCAGTGTGCCAGTGATGCACCAGGTGGAACACCGCAAAAACCAGGTTGGCAAGCAGGAAGAAGCCCAGAACGAAGTGGTAGGGCGGATCGTACCGTGCATGACTTTTGTGACTCTGCGGAGTTGATTCACTCATTTGGAACCTTGATTTCTCTCAGGCCGAATTCTGCTGGCGGAGCAGCCTGTGTTTCCGGCGAGCCGCCCGTAGCGGCGCTGGGGACCTGGACACCTGCGCTCTCGGCATTCTGCCCGGAGGGGCAGGGGGCTGTCAATGCCGAGAGGTTATCCGGAGTCAGAACCTGCCTGTTCTTGGGAATCAGATGGAAGTGGCCGCGCACGGCATAATCTACCAACAGGCCTCCGGCGAGGTAGGGATTCATGACTGCGATGGGGATCGCGTAGCCCGTAGTAATCAGCGACTCAGCAATATTCTTGTTCGATTTACTGGGGTGCCGGTAGCCGGGGATCTGTTGAATCTCAAATACCGTCAACCGGGTTTCAGGATGCTTGCGTGCATAACGCTCCAACTTGAATGCGATCTGCTTGGGAGTGGTCATACCCGCGTCAGGCAAGAGACTACGCCGGAATGTGTGCGGAAAGTACCCATTCAAGAGGACGCGTGCAAAATCAGCGCAGTTATTGTAGAGGATATGGAAATGTGAGTGGTTCTTTCCATCATTCAATTTTGCTATAAGAGCGTCGTCCTGCTCTGATGTGGTATCAAACCGAAACGCGAATATCCGCCTCTCATAGGCCACGCCGATGAGTTGGGCCCAGCCACCCCGCACCAGATTGCTGCGAGGGAGCCTCTCTCCCAGACTGAGGAGATGTTCTTCGTGGTATCTGTTACGGAGCTTTGCCACGATAGCCCGATCCGCGCGTGCAGGAACCTCAGTGGGATCTTCTACCGCATAGAGGTAGGGCACAAGTGGAATTGCCACCCAATCGTATCTGGCAATTCCCTGGTATCGGGCGATGACCGCGCCCGCCTCACCAGGCTCACAGCGGCGGAGCTTAACTGGAGTCTCGGCGCAGATTTGCTGAAAGTAGATTGCGGTGTGGCCGGTTGGGTTGATGGTGCCAAAGAACCCATAGGGCTCTTCCAACAGCAGTGCAGCTTGCGCACCGCTGCGCGTGCTACATGAGGTAAGGGCTATAACTGCTATCAGGACAAATAAGAATTTGCGTGCCGCGAGCATCGAAACCATCTTCCGGAATGTCGATCTCCTCTCCAGGCGACTTTCTTATCATGCGGGATTCTCTTTGGGGGGCTTCTCGGACTCTTACAGGACGATTGGGAAGCCCTGGGATAAAGATGCCGCAGCTCGGACCCAAGCGTGTATCCGGCACAAATCTATTGTCTCTCACCTTTGACGCGGATTCCACATGGAAGTTGCTCCGTGACGGTGCATAAGTTGGTGTCTCGGTCGCGGCCCTTGGGCTGGCAGGGTATGGCGCACTCTGATATCTTGCAGTTTCCGGGCTTTTCCCTGCGTATTAGATCGCAAGGGCTTCCGGCACCTTTATCCAACGAGGCGTCTCTTGAGAATTCGACTTTTGTTTCTGCTTGCCATCATTCCGTGCGCGACCCTGCCCGCGGAAGTCACTCTCCCCAAGATACTGGCCAGTCATATGGTGGTGCAGCGGGACCTGCCAGTGCACGTCTGGGGAATGGCGGCGCCAGGAGAGAATGTCAGCGTAGGTTTCCGCGGAGAGACCCGCACCACCAAGGCCAGTCAATTTGGGAGGTGGAGCGTCTACCTGAAGCCGGGAGCGGCCGGCGGACCATTTCAAATGACCGTAAGCGGAGCGGTCCCGGCAACCGCCGGAGAAGCCGCGCCGCCAGCTGGGTCGGGGATAGTTCTCGACGATGTGCTGGTAGGCGATGTCTGGGTGGCTTCCGGACAATCGAACATGGAGTTTGAGATGAAGAAAGCGGCCACGGCCGCGCAGGACCTGCCCAATGCGAATAATGTGCGCATTCGCCTGCTGATCGTGAAGAAGCGCGCCATTGACTACCCGGTGGACGACATCGAGACAGAAGGCTGGGCGGCGTCGTCGCCAGATACGGCCAAGGACTTTTCGGCCGTGGCTTGGTACTTTGCCCGCGAGATTGAACAGCGCGAGCACGTGCCGGTGGGTGTCATCGACTCCACCTGGGGCGGGACCCTGGCTGACACATGGACGCGCATGGCCGCCCTGGGAGAGGATGCGGCGCTGGCTCCCGTCTTTGTCTCGTGGGGAATAATGACGGAGCGCGAAGAGGACGCAAAGCTCGAAGACAAGGACCAGCAGAGGCAGCGTGACGAAGCCAAGGCGCAGGGCAAGCCGGAGCCCAAGTTTCCGTGGCATCCGCAGTTGGACAGCTGGGGCCGGGCATGTTGTGGAATGGCATGATCGCTCCCCTGACGCCGTTCCCGATCCGAGGCGCGATCTGGTATCAGGGCGAGAGCAACAACGCATTGGTGCGGGCTCCGCTTTACAAGCGCGTCTTCAGCACCATGATTGAAGACTGGCGGCGGCAATGGGGCGTTGGCGACTTTCCATTCCTCTACGTGCAAATCTCAAACTACAAGTCCAGGCCAACCGAGGATTGGGCGACACTGCGCGAGCAGCAACGGAAGACCCTCGCGCTGCGCAATACGGCAATGACCGTCACTATCGACATCGGCAATCCTGATGACGTGCACCCCACCGATAAGCTCGACGTGGGCCATCGGTTGGCGCTTGCTGCTCGCGCAATCAGCTACGGCGAGCCGCTGGAATATTCGGGGCCGCTCTTCCGCCAGGCAACGCCGGAAGGAAACGCTATTCGCGCATGGTTTGACCACGCCAAGGGGCTTGTTGCCAAAGGCGGCGCGGTGACGGGGTTTGAAGTTGCAGGCAAGGACGGCATTTTCTCACCCGCGACGGCTACGGTGGATGGTTCCACAGTTGTAGCTACCAGCCCAGCGGTGCCCGAGCCGGTATATGTGCGCTACGGGTGGGCGAACAGTCCCGAGTGCACCTTGTTCGACGGGGAAGGATTGCCGGCATCGCCTTTCACATCCCTTCCATAGCCGGACGGCCGTGAAGGCAGGATCTAGTCCTTTGTTGGAATGACGACGGTCGTCTCCTGAATGTCGATCAGCCCGGAACCGGTGAGTTTCTGTAACTCCGGAAGGATCGCTTCGACTTTTTCACGCGATTCGACGAACTCGATTCTGATGGGAAGATGGTCGGAGATTTCAAGGATGTGCGCAGAATGGATGCGGTGCGCGTGGCCAAAACCGGCTACGCCTTTCAGCACCGTAGCACCTGCGACTCCACTGTGGAAGAGGAAGTCGAGGAGGCTGGTGTAAACAGGAACGCCGTGGTGCTTTGCTCCATCGCTCAGGTAGATTGTGACTTTAGCTGCCTTTCCTGCCAGTAACATGCTTCCTCCCCCAAGGGTAGAACGAGCGCCGTGATGCGCCCTGCGGGCAGGGAAGATTGAAGCACCAATGGGTGGCAAGTTGCAAGCGCATGCAGCACGGGTGGCTGTCAGGAGAGTGTTTCGGCGAGCCAGGAGCCACCCCAGACAGCTACCAGTCCAAGAATAAGGCTACCTGCTGCGTAGAGGGTTGCCAGAAAGAACGCGCCCGAGCGAAGGGTAGAGAGCGTCTCCCACTCGTAGGTAGAAAAGGTGCTGTAAGCGCCGATGAACCCGATGGGAAACAGGAATCTCCAGGCCGAATTCAGGTCTGCCATCTTGCCCATGTATGTCAGCGTAAAGCCGAGAATCAGACAAGCCGAAAGATTCACTAACAGGGTGCCGTAGGGGAATTTGATCCCCATGCGCCCAGCGACTGTCGAGCCAACCCAGAAGCGGGCAATGGAACCGAGCGCGCCACCGGCGGCGATAAGCAGGTATTTTTGCAACGCCCTTCTCCTAATGATCAGGTTATACCGCAAGTAACTCGAGGGTCTTGCGCGTGGTCACACAAGGCCGCGAAAACAGCGAGCGATCCGTGGTGCAATCATCTTCAACTTAGGGATTGTGCCGGGACATGACTCCGCGACAGGCATCCCTGTCAGGAGTCATCATCTGTCCGGCTTATCGGGAGGGACAGCGGTTAAGGGTGAACTCCTTCACCACAACCAACAGTTTAATTACAAGCCATGTGCGCCTGGCTGTCAAGCCTCACAAGCAAACGCCGCTCCGATACGGGAGCGGCGTTTGCCTGTCGGAACAATCCTTCCCGATTTAGTAGAACTACCTGTCGGTGCAGGAGTAGCAGGGATCGATTGATGCCTGGATCAGGGGCGTGTCAGCGAGCCGGGCTCCAAGTACCATCCACCGAATGGCCGGCATGGTGGCGAAGGTTGGCGTGCGTACGTGAACTCTGGACGGGTTTCTTGCTCCCTCTTTCCATGAGACCGAGTACATGACTTCACCGCGCGGAGCTTCGACACGGCTGGTCGCAGTGCCGGTAATGAAGGCGAACTTGTCGACTCCGGCATGCAATTCGCCGGGAGGCAGCTTGGTGAGCGCCTGGCGAAGGATCTTGCAGCTCTCCATGATTTCGAGGGCACGCACCAAGAGGCGGGCCTTCACATCGCCGTCCGGCTGCACTGGGACGTCGAAGTCCATCTCTTCATAGGCCGCGTAGGGAGCGGCGCGGCGAAGATCCTGGCCTACACCGGAAGCTCGCGCCACAGGGCCGACAACGCCGCAGGAGATGGCTTTCTCATGAGTCAGAATGCCGATACCCGCGCAGCGGGACCGAGCCGTGGAACTGGTGGTGAAGATGGGAATGACGGTGCGCAACATCTCCGCCTCAAGCGCTTCAACCATGCGAAGAATGGACTGCGGATCGTCAACATCGCGATTGACGCCGCCGATGCGATTCATGGAGTAGTTGACGCGGTTGCCGCTGATGGCTTGCAGGACATCCATAACCTTCTCGCGCAGCTCAAAGCAGGTCATGAACATGGTTTTGAAGCCCATGAGCTTGGCCGCGATGCCTGCCCAGAGAACGTGCGAGTGCAGGCGCTCGAGTTCTGCCATGATGACGCGAATATATTTGGCCCGGGGAGGGGGCGTGAGGCCGGTCAAGCCTTCCATGGCCTGGCAGAGGGTGAGGGTGTGGATGTTGGAGCAGATGCCGCACACGCGCTCCATGAGAGCGATGACCTGGATGTAATTGCGCGTCTCGGCCAGATGCTCAATGCCACGGAAGTTGAAGCCGATATGCAGCTTGGCGTCGGTAACGGTTTCGCCGGTGCAGATAAGGTCGAGCTTGTAGGGCTCTTCGAGGGCTGGGTGATACGGGCCCATGGGGATTTTGTAGCTCACTTTGTGACCTCCTCACTCCACCCCACGGACGAAGACCTGTCCGTGGGGACCCCGGTCTCACGAAGATTCACTCCGGGCCTGTCTCCCTGGCGTAGCAGCAGCGGTTCGTACTCGCGACCCGGGAAGTCGATGGCAAAACCTTCGTGTATCTCGCGTTCAATCCAGTCCACGGCCTCGCAGAGGTCGTAGATGCTTTCAATGGAATTGCCGGCAAGTTTGAAGGGAAAGCCCAGCAATTGTCCGTCAAGATCCCAGTGATACTCGAGCTTGAGGCCCTCGTCCTTGGGGAGCTGATAGGCGGTGATGGTGATGAAGCGGGCTTGCAACGCATTCATGGCAGTGGCCAGCTCGCGGATGCCGACGGATCCGGGCTCGAGCCAGTGCACGCCGCCATTTTCGACCCAGGTTGCGTGGATTCCGAGCTTTTCCGGAATGGATTCAAGTGATGTCATTCAGTGCCTCCAGCGGCAGGGGTAGCCGCTTGTTCTGTTTTGACGGCCGGGAGAGCCGCGGCTGGTGCGGGTGCGGGCCTGGGCGCGGGGGGCTTGCGGGCCACCGTGTACGCCACCTTCAATTCGCCAATGGTTGTATAGATGGGTGGACATGCCGATTCCTGGCTCAGCGCATGTTCCTTGCAGCCATCCACGCAGCGGCCGCAAAAGGTGCATTGGCCGGGATCGTAGCTCCAGGTGAACTCGCCCTTGCCGGTTTTGAAATCGATGGCCTTGGCCGTGCAGCGCATCTTGCAGACCGCGCAGCCCGAGCAAAGCTTGGGATCGAAGCGGACTAGACCTCGATAATTTTCGGTCACCTTGGGGCGCTGGGGGAAGATCATCGTCCGCGATCCACCCCACAAGTTCTTCCACAGCATGGCGAGAATGTTCATGACCTGAACCTCACGAAGAGCGCGGACGATACGGCCAGAACCGCGAAGATGATTGTGACTTGCCAGTAGAACCGCACCGTTGTGTCAATCGCCAAGCGTGCCGTGGCTGAGGCAACCGCCGACAGCAGCAGCACAATGGCAAACGACAGTGCGACGAAGACGATTACGGCGAGCCACCAGAGCGTGACATGCGGCGCCGCCAGCGTTGCCACCAAACCTGTGGCCGCAACCCATTCGAGGCCGTGCGACAGTTCCCACATGGCCAGTTCGGGGCCTGCGTATTCGGTCATGGGGCCGGAGTAGATCTCCTGCTCCGCGTTGGGCAGCGAGAAGGGATTGAGATGCAGCTTGGCGGGCAGGCAAACCAGCAGCGCAATTACACCCAGCCAGCGCAGGGGCGATGCCGGCAGTTGAGCAAGCGCTTCAAGCCGGAAGGTGTGCTGCGATGCGGCGATGGAAATAATAGCCAGAAGAAAGACCACGTTGTAACTGACACTCAGGACCGCTTCGCGGGCCGAGCCAATCTCACCAAAGATGGAGCGCGAGGAGAAGCCAGCGGCGATGATGCACATCGACGGCACTTCAAGCAGAGCCAGCAGGAGGATCAAGTCGCCTTCAAAACCGCCTGAAGAAGGCAGTACAGGAAGTAACGCCACCGCTCCCGCAGCGGCGGAGACGGCGATCAGCGGCCAGGCCTTCATCAACATGCCGCCGATTCCTTCGCGAGGCGGCGTGCCTTTGCCCAGCAGCTTGATGAAGTCGTAAAACGGCTGCATGAAGGGAGGACCGACTCGGCCCTGCATTAGGGCGACGGCCTTGCGTTCCACCCAGAGGAAGAACCATGCGGCAGGAACTGCAAACAGCAGGCCGGGAAAGACGAGCATGCGGGCCAGGGCAGTAGTGATGTTCATGGCTGCACCTCTTTCGTAGCGCATGCGCTTGAGCCGCCGCATGCGCAAGCGCCACCGCATCCTGGGCCGACCAAGGGCATGACGACCGGGTCGATTGGAGTTCTTTTTGCGGCTCTCTCGGCCAGTATTTCGGCTGCCTTGGCTACGCCCTGGATGATGGCGTCGGGACGAGGCGGGCATCCGGGTACGAAAACATCGACCGGTATGTGTTTGTTAAGCGGCCCCTCTAAGGTGCGGCTCTCAATGAAGACATTGGTAGTCGCCGGGCAGGAGCCGATAGCCACCACGGCCTTGGGTCCGAGCACCTGTTCGTAGACCGTCTTGATGGCGCCAAGCGCGTTGTGGGTGATGGGGCCGGTGATGCAGAGAATGTCGGCGTGGCGCGGGCTGCCTTCAAGGCGCACGCCCAACTGCTCGGCGTCGTAACGCGGAGTGAGGCTGGCGATCAGTTCAATATCGCATCCGTTGCAACTGCCGCCATTCATATGAAAGAGCCATGGGCTGCGGCGGCGGGAGTAGCACATCAGTTTGTTCCAGAGGTTCATAGTCTCCCCCCAAGCAGCATTTGCAGCGCGTCCGGCCAGATTCCGGCGGCAAGCACCACCGCCACCAGAACAACAATCACGGCCTGCAACAGGAATGGCTCCTTGCCGGGAGGCGAACTTGCATCAGGCGCCGGACCCCACCAGAAGCGTGTCAGCGCCAGTACGTACGCGATCAGCGCGAAGATCGAAGAGAGGATGAATACCGCGGCCAAGGGCCAGCCGATTTGCAATGCGGTTTCGTAGAGTCTCCAGCGGCCCAGGAAGCCCATCGTGGGCGGAATGCCGAGCATGGCCAGCATGCCGAAGAGGAAGCCGAAGCCGGCGACCGGGTAGCGGCTGATGAGGCCGGCGTGCTTGGCGTCGAGTGCGCCATCGGCCTCGGGGCCGCTGAGGCAGATGAAGAGGAGGGCCTTGGCGAGGGCGTGGGTGGCAGCTGCGAACAGTGCGCCTGAGGTTCCTAATGCGCTGACGGAAGCAAGTCCGAGCAGCAGGAAACCCACATCCTCCACCGTCGAAAGCACGAGCAGACGCTTCAGGCTGCGCTGCGTCACCATTAGCAGCGCAGCAACGAAGGACGTGAGAGCGGCCGCGCAAAGCAGCAGCGCCGGCGGCGTGAGTGCGCTGGGTATCTCCCGGACACCGATGCAGAATTCGCCGAAAGCCGCCATGTCAACAACGGCAATGATCAGGCCGAGAACGAGGGCGGGGAGCTCATCGGCAAGCGAGAGAAGCCAGAAGAGGAGCGGCACGGCTGCCAGCTTGACCAAGACGCTGGTCAGCATAAGTGCCCGCGACCATGCCTGATCCTGTGCGTTGTAGAGCAGTTGGCTACCGACGATTGTTCCTGCCGAGATCAGGACCACAGCAAGATAGGTGAACTTGGCCCCTTGTGAGCGCGCCGTGAGCCAGACTCGCACAACCGTCAGCAGAGCCGCTGCTTCGAGAAGGCCGATCCGGAGCCACGAATTCGTGACCATCAGCCCGGCCACCGACAGTCCGCCCACGATAATCATGCAGGGCCAGAGCGGCAACTTGGATCGAACTCCGCTGACCAGCGATGCCAGGAAGAGGGCGCCGGCGGCCGCGGCGATAGAAGCGATGAGGATCGCAGAGGCGTGCGGATCCGGCGCGAGCACGACGCCACGAGACCAGTTGGGCTGGACTCCAGGGAGCGCCCAGCGAACGAGCGCGAAGATTGCTGCGGCAAGCAGGACGAGGAGTGCAAGAGCGTTGCGCTCCGTCCAGGAGACAGCTACGCCTACCAAGCGCGAGGCAGCCTGCAACCCGCTCCATATGCCCAGGTAAACGCGGTCCACATTGGTCCAGCGGAAGAATGTATGCCAGTTCTCGAGGAAGATCTCGGAGAAGTCACCTGCTGTAAGCCTGCCCTGATCCGACAAGGGTTCTCCGCCGGTGAAGATTCCGCCACCGGCACCCGCCAACGCTGCGCCACCGCCAGCCGTGGCTGGACGCGCGACGTAGGCGATGGCGTAGATTGCGCCGCCCAGGACGACGGAAACCAGTGCCAGCACCAGACCGCCTACGGTCGAGAAGCTGCCGGCATCGGCTGACAATCCGAGCCAGGTGACATGTACACCAAGGCCAAGGCCAAGCGCTGACAGGATCGGGTTCAGGATGTAATTCACAGGTACCTGCGGGGCTACACCCAGGATGATGCTTCCGGAGGCGAGGAATCCCATTCCCCAGACCATGGTCGGCGGGGACTCATGGGCGTCCTTGGTTGCTTCGGTTGTGGGCCCCAGGAATACTGCGCTGGTGGCTTTGGCGCCGAGGAAGACTGTGCCCAGACTGACGGCCCAGGCAACCATCGCGGGAACCGCCCAACCGGCCTGCAATGCTGCGGCGTAGAGCATCCACTTGCTGGCAAAGCCGCTCATCAGCGGAATGCCCATCATGCTGCCCACGCCGATCAGCCACGACAAAGTTGTGCGGGGCATCTTTTGCGCCAGGCCGCCTAGCTGGTTCATGTCGCGGGTGCCTGCGGCATGTTGTACCGAACCAGCGGTGAGGAAGAGGCCGCCCTTGAAGAATCCGTGATTGAGGCAATGGAGCAAGCCGGCAGTGATGGCCAGCGGGGTTCCGATGCCAATGCCCATCATCATGTAGCCGATCTGGCTGACTGTGGAGTAGGCCAGCATGCGCTTCAGGTCGGTTTGGACCATGGCGTACATCACGCCGACGGCCATGGTGATGGTGCCAACCCAGATCAGAGATCCGCCCCAGGCTGCGGGCCAAGCGCCGAAGCTATGCATGCGAGCGGCGAGATAGACGCCGGCTTTTACGTAGCAGGCGGCGTGGAGCAAGGCGCTGACCGGTGTGGGCGCGGCCATGGCCTCGGGAATCCAGGTGTGCAGAGGGACTTGCACGGACTTGGCGATTAGTGCCACCAGCATGAGGATGAAGACGCCGCCGGTAAAGCTGTGGGCTACGGCAGGGTCGGTCCAGAGGGCGCTGCCTGTGCGCTGGTAGATGAGCAGAATGCCGGCGAGCAGGCCATAACCCGCTATGTGGGTCATCAGCAATACTTTGCGGGCGCCAGCGACGGCCTCGCTATTGGTGTACCAGAAGCCGACCAAACTGAAGGAGCACAAGCCGACAAGTTCCCAGCAGAGATAGAAGATGAAGAGGTTGGCGCTGTAGACCAGTCCCACAAAGCCGCCGATGAAGATGAGCATCGAGGCGTAAAAGCGGGTGGCGGACTTGTCGTGGGCCATGTAGCCGATGGAGTAGAGCATCACGCATCCACCGATCAACGTGCCCATCAGGGCGAAGAGGACGCTCAGGGCGTCGACATGGAGGACGAGGGCCAGCGGGCCGTCCCACTTGAATAGGTTGAGTTCAATTGCCTGTCCGGTTTGGACCAGCCGCAGGGTTGCCGCCACGGCCAGAACAGGCGGCAGGCAGGTAAGGGCGGCGAGTATTCCTTTGGTTCGGGCGGAACAGAGCTTTGCCACGAGAATCTGCAGCACTGCACCCAACAGAAGCGAGCATGGCGCGATTAGGATAAGGGTCGCAGCTGTCATGGTTTAAATAGTAGGAGTTACCTATAACGCCTAGATGTGACGCGGCTCACTTGCGGAAATTGCGTGCTGCAATGCGGGACGGAACTAAGGCTGACGCGGGAAGAGTTTAGCGGCATGCAAAGGTGTGCGTTTCAAGCGCTGAAAAGATATGCAAGATTTCATGGCCCGCCGAAAATATTCAGGGGGGGTGGGGTGGGGGTGTTTTCTGAAGCCAACTGCCGCCTGGAGCTGGTCTATGGTTCAGGCTAGCAGAACGCGGGAATTAATCCGCAAAAACGAAAAAAACCTGTTAGTGAGTGAATGGAGGTCATGTCGTGGCCTAGGAGGGGGGGACCTTCGCTGATTTGGCGGGTGTTTTGTCCTTCTTCAAGCGCGCATAGACCTTGGCGGCCTGGTCGCCGCCTCGCCTTTGAACCTCGAATCGTCCGATGGCTTCGATATATTGCGGGTGCTCAAGGACCGGGATTACCCGTCCCTATCAGAATTTAACCGTGACTTTGCGGAAGTTTGCCCGAGGCAAGCACTCGCCGCTCCTCGTGATTTTCTCAATTGTCAGCTCTGGCTCGGTGGTGCGATTTCTTCAAACAGGAGGAGTTTCGATGAAGAAGGTTTTCTTCCCCTTAGTTTTGGCGGCCTTGGTGGCGCCTTCAATATTGGCGGCGCAAAGCCCATTCGACGGTACATGGAAGATTGAAATGAGCAAAGTCAATTTTCCAAACGACGCGGACACGTACGATCTGCTGAACGGCACGTATCAGTGCATGACGTGCGTTCCGCCTTACACAATCAATGCGGACGGATCGGACCAGGCCGTCACTGGCCATCCCTACTATGACAGCGTGGCGATCAAGGTGGTGAACGAGAACCAGATAGAAGAGACGTGCAAGAAGGACGGCAAAGTTGTGATCACGTCGACAACCGCCATTTCTCCGGACGGCAAGACCCTGAAATACGAGTTCACCGACAGCAGCAACACCAATGGCGGGCCTCCGGTAACCGGCAGCGGAGAAGCGACGCGCCTGGCAAAGGGTTCGCCGGGGGGGCACGCCATTTCCGGCTCATGGAGAACGACGAAGATGGAAAGCATGTCGGACAATGCCACAGCCTGGACGTACAAAGTGGATGGCAAAGAGATCACGATGACCAATCCGACTGGCCAGAGTTACACCGCCCCGTTGAACGGGAAGGACGCGCCGATGAAGGGCGATCCGGGAATCAACGGCGTGTCAGTGAAGATGAAGGGCAAGTCGGTGTTGGAGGAGACGGATAGGCGCGACGGCAAGGTGGTCGGCGTCTTCAGGATGACGATTGCGCCCGACGGCAAAACAGCAAAGGCCAGTTATGAGGACATGCTTCAGCACCGGATTACTGAATTCGATGCTTTGAAGCAGTGAAGGTGCAGGGAACCGGGATCAGGGGTCAGGGATCAATAATGCGGCTCGTGATTGCTGTTCGTGGTTTCCCACCTTTGCCGCGGTGAAACTGCGTTGCCCCGACCCCGACCCAGAGGGTACCCCGGTACCCCGGTCCCCTGGCGCCCAGATGGGGCACCCGGGGGTGGGGGATAACACGGGGAGCGGCCGTCCCCATGTGGCGGGCTGCTGACCCTTTCCAGGGGGTACCTTTAGTGGCACTACCCCTCCCCCATATCCCCCGGGTGTTTTGTTGGAAGTTCTCCATTTTGAATGAGATGCAGCCACTGTTCTACTGTAACTACTTTGTTTTGTTGTAGTTAAATCTCAAGATCTTGATGGCAAAGGGGTTACGGCCCTTCCGGTTCGCGAAATGCACCGTTTATGGTGAAATCCCTTCGGGGGTGATGGCTTCGAGAGTTGGGATTTCGGATTCCGGCACGATTGAATCACATTTCAAGTATGCACCGAAGAGGGGAATTTACATGCAAACGTAAGTGGTGGCGGATGTGGGGGTTGCGAGCGGGAGCGCTTGCAAAGGGCCAGGGACTAGGGACTAGGTGGGTGTCGGGCATAGATTTGTGACGGCCTCAACATCCAGCAGGTCGAGT
>OCZT010003986.1_pt1 | contig 15005 bp, 13 predicted proteins | sample 1539031 | NCBI WGS metagenome assembly OCZT01 (sample SAMEA3539308, study PRJEB22396) | soil metagenome | biome: tundra; feature: field; material: soil | place: USA | collected 2010-05 | depth 0.15 m
CCTCCGGGCTCCGGCGCCCGCCGGCCGGCGTGGGACCGCGGCCGTGGACCGGGCCCCGGTGGACACGGGCACCGCCGTCTTGGCGGCCGTACGGGGGACGGCCACTCCATGCAGCTCCACGGTGGGGTTGGAGGAGACGATCGCGGCGAGCTCGACCCCGCTCATCGTCTCCACCTCCAGCAGCCGCGCCGCCAGGGCGTCGAGCAGCTGCCTGCGGGCCGCAAGGATCGCCCGGGCTCGGCCCAGTGCCTCGTCGAGGAGTCGGTCGACCTCGTCGTCGACCCGGCGGCCCAATTCGTCCGAATGGGCGTGGGCCAGCCCCATCTCGCCCGCCTCGACCACGCGGACGCCCAGCCCCGACATCCCCAGCTCGGTGACCATCTGGCGGGCCAGCTGAGTTGCCTTGAGGAGGTCGTCGGCGCCCCCGGTCGTGATGTCCTCCTGGCCGAGGACGATCTCCTCCGCGGCCCGTCCCCCGAGCAGGCCGGCGAGGCGGTTGCGGAGCTGCGACTTGGAGCCGAGGGCCCGGTCGCCCTCGGGCACGGTGAGGGTCCAGCCCAGTGACCGCCCCCGGCCGACGATGCTCACCCGGCGGACCGGGTCGGTCCCGGGCAGCGAGGTGAGGACGAGGGCGTGCCCCATCTCGTGGTAGGCGATGGTGCGCCTCTCCTCCAGGCTGAGCAGGCGCCCCCGCCGCTCGGGCCCGGCGAGCACCCGGTCGACGGCCGCCTCCAGCTGGGCCATCCCGATCACCGGCAGCTGCTCGCGGGCGGCGAGGAGCGCCGCCTCGTTGATCAGGTTGGCCAGGTCGGCCCCGGTGAAGCCCGGCGTCCGCCGGGCCAGGAGACCGAGGTCGGCGTCCTCGCCGAGCGGCTTGCAGCGGGCGTGAACGGCGAGGATCGCCTCGCGACCGGTGACGTCGGGCGCGTCGACCGTCACCTGGCGGTCGAATCTCCCCGGTCGGAGCAGCGCCTCGTCGAGCACGTCGGCGCGGTTGGTGGCGCCGATGACGACGATCCGCGCCCCCTGGTCAAAGCCGTCCAGCTCGACGAGCAGCTGGTTGAGCGTCTGCTCGCGCTCCTCGTGGCCGAGGTTGACCCCGGCGCCGCCCCGGCGCCGGCCCACAGCGTCGATCTCGTCCACGAAGACGATGCACGGGGCGGACTTCCTCGCCTTCTTGAAGAGATCGCGCACCCGCGCCGCGCCCACCCCCACGAACATCTCCACGAACTCCGACCCCGAGACGGAGAGGAAGGCGCAGTCCGCCTCGCCCGCCACCGCCCGGGCCAGCAAGGTCTTGCCGGTGCCCGGCGGCCCGACCAGGAGCACTCCCTTGGGCACCCGGGCCCCCAAGTCGCGGTACCGGTCGGGGTCCCGGAGGAAGGCGACCAGCTCTCCCATCTCGAGCTTGGCGTCGTCGCACCCCGCGACGTCGGCGAAGGTGCTGAGCGGCTGGTCACCGGCGACCGCCTTGGTCCGAGAGCGCAGCAGCCCCACCGGCCCGCCTGCGCCCTGGCGCCAGTAGAGGATGACGATGACCATCACGATGATGAGCGTCGGCACCAGCACCAAGAGCAGCGTGGTGAGCGGCACGCCGCCCTCGGGCGTGAAGTTCGTGTAGTGGTTGCTGGCGAAGATGTTCTCGACCGCGCCCTGATCCGCGTTCGGTGTCACGTGCTCGCCGCCCGCGGCGTCCCACCAGGTCACTGAGTCGGGAGAGACGATCGCCGGGTGGGCGGCGTCGAGCGAGATCTGGTCCTGGGGCACGCCGGTCCCGCTCTCGGCGTTGAGCACCGCCTGGGTCAGCGTCCCCAGGCTGGCCTGGGGCGGGGACGGCGGCTGGTCCCGGACCTGCACGTAGATCAGGACCACCACCGCCAGGAAGGCCGCCCAGAGACCGAGCAGGGCCACCTGCTTGCGGGTGGACATCAGGACCGGTACGCCTGCGCAGTCCCGCTGGACATCGTCCCGAGCGCTCCCACTTCCCTCGCTTCTACCGCGCCACCGCAGGGGCGACAAGACGATGAGCGGGGACCGCGGTCACCGCCCCCGAGCGGGGGAGCCCCTGGTACGGTCAGTCGAGTATAGGGGGGCATCCATCAACGCGCCAGTCGCCGCGAATTGCATGCGATGTGGCGCCGCCGCTGTCGCCCCGCTGTGGGAACTCGGCGGCCCTGATGTCACATTGCCGGTGCAATGTCGCGCACCAGCAGGGCGTCCATCCCCGGGGTCCACACCGTTCTGCGGTCGGGCGTGATCGCCAGCGCCTCGTATCCATCCATCCCCGCCACCCAGTGCAATCCCTGCTCACCCATCACGAACGCGGCGGTGGCGAAGGCGTCGGCGTAGGTGAGGCTGGGGCCGACCACGGTCATGCTCAGCAGCCCCTCCGGGGCCCGTCCGGTGTGGGGGTCGAGGATGTGCTCACCGCGCTCGTACGCCCCGCTGGTGGCGATGGCGAGGTCCCCGGTCTCGAGCACCGCGGCGACCCGGCCGGCGATCTCAGGGTGGCGGATGCCCACCCTCCACTGCTGGCCGGGAGCGGACTCCCCGCGGGTCACGATATCTCCCCCGGCCCCGATGAAGAAGCAGCGGGCACCAGCCGCCCGCAGCATCTCCGCGGCGCGCTGCACCGACCAGCCCTTGACCAGGCCCGAGGGGTCGAGCCGCCCTCCGCAGTGGATGTCGAAGCAACCCCCACTCGCGCGCTCGACCTCGGCGCAGAGCCCCAGCACCTCGCGCACCGGACCAGAGCACTCGCTCTCGGTCAGCTCGCCGCGCCCCAGGCGGTTGATCTCGCTGCCGTCCTGGTAGGTGCTGAACGTGGCATCCACCTCGTGGAGCCAGGCGATCGCCGTCTCCGTCGCCGCCTCGACGGCCGGGTCCAGGGGGTGGGGGTCGCGGATGTCGACGGTGACCATGGTGCCCATGACCGGCTCCACCCGCACCGTCCGATGCTCTGCCGTGCCGGCGTCAGGCACGCGCCACGTCCAGTGCCGCCTGGACCGACTGGGCGTAGCTCTCGCTGGTGAAGGTGGCGCCGCCGATGATGTTGATCTGCGCGCTCTGGGCCTGGAGCACCTCCCCGCGGAGCATCGGGAGAGCCTGCTCGTTGATGAACACGGACTGCTGATGGCCGTTCGGGTACTGGATGGTCTTGACGTCGGTGATCTTGCCGCCGGAGATCACCACCTGCACCTGCACGTTCCCGTACGGGTTCGCGGAGGTCTGCCCCGTGAACGATCCCGACTTGAACCCGCTCGCCGTCGGCGTCGGCGTCGCGCTCTTGGTCCCCGTTGGTGTCGGCGAGGCGCCGCCCGATGGCGGAGCGCCGGAGGGGGTGGCGGTGGGAGCGGGCGTGGGGCTGGACGACGAGATCGAGGACGGTGTCAGAGTGGCGATCGGCGGCGCGGGCGGGGTCCGGAAGCTGAAGAGCAGGACGACCCCGATGGCCGTGGCGGCGAGGGTGATGGCAGCGCGGAAGGGCATGGCAGTGGACACTCAGGTGAGGAACGCGAAGCGCTCGCAGTGGACGTGAGCCGCCGGGACACGGAGCGCGCGCAGGCTGGTGATGACGGCGTCCACCATCTCCCGCGGCCCGCAGACGAAGATGTCGCGATCCCGGAGGTCGGGGACGGAAGCGGTGAGGAATCGCGGGGCGAACGGCTGCGGGTGCACCTCCTGGCCGCGCCGCCCGACGATGTAGTGGATGATGCCCCCGCGGGCCGCGACCAGCTGGTCCAGCTCCGCCTTGAAGACCACGTCGTTCCAGGAAGAGGCCCGGTAGAGGAGGGCGATCGAATTCTTGCGCTGCGGCATCTCCTCGATGAGGGCTCGGAGCGGGGTGATGCCGATCCCTCCGGCGATCAGCAGCGCCCGTGGCCGCCGGCGCCGGAGGGAGGTGAAGACTCCGTGCGGGCCCTCCACGATTACCGGGGTGCCGGGGCGCAGCCGCCTCAGCGAGTGGGTGAAGTCCCCGACCTGTTTGACGGTGATGCGGAGGTACTTCCCGTTCGGCGCCGCCGAGAGGGAGAAGGGGTGGACCCGCCACCACAGGTCGCGGGTGACGAAGCGGAATTTGAAGAACTGGCCGGCGCGCATCGGCAGCTCGCCGAGGTTGCGACCGGTGATGTAGATGGAGACGACGTTCGGAGACTCCGCCACCAGGTGGTGCACCCGCAGGCGGTGGCGCCACGCCATCCGCATGGGGATCGCCAGCCGGAATGCGATGACCAGGGCGGCTGCGGCGGCGTAGAGCGCCAGCCAGTATCCGACCGCCCAGGGGTCGCCGGCGAAGTCGGTGCCCGCCGTGAGCTGATGCGCAAAGCCGAGCGCGATCGCCAGGTAGACGTAGAGATGGATGAAGTGCCAGGTCTGGTGGGAGACGCGACGCCGCGCGGCTCGCACCGAGGTCACCGCGATGACCACGAAGAGGGCTGCCGCGACGTAGGCCATCAGCATGTACGGGTAGGTGGTCAGGAAGACCCAGGTCTGGGCGAAGAAGGAGCGGCCATCGGCCATCGCGTAACCGGCGGTGGTGAGAACGACATGACCGCAGATCAGGCAGACGGTGGCGAAGCCGAGCCAGCGGTGCCAGCCGCTGATGCGATCGATCCCGAAGAGGTCGTCCAGCCACGGGCTGCGCGACATCAGCACCACCTGCACCAGCGCGCAGTACGTGCCCAGCAGGGCGGCGACCTGACCGGCGCCGGTGAGCACCGCCGCCGGGTGGGTCAGGTTCGGGAACTGCCCGTGGCGAACCCACATCCCCACGATGAGCAGGGCGTTGGCGGCGAAGATCAGCAGGACGTCGCGGGGACGCAGCCCCCAGCGACGCGGCACGCGCTGGGCCTGCCGGCTTGCGGCGGAGGAGGGGGCGTCCAGAGCGGCGGGCGCAGCGAGCACGGCGGCGGAAGTGCGGGTGGGCATCTGAGGGGAGTTTCCGGGATCCCCCCTTACAGAACCCTGACGAGCCCGAGCCCTGCGCTCACGGGCGGGGGCGGGCCTCAGCCGACGTCGAGGAGCACCTTTCCCACCGCGCCGCTCTGGACCGCGTCCTGGGCCGCGGCACACTCCTCGAGGGGGAAGCGGTGCACCGGCAGCTCGGTGAGTGCCCCCGCCTCCAGCGCGGCGCTGACGTCGCTGACCCCGCGCAGGAGGTCGGTGATCGGCACGCCGTAGAGCAGGACGAACCGGAGCACGACGTTGGCACCCATGCAGGCCCGGAGCGGCAGCTCGGGATCGGCGGTGTCGGCCGCGTACACCGACACCACCGTGCCCGGGCCCGAGAGGCCGAGATCGAGGGCGAGGTTGGCCGCCAGGTTGACCTCCACCACCCGGTCGACCCGCTCCGCGTAGGCCCGGATCTTCTCCAGGACGTCCGGTTCCCGGTAGTTGACCACCAGGTCGGCTCCGGCCGCCCGGGCCAGCTCGGCCTTGGCGGCGCTGCTGACCGTCGTGACCACCCGGGCACCCCGATGGTGGGCCAGCTGGATCGCGAAGTGCCCGACCGCGCCGGCGCCGCCTGCCACCAGGACGGTGCGTCCGGCCACGTCGCCGTCGGCGAAGAGGCAGCGGTGGGCGGTCACCGCGGGCACGCCGAGGCTGGCGCCCAGCTCCAGCGACGCATCCGCGGGCAGCGCCACCGCCTGCTGGTCGGAGACCACCGTCCACTCCGCCGCGGTGCCCCACCGGCTGCCGGCGGCGGCCATCCAGACCCAGACGCGCTGCCCCACCCGGTCCTCGTCGACCCCCGGTCCCACGGCGTCGATCACCCCGGAACCGTCGTGGTGGGGGATCTGGAACTCATCGACCTGCCTGGCCGTGGCCCCGCTCCGCGACTTCCAGTCCGTGGGGTTGACCCCGGAGAAGCTGACCCGCACCCGCACCTCGCCGGGCCCCGGCTCCGGCCGGGGGAGATCGACGACCCGCAGCACGTCCTCGGCCGCGCCCAGACGGTCGTACACCACAGCCTTCATCTGCCACGCCTCCAGCAAGCTCTCAGGTCTGCCCGGGCGAGCCCGTGACCTCAGGCCATGCCGGTGGCACTAGGGAAGGGCAAACCCCATGGGTCTCAGCATGATCGCATTGCGGTCCAGGCGGGTCCCCTCGAGCGCCGACCCGCACCCCGCCATCGGGAAGTTGGCGGCGAGCTCGCCGACGGCATTGCCCGCGAGCTCGAGGTTCGTTCAGCCCCACCCGAAGGGGTATTGTCCCCGGATCGCTGATCGCCGAGCGGCTCCCATCCCCAAGGCGGAGCTGCACCTCCACATCGAGGGCACGCTCGAGCCGGAGCTCGCCCTGGAGGTCGCCGACCGGAACCGGCTGCCCCTCCCCTACGCGGATGCGGCAGAGCTGCGCGCGCGATACCGATTCCATAACCTCCAGTCCTTCCTCGACGTGTACTTCGAGACCATGGCCGTGCTCCGCACCGAGGAGGACTTCGCGGACCTGGCGAGCGGTTATCTGAACCGCGCCCGCGCGCAGGGCGTCCGCCACGCCGAGATCTTCTTCGATCCGCAGGCGCACATCGAGCGCGGGGTGCCGATGGCGACCGTCATCGACGGTCTCTGGTCGGTGCTCGCCGCGAGCGAGGAGCGGTACGGCATCTCGACCCGGCTCATCATGTGCTTCCTGCGGGATCGCAGCCCGGTTTCGGCGATGGAGGCCCTGGAGTCCGCCCTCCCGTACCGGGATCGCATCGTCGCGGTGGGGCTGGACTCCGCCGAGGTGGGCCATCCGCCGTCGGAGTTTGTCGAGCTGTTTGATCGCGCCCGCCGCGAGGGCTTCCGCTGTGTCGCCCACGCCGGCGAGGAGGGGCCTCCCAGTTACATCTGGGAGGCGCTCGACCTGCTGCGGGTCGCCCGCATCGATCACGGGAACCGTTGCCTGGAGGACCCGGCCTTGGTGGCGCGCCTGCGCGCCGAGCGGGTCCCGCTGACCGTCTGCCCGCTCTCCAACGTGCGCCTGGGGGCGGTCGGTCGCATGGCGGATCACCCCCTCCCCGAGATGATCGATGCGGGCCTGCTCGTCACCGTCAACTCCGACGACCCCGCCTACTTCGGCGGCTACATCGACGACAACTACCGGCTCATCCAGCGCGACCTCGGCATCGACGACGCCCAACTCCTCCAGCTGGCCGGGAACTCGTTCCGGGCCGCCTTCCTGAGCGACGCCGAGCGGGCCCGGTATCTGAAGGAGCTGGAGGAGTACTCGCCGGCGGGCCGGTAACCCGCACCCGGGAGCCAGCCGACCCTCGGCGGCTTCCCCTCCCACCGCCACCCGCCGGCCGGCGCCCGACCCACGACCTGCCAGCGGCCGAATGGTCACAGAGGTCACGACCCGATCACGCCACGACGCATACCGGCGACGACGCGAATGACCCGCTCGCACCGTGGATAGACTGGCCGCCGTGGGAGCAACCGCCGATACGGCATCTCTGCCCGATCTCCTGGAGTGGGCCGACTCGGAGTGTCGGGACATCTCCACCTCGACCGCCGATGTTCTCGCCACCCGCATGTGGCGGGTCCGCCTCTCCCTGGAGGCGCGCCAGCGGCATGAGGCCGATCCCGCCGCGGCACGCCACCTCTCGGAGAGGATCGCCGCCATCCGCCAGGCCGAGGACGATCTCGCCTCCGTCTCGGCCATCCTCCAGACCATGGGCGGCCCGATCACCTGGCGCGAGGCCGCCGACCTGGCCGGCGCCCCCTCCATCTGAGCGCCCCGCCATCTGAGCGCGACCACGCCATCTGAGGCCCCGCCCTAGCCGGATACTCCGCCTCTCCCGAGGATGTCCTGCAGCAGGGCGGCGAGGAGCGCGGCGCGCTCCGGCATCCTCCCGACCTCGACCCACTCCCCCTCGGCGTGGGCGTGGCCGCCGACGGCGCCGAGGCCGTCGAGGGTCGGGGTGCCGATGGCGGCCGTGAACTGGCCGTCCGAGCCACCCGGTGCGAGCACCCCCCGGAGGGGAGGCAGATCGAGGGTCGCCGCCAGGGCCTGAGCCCTCACGAATAGCCCGCGTGAGATCTCGCGGGACATCGGCGCGCGGTCGACCCCGCCCAGCACCGTGATCTCCGTCCCCTCGAGATGGGGCCGCAGCGTCCGTATCGCCTTCTCGACGCGCTCCAGCTCGGCCATCGACCCTGCGCGCGAATCGACCCGGAACTCCGCATGGGCGGGCACCGTGTTGGCGGTCGTCCCCGCCGACGCCAGCGTGGGGGTCGCGGTGGTCCCCAGCTCGGGGTCCGCGAGGCCGGCCACGTCGAGCATCTGCCGCGCCATCTCCAGGGTCGCGTTGGCCCCAAGGGCGGGCTCCGACGCGTGCCAGGCCCGCCCGTTGATGCGGACCGTGTACTGCGCCGTCCCCTTGCGGGCGACCTTGAGCGCACCGTCATGGGCGGCCTCCAGAACGAGCGCCGCCTCGAGCCCCGCCGCCTGCGCCTCGATGAGCGCCCGCGAGCCTGGCGATCCCACCTCCTCGTCGGTGGTGACCAGCAGCCGCACACCCTCGGGTGCGCCGAGCGCGGAGAGCGCGAAGAGCGCCTGGACGATGCCCGCCTTCATGTCCACCACCCCGGGTCCGGTCGCCCTGCCGCCCTCGACGCTGAACGGCCAGCGTGCCAGCGTGCCCCGAGGCCAGACGGTGTCGACGTGGCAGAGGAGGAGGACGCGCGGCCGTCCGGTCTCCCAGAGGAGGTGGGTGGCGCCGGCGGCTTCGATCCGCCGGCCGGCGCTCCCGACGAGGCGCGTCAGCATCCCGTCGACGGTGTCGAGCGCAGCGCCGAGCAGCGCGCGATCGCCGCTTGGCGACTCCTGGTTGATCAACGTCTCCAGGCAGTCGAGCATCTCCGCTTGGCGGTCGCGCAGACCCTCGAGCAGCGCGTGAGGCGGCGTCGCCGGTGGGGTGGGGGTCACGCCGGCCACTCCGATCCGGGAGGGCCGAAGACGTACCACCCGGGTGGGATGGCACCGACCGGGCACAGGCCTTGCGCGAAGAGCGTGGTCATGACCTCACGGAGCGCGCCCTGCCACGCGTCGGCCTGCCCGCGGTCGTGGCTCCGCACCGCCAGGATGTCGTCGGGGATGCGCGCCAGTGCCCGCTCGGGCCGAGCCGGGGTGGTCTCGGTCCACGCGGCAAGGCCGGTGATGTGCGGGTGGCCGTCCGCGCCGATGTCCAGGACCACGGGGGCACCCTCCCGGAGCAGGACCTCGATCGGCGGCACCGGAATCCGCCTGGAGAGTGCCCTCGCCACCCGGGGGCTGGCCAGCCGCCAGACCGCCAGGAGCCGATCCGTCGCGACGTCACCGTTGGCGTCGTCACGGAGCGGGCCGTAGAAGTCGGCCAGGTACTCGCCGGCCTCGGCTCCGAGTTTGGTGAGGTTGAAATGGGCGTTGCGGGCGACCAGCGGATCGAAGGTCCAGGTGACCGATTCGATCCCGTTGGCCAGTGCCCACGCGCGCTGCCGGAGCTTGAGAGCCAGACCGACTCCGCGCAGCTGGGCGCCCGGGACGATCCCGGTGATGTGCGAGTGGAGGGTGGGCCGGCCCTCGTGAACGCCCCGGAAGGAGACGGTGGCGCCCAACATCTCGGTCCCCGACCGGGCGGCCAGGATGCAGTTGCCGCTGTGAGCCAGCGCCCGGAGCATCTCCATGGCGACGGCGTCGCCCTCCCGGTGCCAGACGGCGTCGATGACCCGGTTGAGCTCGTCGAGCTCGTCGACCTCGTGAACTTCGTCGACGGTCACGCCGGCACTCGCTGCCGCTGCCAGCGCCAGCGTCGCGGCCGAGTCGATGGCCTCCGGCTCCGTCATCCCGGTCGCACGATCGAGCGCCGAGTGGTGAGGGCGTCCACGACCTCGCGCCTCACCTCGACGCCCAGCCCCGGTCCCGTGGGCACCCGCAGCCGGCCGGCCTCCAGCACGAAGGGTGCGGTGATGTCCTCGTGGAAGTAGCGGTCGGAAGCCGAGGTGTCGCCCGGCAGGGTGAAGCCCGGCAGCGCCGCCAGGGCCAGGTTGGCGGCTCTGCCGATCCCGGTCTCGAGCATGCCGCCGCACCAGACCGGCACGCCGCGTGCGGCGCAGACGTCGTGGATGCGCTGGGCCTCGAGGTAGCCGCCGACCCGCCCCGGCTTGATGTTGACGATGCTGCATGCCCCCATCTCGATGGCCTCCACGGCGACGGTCGCCGAGATGATCGACTCGTCGAGGCAGATCGGCGTCGTCAGCCTCCGCGCCAGCTTGGCATGACCCAGAAGCTGCTCCTCCGGCAGGGGCTGCTCGATCAGCACCAGGCCGAATTCATCGAGCCGGGCGAGGTGCTCCGTGTCCTCCAGGGCGTACGCCGCGTTGGCGTCGACCTGGAGGAGCACCTCGGGCCCGAACCGCTCGCGCACCGCCCGCACCCGGTCGATGTCGAGGCCGGGCTCGATCTTGAGCTTGATACGGCGGTACCCCTCCTCGAGGTAGCCGGCGACCGTCTCGAGCAGCTCCTCGGTGGTGTCGGTGATGCCCACCGAGACACCGCAGTCCACCTCGGTGCGCACCGCTCCCAGGCGCTCGGCCAGGGATCGGCCCGCGGCGCGCAGCTCGAGATCCAGCCAGGCCATCTCCAGCGCGGCCTTGGCCATCGGGTGGCCCCGGACCGGCGCCAGCACCCCCGCCAGCTCGGCGGCGGTGAGCCGCTCCCGGGCGAGGAGCCGGGGCAGGAGATGACGCTCCATCACCTGCTGGGCCCCGTCCGCGTACTCGGACGAGTACATCGGCTCTCCCATGGCCACGCACTCGCCCCAGCCGTCACCGTCGCCGCCGATGAGGTGGACCAGGAGGACGTCGCGGACGGTCTCCACCCCGAAGGAGGTGCGGAACGGCGCCACCAGGGGGATGGCGATCCTGATCAGCTGAACGGCCTCGACCCGCGGCCCCGTCCCGCTCCCCGGCACGGGCGATGCGGGCGTTGCGGGCAGGGCCATCTCGGCGGCTAGTGTAGCCAGTGCCGAGACGGCCCTCTGCCGCTTGAATCGAGGCTTTCGCGAGTCTTTGTTCGCCGTTCGCCTGGCTGGGTAAGGCCTTTTGGAGCGGCGACGGAGACGGTTTCCCACCCCCCACCCACGATTTTCCCACCTTGCAGTGGCAAAACTCATAACTCGAAGAATAACTGGGGTGCGGGCGCGGCCTGGCTGGGAGGTCCCGGGGACGCGGACGCGAGAGCCGTCGGATGGGGAGGTTCGGCCATGGGGCGCGCTCGTCATCGGCGATCGGTTGCGGTCTTCGCAGCGTCGGTCCTGGGCCTGGGTATGGTGGCCGCCACCTCCCCGGCGGTCAGGGCGGCGCCGGCGGCTCGCAAGGATTGCGTCGGGACGGCCGCGGACGCGGCGTCCACGGCCTGGTACACGGAGGCCGCGGGACGTCGCGGTGCCAGATCGGCACGGAACTGGCTTGACATGGCACCACACTGATGCCATACTGGCGCCATGAACCTCAGCTTGTACGTCGAGGACATCCACCGCCAGCTGGTGACCGCCGCCGAGGCAGGCGGTGACGAATCGCGCGCGCTGGCAGAGCGGCTGGTCGCGCCCCTGGAGTCGGCCATCCGGCTCGCGCTGCAGGACGCGCTGGCCGCCGCGGCGGAGGAGATCACCTGCGAGCTCGCGCCGGGTTCGGTCGAGCTCCGCCTGCGCGGGCGCGACCCCGAGTTCGTGGTCACCCTCCCGCCGGCTGACCTCCCCGAGGGGGGCGCGGAGCTCGCGCCACCTGATTGGGCCTCCGGGCCGCTGGGCGTGGGGTCGTCCCCGGTGGGCGAGGGCGACGAGGGCGGGATGTCGAGGATCAACCTCCGCATGCCGGATCAGCTCAAGAGCCGGGTGGAGGCAGCCGCCGGCACCGAGGGCCTGTCCGTCAACGCCTGGCTGGTGCGGGCTGCGGCCGGTGCGCTCCAGCGGCATGAGCTCTCGCGCCCGCCCCAGCCGCGCGCGCCTCTCGGCGCCCAGCGCTACACCGGCTGGGCCCGGTAGCCGGGTGGGCGAGCACGTGTCCCGGGTCACACGCGTCTCTTCAGGAGGGGCGTCAGCCCCGACATCAGAGGTATCCGACATGGCCAGCTTCGACACTCCCGAGCCGATATCGCTGAGCGTGGAGCTCGGCGCCGGCGACGTCCGGATCGCAGCCGAAGACCGCCGCGACACGGTCGTCGAGGTGCGTCCGAGCGACCCGAGCAAGAGGTCCGACGTGAGCGCCGCCGAGCAGACCCTGGTGGAGTACGCGGGGGGGACGCTGGTGGTCAGGGCTCCCCGGCGATGGGCCCAATACGTGCTGGGGGCGGGCTCGCAGTCCGTCGACGTCCAGATCGCCGTCCCGGCGGGTTCACGGCTCACGGTCGAGGCGCCCGGTGGCGCCTTCGCGCTCCGCGCCACCGGGCTTCTGGGTGACTGTCACGTCAGGACCGGTGCCGGAGAGATCCGCCTCGGTGCTGCCGGTTCCGTGCAGCTGCGCACCGGCGCTGGGGACGTCACCGTCGATCGGGTGGCGGGGCAGGCCGAGGTCAGCACCGGGGCGGGGTCGGTGCGGATCGGGGCCATCGATGGCGCCGCGACGATCAAGGGCTCCACCGGCGAAACCTGGATCGGCGAGGTCAGTGGCGGCCTCGAGGTGCGCGCCCCCTGTGGAAGGATCTCCGTCGACCGTGCCGAGCAGGCGGTCGCCGCCAAGACCGGCTACGGCGACGTCCTTCTCGGGGAGGTCACGCGAGGCGCCATCAGCGCGCAGACCGGCCACGGCAAGGTCGAGGTGGGTGTCCGTGAGGGCGTCGCCGCCTGGCTCGACCTCCAGACCCACTTCGGGAACGTCCACAGCGAGCTGGAGGCCGCTGGCCCGCCGCAACCGGGTGAGGACGCCGTCGAGATCCGCGCGCGTTCCTCGTTCGGTGACATCACCGTCCGCCGATCCTGAACCGCCCCCACTCACGCCCGAGAAGGAGAGGTGATGACCAAGCACGTCTTCCGGCTGGCCGTCAGGGGCGCCGGACTGCGCCAGTCGCCGGAACGAAAGCGAGAACGGAAATGCAAGTAACAGCCAATCAGGTCCAGGGGCCTGCGATCCACGTGCAGGGCCTGGAGAAGTCGTACAAGAAGCTGGAGGTGCTGCGCGGCGTGCACTTCGACGTGGCGCGGGGCAGCATCTTCGCCCTGCTCGGCTCGAACGGAGCGGGGAAGACCACGGTCGTGAACATCGTGTCCACGCTGCTCAAGGCCGACGCGGGGACTGCCAGCGTCAACGGCTTCGATGTCGCCACGCAGGCCGGGGACGTGCGGCAGTCCATCAGTCTCACCGGGCAGTTCGCGGCCGTCGACGAGATCCTCAGCGGGCGGGAGAACCTCGTGCTGGTCGCCCGGTTGCGGCACCTCAAGGACCCGGGCACGATCGCGGACAACCTGCTCGATCGTTTCTCGCTGACCGACGCGGCCGCGCGGAGGGTGTCGACGTATTCGGGTGGCATGCGCCGCCGCCTCGACATCGCGATGAGCCTGATCGGGAATCCGCCGGTCATCTTCCTCGACGAGCCGACGATCGGGCTCGACCCCCAGGGGCGCATCGAGGTGTGGCAGGCCGTCAAGGAACTCGCCGAGCACGGCACGACGGTGCTGCTCACGACGCAGTATCTGGACGAGGCCGAGCAACTCGCCGACCGGATCGCGATCCTCCATGGGGGTCGGATCATGGTGAACGGCACCCTCACCGAGCTCAAGCAGCTGCTCCCGCCCGCCAAGGTCGAGTACGTCGAGAAGCAGCCGACCCTCGAGGACGTCTTCCTCGCCATCGTCGGTGACGACGGCAAGAACGGCGACGCTGGCAATGACCGCAGCGCCGGCACGGACAAGTAAGGAACAACGATGACCAAGCATTTCTTCGGCGACACCGCCGTCCTGACGGGACGATCCCTGCGCCACATCACGCGCAGCCCGGACACCATCATCACGACCGCGATCATGCCGATCGCCCTCCTGCTGCTGTTCGTCTACGTGTTCGGCGGCGCGATCAACTCAGGGTCGCATTCGTATGTGACCTACCTGCTGCCCGGCGTTCTGCTCATCACGATTGCTTCGGGCATCTCCTACGTCGGATTCCGGCTCTTCCTGGATATGCAGAGCGGCATCTTCCAGCGATTCCATTCCATGCCGATCGCACGGTCGTCGGTGCTGTGGGCGCACGTGCTGACCTCGCTGGTCGCCAATCTGATCGCGCTGGTGATCGTCGTGCTCGTCGCCCTCCTCATGGGCTTTCGCTCGGGGGCGGGAGTGCTGGCGTGGCTCGCGGTCGCCGGCATCCTGATCCTGTTCACCCTGGCGTTGACGTGGATCGCCGTGATCGCCGGCCTCTCTGCGAAGTCCGCGGACGGCGCGGGCGCGTTCTCCTACCCGCTCATCTTCCTGCCGTTCATCAGCTCGGCATTCGTGCCCACCGACACCATGCCCGGCCCGGTGCGCGCCTTCGCCGACTACCAGCCGGTGACGTCCATCGTCAACACGATCCGCGACCTGTTCGCGCAGAGGCCGGTCGGCACCGACATCTGGACCGCCCTTGCCTGGTGTGTCGGCATCCTCATCGTCGCGTACATCGTCGCCAGGGCCATTTACCGCCGCAGGATCGCCTAGTAGAGCGTCGAGCGGGGGTGCTGGCGCTGGGCGTGCGCCGCAGGCGTGCCTGAGCATGAACCAGCAGTGGGGCCCTGAAAGGCTGTGCCGGGTGGGGGCCGTTCGACGCCGTCAGCAACGCGCTGAGGCAACAATCATCAGCTGTCCCGCGACAGAAACATGAAACACGGAAAACGACAGAAAAGATGAAACAGCGCCAGGGCGGAGGCCGAGAACCTCACGCAACGGCAGCTCCCGCCTCCTGCAGCTCATTGGCCCGGCGTGAAGCTGATTGACCAGGGGCAGTGCCCGCTGGTATCGTGGTGTCGCTGAGCAAGGGCGAGTGGTCGCAGGCGTTCGCCTGCCGCCTTGGCAATACCGA
>OCZT010003987.1_pt1 | contig 15005 bp, 13 predicted proteins | sample 1539031 | NCBI WGS metagenome assembly OCZT01 (sample SAMEA3539308, study PRJEB22396) | soil metagenome | biome: tundra; feature: field; material: soil | place: USA | collected 2010-05 | depth 0.15 m
ATATGACTCAACCAACAACTTCCCCCATTCGCGGTTGGACCGTGGTCATCGCGGCCATCAGCATAAACCTTATACTGGGCGTCCTATACGCGTGGAGTGTGATGGGCAAGGCCCTGGTCCTCCAGTGGCATTGGAAAGCGGCCCAAGCCTCGCTGCCGTTCACTATCTCCGCCGCCGCCTTCGCTCTCATGATGATCTTCGCCGGGCGCTGGCAAGACAAGATCGGCCCGCGCTACGTGGCAATGCTCGGTGGCATCATCCTCGGGCTGGGCCTGATCGCCTCGTCGTTTGCGAAGACGCCGGAGATGATGTTGGTCACCTTCGGCCTGATCGGCGGCCTGGGCATCGGCCTGGGCTATTCCGCGACCACCCCGCCTTCGATCAAATGGTTCCCGCCTGCCAAGAAGGGTCTCATCACCGGCCTGGTGGTCAGCGGCGTGGGGCTGGCCGCCGTCTATATTGCGCCGCTGACGCAGTATCTGCTGAAAGCTACCAGCATCTCCAACACCTTCATGATCCTCGGCATTGGAACTATCGTGCTGGTTTCACTGCTATCCCAGTTGCTGGCTAATCCTCCTGCCGGCTACGCCCCGGCGGCCTCGGTCGCTTCGGGAACGGCTGCGGCCAAAGCGCCGTCTGCCCGCCCTAATCTGGACTGGCACGAAATGCTTCGCACCGGGCAGTTCTACCAGCTTTGGCTGATGTTCGTGCTGGCGGCCTCCGCCGGCTTGATGATCATTTCCCAGGTGGCCCTCATTGCCAAAGACCAGGCGCACATCGACAAGTTGGGCTACGCGCCGGTAGCGATACTGGCCATCTTTAACACGCTGGGCCGTGTCGTCAGCGGGTTCCTCTCGGACCGGATTGGCCGGACCAATACCATGATCCTCGCTTTCGTCTTGCAGGCGGTGAACATGTTCGCCTTTATCCACTACACCACACCCGCGCTGCTCATCTTCGGCGCGGCATTTACCGGCCTTTGCTACGGCACAATCTTCACACTCTTTCCGGCCACCACGGCTGACTACTATGGCGTGAAGAATCTGGGCGTGAATTACGGGCTGGTGTTCACGGGATTCGGCGTCGCCGGAGTGATCGGTCCGATGCTCGGCGGCAAGATTCGTGACACCTTCGGGAACTATCACAACGCCTTTACGATTTCGGCAATTATGCTGCTGGCTGGCGCGGTGCTGGCTTTCTTACTGAAGTCCCCGAAGCCGCAGCCAATTCCCCTGCCCGTCGGCCCTATCGGCGGTCAAACGCGCGTGGGCGAGGCCGAGGCAGTCAGGAAATAGATCGGGTTGTCGCTGGGCGGCTTCGCTCGGCTGCGAGTTTCGGAACCTGAACGTGAGGGGATGAACGGCTGGCAGCACGCGTGGCGTCCCGGGGGTTGAAGTGCGCGCGGGCCTGTGTACACTCGCGCGCCATGAAGCAGACGCCGCCCACCATCAGCCATTCGCCCACGGTCTTGCGCGCCGTCTTATGCTCCCTTGCCGCCCTGCTGGTCTGGCTGCTCCCGGCCAACGCCGCCGAACAAATCGTCATTCAACGGGTCGAGCCCACCCCGTTGTTCCCAAAGGCCGCACCAAACCAGCCGCTGCGCCAGCGCGCCCTGCTGGTCCTGGACAACGCGGGCACTCCGCTGGCCCTCATGGCACGGATCACGGTTGGCACCGTCATCAGCACCGAAGCCCTCGGCGAGGTGCCCAGTGGCAGATCAACCAACGCCATCCCTATAACCGACATCGCCGCCCCCACCAAGCTCACCATCGAATTGCTGCCGAAGGGCGGAGCGGGCGTTCTGGCCCGACACGAACTCACCTGGCAACCGCAGAAGAAGTGGAAGATTTACTGCGTCTCCTATTCGCACCACGACCTGGGGTTCGGCGATTATCCGCATCGGCTGCGCACGGATATCCGCCACGCCAACATTGAACGGCCTCTCAAGTTCTGCGCGGACACCGACCAGTGGGACGAGGACAGCAAGTTCCGCTACGTCATCGAAACCAGCGAGCCCATCACCAGCTTCCTCGGCAGCCACAACGAGGCCGACGCGGCGGAGCTGGCCAGGCGCATCCGTGAGGGGCGGATACAAATCGGCGCCATGCACAACACGGCCAATACCGAGCAGATGAGCTACGAGCTGATGGCGCGGCTCTTCTACCTGACTGGCCGCCACACCCCTGATTTGCTCGGGGTGCTGCCAAGCAAGACGGCCCAGATCGACGATGTGATCGGCCTGACCTGGCCGCTCGCGACGTATTGCGCCGAGGCCGGCGTGCCCTACTTCTTTCACGGCCATAACGGAGTCGGCCAGTGCCTCCAGCCTGCCTCGGCGGAGCCGGTGTTCTATTGGCAAGGCCCGGACGGCCAAAGCAAGGTGCTTATGCGCTCCATCGACTACGGCGGCTACGCCGGCGACAACCTCGGCGACGGCAGCGAGAAGCAAATCCAGTCGCTCATCACGCGCCTGGGCGGCAATTGGCCCTACGATACTCTCTTGTGCCAGGACGGCACCGACTTCCAACTGATCACGCTGGACAACGCCGAGAAGATTCGCCGCTGGAATGCTCGCTACGCGTATCCGCACCTTGTCTATGCCACCATGACGATGTTCTTCGACGAGATCATGCGCCAGGCCGACCCGGCGAAGATTAAGACCTTCGCCAAAGACAGCAACAACCAGTGGGCCGACCAGGACGCGACGGATGCGTGGCTGCTGGCAAAGGCGCGGCGGCAAGGCGAGGCGATTCCCACTGCGGAGAAGTTCTCCACCATCGCCACGACCCTCGCGGGCGGCGGTTACCCCTGGACCGACCTCTACCAGGCTTACCACCGCGTGCTCCAGTATCACGAGCACACGGATGCCATTGACTTCATCAACTGCGATCCGGAGCGGATGAGGCAGTACGAAACGGAGCTGGAAGAGAACCGCGAGATGGTCATCGAGTCCAAGGAGTTCAGCGACCGCGCCTGCGCTAGCGCGCTGGACAAATTGGCGGGAATGATCACCACACGGGCCGACAAGAACATCATTGTCTTCAACCCGCTGGCGCGCGTTCGCACCGACGTAGCGCGCCTGGCAACCGGAATCGAACAGCGGTTCAAGTTGCGCGATGCAGCGACGGGCAAGGATGTGCCCCATCAAACGCTGGCCGACGGCACGACTATCTTCATCGCGGCCGACGTGCCCTCAATCGGATACAAGACCTTCAGCCTTCTGCCAGCGGCAGAGCAGGTGGAGCGTGGGTCTCCGACCCGACGCGAGGATGTGGTGCAGGGTGGTGCCGCGTCGGAGACCGGCGGTCCGTCCAGCAGCACCCTCGAAAGCCAGTTCTACCGCATTGCCTTTGACCCGGCCACCGGGGCCATCACCAGCATCCGTGACAAGCAACTGGCCGTTAAATTGGTTGATCAGGGTGCGCCCCAAAAGTTCAACGAGTATCTGTATGAGCGCTACGAGAGTCCGCAGGCGCGCACGTCCAAATGGTATCGCGTCCAGTCGGCGCAGATGTCAGGCGCCACCGGCCCGGTCGCCAGCCTGATCACCATTAAGGCATCCGCGGTCGGCGCCGACCAGATTACGCAGACGGTCATCCTCTATCACGACCTCAAGCGCATTGACTTCGTGCTCGACCTGCTCAAGTCACCTTCAGGCCGCACTTGCCGCATCCCGAACGCCAGTGTGCTGAACAAGGAGTCGGTCTATGTGGCGCTGCCGTTTGGTATTCCAGAGTTCCGGTTCCATCATGAGTTGCCTGGCGCGGTGGCCGAGCCGATCCGGGACCAGTTTAACGGTTCCTGCACCGCTTATTATGCGGTGCGGCATTTCGCCGATGTCGCCAACGACCGGTTCGGCGTGACGGTCTCCTGTCCGGATTCGTCCCTCTTTGAATATGGCCACCCGCGCTCGTGCCTGATTCCAGGGGGGCTGGAGAGCCAGTTTGAGCGAGTCATGGAGTATCCCGCCAACAGCCGGATGTATCTCTACCTGATGGATAACATGTTCGACGTGAACATCCGATGGGACCAGCAAGGGCCGGTCAGGTTCACATGGTCGATCCGCAGCCACGAAGGCGGCTGGCAGGCGGGCAAGGCCGACCAGTTCGGCTGGGATGTGTTGAACCCGCTCATGGCGAGGGTGGTCATGGGCAAGAAAAAGGGCGCCCTGCCCCCGGCCTCAAGCTTCATGCGCATCGACAAAGCGAATATCGTGTGCAGCACCATTAAGCAAGCGGAGGCCAACGGTCGGGGCCTGATCGCGCGCTTCAACGAAACGCAAGGCACGGCCACGACCGCTACCGTTGCGCTGCCCTTCCTCGGCACCGTCACTGCGGTTACGGAGACCGATCTCCTGGAGAATGATCGCCCTGGGCGATTGCCAGTCAGGAAGGGCAACGAGGTCACTTTCAGCATCCGCCCGTTTGGAGTAAAGACCATCCGCCTGGCCGCCGCGCCGAAAACTCCGCTCGGCGCTCCCTCGACCTTCACCATTCATCCGCGCTCAGACATGCAGGTCGAGCTTTCGTGGGTGCCCGAGCCGCGCGCCGCCAAGCTCATCAGCCACTACCACGTCTATCGGGGCAGCGAGCCTGACTTCCAGGCCTCGTTACGGAGCCTGGTGGCGCGGCCAGCCGCGGCGTCTTTAGTCGATCAGCCCCAGTTGAATTACGGCGGGTGGATTAACAATCGTCTGGAGCCCGCTACCACCTACTATTACCGCGTCGCCGCCGTGGGCCGCTGGAATAACGAAGGCCCGCTCTCTGAGCCGTTCGCTGCCACTACACTCAAATCGAGCCAGAAGAACATGACGCCGTTGCGCGTGGAGGGGTTGCGCGCCGTTCTGGTCAGCCCCATCAGCCCGCAGAACTTCGTGAACCTGCTGTTCCGCACAAGCTGCGAATCGGACGTACGCCGGTATGAGGTCCACCGCTCCACAAGGGCCGGGTTTGAGCCTGACGTCTCGACGCGCATCGGCATCGCCGACGCCGACGCAGTGGTGAAAGGCTCGACGGTGTATGGCCATGTGCCCATGGACCACCGCCAGGGGGACTACGACCACATGATGTTCCAGGATAACACCGTGCAGCCGGCGACAGCTTACTACTATCGCGTTTGCGCGGTGGACACTGCCGGCCAGCAGGGGCCGTTTTCCCTGGAGGCCGCCGTGCTCACCAAGGCTGCCCCTGCCGTCGTGGGGAAGGTCACCGCCCAGTCGGTCTATGCCCCCGAATACGCGCCGGAGAATGCCATCGACGGCGACCCCGATCCGTTCGCCGCATGGATTTCCAAGGCTTATGGCGGCGGCACCAAGGACAAACCGCTCGATGTCTGGTGGGCCTTCGAGTTCCGCGCCGGGAAGAAGCTCCAGTTGCGAGGTGTGAAGATCATTGGCGACGACCGCCCTGTCATCCCGCTCCAGAGAAACCTCAAGGTGCAGGTTCGCGACGGGGGCGGCTGGCAAACGGTTGGCGAGCTAAAGGACGCCACCGCGAGGACCGTGACGGTCGATTTCCCGCAAGTCGTCACCACCGATGCGCTGCGCGTCTTCGTGCCGGCGGGGGACTTGCCGAGATCAGAGCGCGCGGACGTGGATGGCATTGTGCGCATCTGCGAACTCCTGCTGATCCTGCCCGATGGCAAGGAATCGGCCGTTGTTCCCCTGCTTCAACCGTAAACCCAGAGCGCGGCTGACAACGCACGATTCACGTTTCACGCCTCATCGGCACTTACTTTGCGGTCTCGCTCATCTTCTGGTATGTCGGCTTGATCCCTGACCTGGCCACGCTGCGCGACCGGGCGACGACCCGCGGCCGGCAGCTCAGCTACGGCGTGCTGGCCTTGGGCTGGCGCGGTTCGGCGCGCCACTGGCAGCGTCACCAAATGGCTTACCTGCTGCTCGCCGGCCTGGCGACGCCCCTCGTCTTGTCGGTGCATAGCGTCGTGAGCTTCGACTTCTCTGTCGCGATGTTACCCGGCTGGCATTCCACCATCTTCCCCCCTTACTTCGTCGCTGGCGCGATCTATTCCGGCTTCGCCATGGTGCTGAACCTCATCATTCCCGTCCGCAAGCTCTACCACCTGGAGAGCGTCATCACCCTGCGCCACCTGAACAACGCGGCCAACGTCATGCTCGCGACGGGCATGATGGTGGCGTACGGCTACCTTATGGAGGCGTTTATGGCCTGGCAGAGCGGTGACATCTTCGAGCAGGCCATGATGGCCAATCGTGCCCTCGGCCCGTACGGCTGGGTCTTCTGGGCCTTGATGCTGTTCAATGTTTTGGTGCCTCAGGCGCTTTGGTCCAGGCGCGTGCGGACTAATCTTCTCGCCCTGTTCCTGGTCGCCTTGTCTGTCAACGTCGGCATGTGGATCGAGCGCTTTGTCATCGTGGTCACCAGCCTGCATCGCGACTTCGTGCCGTCGAGCTGGGGCATGTTCTACCCGACGGTGTGGGACTGGGCGACCTTGTTCGGCAGCGTCGGCTTGTTCCTGACGCTGCTTTTCCTGTTCGTCCGTTTCCTGCCGATGATCTCCATGTCCGAAGTGCGCGAGCTCGTGGCGGAGAAGAAGGAGGCCAACGCGTGACGCCGAACCCAAGACTCCACGGCTTGATCGCTGAGTTCACCGAGCCCGCGCAGCTCCTCGAAGCAGCCCGGCGGGCGCGCGCGCAAGGCTATCGCTGCCTGGACGCCTACACCCCGTTTCCCGTGGAAGACCTCTCCGAGGCCCTCGGTTACCGCCGCACCGGCGTGCCGTTCCTGGTCCTGATGGGCGGCACGGTCGGCGCGCTCGGCGGCTATTTCATGGAGTGGTACTCCATGGCGGTCGATTACCCGATCAATATCGGTGGGCGTCCCTTCAACAGTTGGCCGGCCTACATCCCGATCACCTTCGAGCTGATGGTGCTGGTTGCCTCTGTGACCGCCATCGTCGGCATGCTGGCCCTCAATCGCCTGCCTCGCCCTCACCACCCCGTCTTCGGCGTGCCCGGCTTCGAACGCGCCTCCACCGACCGCTTCTTCCTATGCGTCGAAGCCTCTGACCCGAAGTTTGACGCTGCCGCCACGAGGCAGTTTCTGCATAGTCTCCAGCCGCTTTCGGTCAAGGAGGTGCTCGCATGAAACAGCTCTGCCTCAGTCTTGGCCGCGGCATCTTGCTGCTGGTCGCCCTCACCGCCTGCCGTCCCGACATGTTCAATCAGCCCAAGTCCAAGCCGCTCCAGGAAAGCGACTTCTTCCCGGATGGCGCCGGCTCGCGTCAACTGCCGCCGCACACCGTGGCCCGCGGGTTTCTCCATGAGGACGATGCGCTCTATACCGGCATGATCGGCACGAACCTGGTGGCCGAGTTTCCTTTTCCGGTTACGCGCGCGGTGCTGGAGCGCGGAAAGGAGCGCTTCGAGATTTACTGCGCGGTTTGTCACGGGCGCACGGGCGAAGGCAACGGGATGATCGTGCAACGCGGATTTCCCGCGCCGCCCTCCTATCACATCGACCGCTTGCGCGCTGCGCCGGTCGGGCATTTCTACGAAGTCATCACGCATGGTTACGGCGTCATGTATCCCTATGCCTCGCGCGTCGAGCCGGAGGATCGCTGGGCCATCGCCGCTTATATCCAGGCCCTGCAGCTCAGCCGGCTGGCCACGCTCAAGGACGTTCCGGCAGGCCCGCGCGCACAACTGGAGGCCCAGCGCCCATGAACGACGCGGTTGCCTCTCAATTCAAGCGCCTGCAACACGCCGGCCTCATCTGCGGCGTGGCCGGTCTGGCCGCCTGTGGTGCCGGCGCGGCGGTGAACCCGCGTCAGTTCTTTGTCTCCTACCTGATCGGCTACACCTTTTGGCTCGGTCTGTCGCTCGGGTGCCTCGGCGTCGCCATGATGCACCATCTCACCGGCGGGCGCTGGGGCTTTGTGAGGCGGCGCTTTCTCGAGGCCGGCTTCATGACGCTGCCGCTAATGGCCCTGCTCTTCTTCCCGCTGCTTTTTGGCATGCACGCGCTCTATCCCTGGGCGTGATCCTCCGCCTGGGCTGATACTCACGCGCTGCGGCAGAAGCTAAGCTACCTGAATGTCCCCTGGTTTTGCGCCCGGACGGCTATCTTTCTTGCGATTTGGCTGGCGATGGCCTTCTGCTTGCGCCGCTGGTCCCTGCAACAGGACGCGACTTCCGATCCCAGCCTCACGGTGCGGCTGCGCGCCTTGAGCGGGCCGGGCATCGTCCTCTATCCCGTCACCGCGACCTTTGCCTTCGTCGATTGGGTGATGTCCATTGAACCCAAATGGTATTCGACCATGTTCCCGGTCATTGTGTTGATCGGCCAGATCGTAATCGCGCTCGCCTTCGTGACGCTGTTGCTGGCCTGGTTGCGCGAACAACCGCCTTTCCGCCCGGTCGTCACCCGCGCGCACTTTCACGACCTGGGCAACCTGCTGCTGGCCTTTGTCGTGTTCTGGACCTACGTGACCTTCTCGCAGTTGCTGATCATCTACTCGGGCAATTTGCCGCACGAGATTGACTGGTATCTTCACCGCGTGGCAGGCGGTTGGAAGGGCGTCATCGGGCTGCTGGCGCTGTTTCATTTCTTCGTCCCTTTCTTCCTGCTGCTGTTCCGCGTCATGAAACAAAACGTCGTGCGCCTGGGCATCATTGCCGGGCTCATCTTCGCCGCGCACATGGTGGAGGTTTACTGGACCATCGAACCGACTTTCTTCCCGCACGGGGTGCATGTCCATTGGCTGGATGCCGCCGCGCTGCTGGGGCTGGGAGGCGCCTGGCTCACCGTGTTTGCCTCGAACTTGAGCCGCCACCCGTTATTGCCGCGAAACGATCCCCGCATCGAATACCCGGTCACCCAACTCGCCCATGCCCAGTGATACTCTTAACCAGCCGCCGGCGCCCGAGACGCTCCAGCGAATGCACGAGTGGCGGAACCCGAGTGTCCGCGGGATATTCCTTGCAGCCGGGTCGGTCTTGTTCATGGTGGCCGCCTGCCTGGCCACCACCTCGTTCCTCATGGGCGCACTGACCCGAAAGCGTCCGCTCGACCCGACAATCGCGTTGCGCGGCATCGTCACGGCGCCGAGCCCGACGATGCTCGAGCGTTTCCCCGCGCCGCATCTGCAGCTCAGCCCGCACGACGACCTGGTCGCCTGGCGCGCGCGCGAGGACGCCGAGCTGACCAGCTACGCCTGGGTGGACCGGTCGAACTCGATCGTGCGCATTCCCATAGACCGCGCGATCGAGCTGATCGCGCAGCGCGGCTTGCCGACGCGCTCCAGCAATGCGCCGCCGCGCACCGGTGCCTCGTCCCTGGAGCTGATACATGAAAGGTCAGAGAACAGATGAAACGTTACAACACTCTTTTGCCCACTTGGCGCTTTCTGGTATCCAGCTCAATGCTCTGCTGCTGCACCTGTGTGGCAAAGCCCGGCTCTGCCACAGGCGCTAGCGCGTTGTCCGACACGGCGCTGGTCCAAATCAGTTTTGAACAGAAGCTCAACTCACAGGTCTCCCTCGACCTGCCGTTTCGGGATGAGTCGGGCAGAGCTGTGCGCCTGGGCGATTACTTCAGGCACCAGCCCGTGATTCTGGTGCTTGGCTACTATGGCTGTCCGATGCTTTGCACGCTGGTGCTCAACGGTCTGGTCGAGAGCCTCCAGGACTTGAAGCTGGACATGGGGAAGCAATTCCAAGTGGTTAATGTCAGCATTGACCTCACGGAGAAACCGGAGTTGGCGGCGGCCAAGAAGCGGACTTACCTCAAGCGATATGGCCGGCACGGAGCGGCGGAGGGCTGGCATTTCTTGACCGGCGACGTGGCAGCGATCAGGACCCTCGCCGACCAAGCCGGCTTCCACTACGCCTATGATCCGAGCATCCGGCAATTCGCCCATCCCAGCGGCATCATTGTCCTGACGCCCGGCGGGAGGGTGGCGCGCTATTACTTTGGGATCAACTTTGCCCCGCGGGAACTGGACGCCGCCTTGAGGCAGGCAAGTGGCAACCGGATCAGCTCGCCAGTCCAGCAGCTCTGGCTGCTCTGTTTCCACTACAGCCCGCTCAAGGGCAAGTACGGCAATCTCGTCATGGCTATCGTCCGGGTGAGCGGGGTCGCGACGCTGGCCGGTTTGGCCGGCGCCATAGTGCTGGCCTCGCAACGCAAGCGGAACAACTGGCCTACTCCCAGAGTCGGTGCCGCGGCGGTCACCGGCCCAGCGACAGGCTCCAGCGTGAAGGAGACCAGGGCATGACCTTCCCTCTCTTCCCGCCCCAGGCTTCGACCACCGCGACGCAGGTGGATCATCTGTATTTCTTCCTGATCGCGGTGAGCGTGTTCATTCTGGCGCTGGTCTTCGTGCCGATGCTCTACTGCCTGTTCAAGTACCGGCGGGGACACCCTGCGGACCGCACGCCGCCGCGCCTCCCGACCATGCCGATCGAAATCACCTGGACCGTCATCCCGCTCGTCTTGTCCATGGGCATGTTCGCCTGGGGTGCGCATGTCTATTACGACCTGGAGGTGCCGCCGGCGGATGCCTTGGAAATCAACGTCGTCGGCAAGCAATGGATGTGGAAGGTCCAGCACCAGTCCGGCCATCGCGAGATCAATGAACTGCACATACCGGTCGGCCGCACCGTCAAGCTCACCCTCGCCTCGCAAGACGTCATTCACGACTTCTTCGTACCGGCGTTTCGCGTGAAACAAGACGTCGTGCCGGGACGCTTCGTGACGGCTTGGTTCAGGCCAACCCGTATGGGCCGGTATCACCTGTTCTGTTCCCAATACTGCGGCACCGATCATTCCAAAATGACCGGCACGATCTATGTGATGAGGCCCGAGGATTACCAGGATTGGCTCAGCCGGGGCGGCGCCGGCGATACGCTGGCGCAATCCGGCGCGCGGCTGTTCCGCACCCTGGGCTGCAGTGGCTGCCACGAGGGCAACGGCGCCGTCCGGGCGCCCCGTCTGGAGGGCCTTTACGGCAAGCTGGTGCCCTTGCAGGACAAGCAGATCGTGCGGGCCGATGACAAATACATCCGCGATTCCATCTTGCTGCCCGCCTCGCAGATCGTCGCGGGCTACGAGCCGTTGATGCCCACCTTTCAGGGCCATATTAGCGAGGAGGAATTGTTCCAGTTGATTGCCTACATCAAGAGCCTGGCCAACCAAACCCCGGCCCCGGTCGCGTCCGGGAACCCTCAGGCGAAGGGAGCGCCGAGATAGAATGAACTCTGCTGCACCCAGCACCGGCGCTTTGGCCGCCACGCCGTTTCTGCCGGCTCTCTCCGAGCCGGAGGAGGAAAACTATCTCAGCGCAGGTCACACGGTCGCTTCCTGGCTCCTGACGACCGACCACAAGCGGATCGGCATCCTGTATCTGCTGTCCATTCTTATCTTCTTCTCGGTCGCATCCGTGGCGGCGGCCCTCATGCGCATCGAGCTCCTCACTCCCGTCGGTGATCTGGTCTCCTCGGAAACCTACAACAAGCTCTTCACGACCCACGGTGTGCTCATGGTGTGGTTCTTCCTCATCCCGTCCATTCCGACCGTGTTGGGGAACTTCGTCATCCCGATGATGATCGGGGCGCGCGATGTCGCCTTTCCCAAACTCAACCTGCTGAGCTGGTATTTGTTCATGCTCGGCGGGCTGCTGGCGCTGCACGCCATCATCATTGGCGGAGTGGACACGGGCTGGACGTTCTACACGCCCTACAGCAACGCCTACTCCAACACCCATGTGATCGAGATGGCCGCCGGCATTTTCGTCGCGGGGTTCGGCTCCATTCTCACCGGCCTGAACTTCATTATTACGATCCACAAGATGCGGGCGCCGGGCCTGACCTGGTTCCGCCTGCCGCTGTTCATCTGGTCGCTCTACGCCACGAGCCTGATCCTGGTGCTGGCCACGCCGGTGCTGGCCATCACGCTGGCGCTGATGTCGCTGGAACGCCTCTGGGGCATCGGCATCTTCGACCCGAAGCTCGGCGGCGACCCGGTCCTGTTTCAGCACCTCTTCTGGTTCTATTCCCATCCCGCCGTTTACATCATGATCCTGCCGGGCATGGGCGTGGTGAGCGAGGTCATCACCTGCTTCTCGCGCAAGCGCATCTTCGGGTACCACTTCGTGGCCTTCTCCAGCCTGGCCATCGCGGTGATCGGATTTGTCGTCTGGGGACATCACATGTTCGTCAGCAGCCAGTCCATTTATGCCGGGATGGTCTTCTCGATGCTCAGCTTCCTCGTGTCAATTCCTTCCGCGATCAAGGTATTCAACTGGACGGCCACCCTCTACAAGGGCTCGATCTCTTTCGAGACGCCGATGCTCTACGTGTTGGGTTTCATCGGCCTGTTCACCATCGGCGGGCTGACGGGCCTGTTTCTGGCGGCGTTGGCGGTGGACGTGCAGGTACACGACACCTACTTTGTGATCGCCCACTTCCACTACATCATGGTCGGCGGGATGGTGACGGCGTTCATGGCCGGGCTGCACTACTGGTGGCCCAAGATCACGGGGCGCATGTATCCTGAGAAGCTCGGCCAACTCGCCGCTCTGGTGATGTTCATCGGGTTTAACCTGACCTTCTTCCCGCAGTTCATCATGGGTTACCTCGGCATGCCCCGGCGCTATCACGCCTACCCGCCGGAGTTCCAAATCTTCCATGTGCTTTCGACCGCGGGGGCGTCGATCCTCGGCGTCGCCTACCTCCTGCCGCTGCTCTACCTGGTCTGGTCGCTCTTCCACGGCAAGCGCGCCAAGGCCAATCCCTGGCATGCCACCGGCCTGGAACGGACCACCTCCTCGCCCCCGCCCAAACACAACTTCCACCACACCCCGGTGGTAACCGAGGAGCCGTATTCCTATCCGCCGCTGGCCCCGCAACCTGCCGAGAGGGAACACCATGCCTGAAGCCACCTCCAGACTCGCCGAACAATTCGCGGATGCCGAACAGCAACATGAAGCCGCACAGCTCGGCATGTGGACTTTCCTGGCCACCGAGGTCCTCTTCTTCGGCGGATTGTTCATGGCTTACATCCTCTATCGGCATCTGTATCCGGATGCCTTCGGGGTCGCCAGCCGGCACACCAACCTGTTCTTTGGCACGCTCAACACGGCCATCCTCCTGACCAGCAGTTTCACCATGGCCCTGGCCGTCCACGCCGCCCAGGAGAGCAAGACCAAACACACCGTGCGCTATCTGATGCTGACACTGCTGCTCGCCGCAGGCTTCCTTGTGGTGAAAGGCTTCGAGTACCACGAGGACTTCGTGGAAAGGCTCGTGCCGGGCCCAGGCTTCAACCCAACCCTCCCGCTGCGCGCCCAAATGTTCTTCTGGCTCTAATGGGCCATGACGGGCCTGCACGCGATCCACGTCACGGCAGGCGTCGGCCTGCTGTCCATCATCGCCTTTCTCGCCAAAGACGGTCGGTTTTCCAGCCGCTACTCCAACCCGGTGGAGGTCTCCGGGCTGTATTGGCATTTCGTGGACCTGGTCTGGATTGTCCTCTATCCGCTCCTCTACCTCATCGATCGCCACGCATGAACACTCACGGCCCGACAACCAAGCTGATCTTCCTGATCTGGATCGCGCTGCTCGCGCTGCTGCTGCTCACCTGGGCTGTGGCCAAAGTCAGCCTCGGGCCCTGGAACATCGTTGCCGCCATGACCATCGCCGTTGCCAAGATGCTGCTCGTCATCCTGGTCTTCATGCACGTGCGTTACAGCACCAGGCTGATCTGGGTCTTCGTGGGGGCGGGGTTCTTCTGGCTGTTCCTGATGGTGACCCTGACGATGGGAGATTATCTGACGCGGGCGGGCCTCGGGTTCCGTTAACGCATGGTTTGGCTCTAGCGCGAAGGAGTTCATCCGCCGCGCGCAAACCGCTTTCGTAAGCGCCGAAAACAGTGTCGGTTTGCGCGTCATCAACCGTTGCTTCTCCGGCGAAAAACAACGTGTCCTGGCGAGGCTCCGATAAGGCCTTGGGCAAATCCAACCCGTTTATAGGCACATAACTATATGCGCCGAGGATATGCGGGTCGTGCGTCCAATTGTGGGCGTGGAACGCTGTCGCCAGGAAATCGAAGGACATGGCGCCCGCCTGCGTGATCCCAATGTTGTCAGCCCTTTCCCGCCTGTTCAACCATTGCTGGAGTGCAAGTGCTGCAAAGCTGCTTTTTCTGTCGCCAGGCGCCTTGGAGGCTTGCTAATCTCACGCCATTCGATGAAACGACCACTCCTGCCGGTGGCGTTGTTCTATGTCGGTGGAATCCTGATGGCACGCTTCATCTCGCTTCCGCCGCTGCTCCTGTTGGCCTGCTCGCTCGCGCTGGCGGCGCTGACAATGGCTTGGCTGCGCGCCCGGCTGGTTGGGCTGTGCACCCTGATTGTTCTGGCGGGCTGGACCAATCAGACGCTCCGCACTGCTATTCTTTCACCGCACGATTTGCGCCGCATCCTTGGCGAGCATCCTGAGATCGTTACCCTCCGGGGCACTGTCCGGGAGACGCCGGTGCAGCGTGTCTATGAGCGCAACCAGCAGGAATCGTGGCGCACCATGGTCCGGATTGACGTCACCGCCCTGCGTCTCAATCGCCAAGCCTGGCAGCCGGCGGCGGGCCGGATGGCTGTCACCACGCAGGGAATCCTGTCCACGAACTTCTTCGCCGGGCAAGAGATCGAGATCACCGGCGTCGCTGGACGGCCCAAGATCGCCGCTGCTGACGGCACCTTTGACTACCGGGCTTACCTCATCGAGCAGGGGATATACTTCCAGTTGCAGGCCGCCTCCGATAAGGACTGGCGAACTGTTTCTCCCCCGTCGGTACCACCCCTAGCGGATCGGTTTCGCGAGTGGGCCCGGCGGGCGCTGGCGCTCGGATTGCCGGTCGAAGATGAGTCGCTGCGTTTGGAATGGGCGCTGGCACTGGGGTGGAAGACCGCCCTCACCGAAGAGGTCTCCGAGCCATTCGTTCAGGCCGCCACGTATCATATCTTCGCGGTGG
>OCZT010003990.1_pt1 | contig 14999 bp, 33 predicted proteins | sample 1539031 | NCBI WGS metagenome assembly OCZT01 (sample SAMEA3539308, study PRJEB22396) | soil metagenome | biome: tundra; feature: field; material: soil | place: USA | collected 2010-05 | depth 0.15 m
AATTGGAATTTGGATGGGATTGTTGGAATTACAGAAACTTTAAATAAAGAAATGCGTAACAAAGCCAGGCAGATTTTCAGTAATCTTCAAACGACATTGGCAGATTGCAAAACCATCGATAGTCAGAGGAGAAAAGACGAAGCATTTATTCAAGAGTTGCAGGACGAAAACGTTAAACTTAGAGAGAAATTCGCGCAAGTAGAACTTCAACTTCAGAGAAAATACAAAGCCGCTCGATGGTCCAACGTTTTCCACGAGATGTTTGACGGATTGACCGAAAAGCAACAAGACATACTGATGATTGATTTAGAGTATCATTGCCCCGATACCATGAACGGACTGAGGGAAATTTTCGGAGAACACGACAAGAAGAAAGCGAACGTTTAGGGCGAAAGGTAGCATTATGTTCGAGCATAAAGAAATTGGCATTTGGGACTGCCCATCGATCAACATATTTCTGAAAATGGGCAGCAAGTCCGCTCAACATATTAATCCTCCTCAAATCATGATATCGGATTTCACAGAAGATGCTGAAAAAAGGATATGGGATAATAATGATAAATCCAATTCTTGATTCCAGAGCTCGAGTTGTCCCGGTCCTTGCAAAACCGATCAGCCCAATTAAATTTTCAGTTGTTGCCAAGTCCTATAAAAAGGGCAGTTTTTGGCACAAGATCGAGGAAGATGCAGATGACTACGATCTTTGCTCAATTGATATTGAGTCCGATGAGGAGTGCCCAGTTGAGAATCCGGCTTCGGAGAACTCAATTTTCTATCATCTATTGAAAGATATAGATTTAAAATTCTATAAAATTAACGGTAGAGATCGAATAAATTGGTGCAGAATAGACTATTTAATAGAAGACATGCAAAACTATCCAAAAATATTTAGAAGTTTTTTCAAAGACTTATCTCCTGGGGACTATATTATAAATCCAAGATATTCAAAATATACCGATTGGGAAGGTAATATGGATTGCGAATTGGAAGACGTAATTATTGAGAAAATCAATAAATCGTTCTTCCGAAAAATCATCAATCTTTTTAAAGGAAATAAAAATGCTTAAACTAGTAGTCACCGAGAAAACCTATCGGAAAGATTTCCCGTGGCATCTCCTTTTCCAAGAAGAAATGAAAAATATTCTTTGTTCAATAGATATAGAATCTGACGATGAATGCCCGATTACTGGGAATTATTATGAGGAATATAAGTTAGCAAACGATACTGACGTGAAATTCTATAGCCTTGGCTCTACTCTATTTTTCAGGAAAGAAGAAGTCTCTGAGAAAGACCATTCCAACGATTGCGCAGATCTAGAATGGCTCACAGAAATTATCCAAGTCTCTCCGTATTTGTTCAGGCAACGTTTTAAAGAATTGGAAGCGGGATCTTATTTGCTGGAAACTAGACATATCGGTGACGACGATGATGCAGAGATTAAAATCGTTGGGATGAGGAAAGAGGCGTAAAATGAAAGTTCAAGAACTAATTGAAAGGCTATCTCAATATGAACCAGACATGGATATTGTCTCTTTCCAAGTAGTTGCGATTAAAGATAAAAAATACAGAGATAGAGAAACAATAGATCTTTCTTAAGGATATTCTAAATGGAAATGATTAATAAAATTGAATTTTCAGAGCAAACGTCAATCCTATTCTTGGATGATGATCCAACAAGGAGAAAACTATTTAAGTCGAAATTCCCATGGGCAACGATTGTTGAAACCGCTCAGGAATGCATTAAAGAGTTGGAAAAGGACTGGGATTACGCCAGTTTTGATCATGACCTTGGGGGAATCGTCTTTCAGGATTCCAGAGAAGAAAACTCCGGTTCGGCTGTCGTAAGATGGATCGAAGAGCATAAACCTAATATCGGACAAATTATTATTCATTCCTACAATGCTTCGGCTGCACAAGCAATGAAAGCGGCGTTAATCAGATCAGAGTACGACGTGGTGTATTTGCCGTTTTGTATTTAGTATAAAATTATAAGCGAATTGGACGTAAAATGATTTGGATGTTTTCGATAATAGGTCTATCCGATATAGTCCTGTGGATTTTGTGTTTTGCCTATTATTTTAAAAAAGAAGATATTCGAATAGTGCTTTTCTGCAAAACCATGGAAGAAATGCAGAAACAAATCGACGAATTGGAGAATAAAAATGGCAAACCCTAAAACGTTGACGAAAAGGTTAGGGGATTAAAAGAAATTTCTGAATTGAAGTCCGAATCTGCCGATCTTACCTTCGACAAGGCAACGATCATTGAATACGAGGATCAACTATGGTCATTGCTGGATTTATTGGAAGGGGACTTGGATTTAAAAGAAAGCGTTGGAAAATATCTTCCATTTCTGAGAGAAAACGGACCTACGGTCATGCATTTTGCTCGTCAAGCAATCAAACCCATTTCAAAAGAATACGAACCTAACGAAAAAATCGATATAAATGATCTTGCAGAACATAGAAAGGCGATCCAAGAAGCAGAAGCTATTTGGAAGAAATATTGTTTCTACGGAGAAGCTCCGATCCCAGTCGCTTTGCTCGCTGGAATTATCGCAATTGCTAAGAATGGGCTTTCTGCAGAAAATGTTTCTGTTGAAAAAATAGATAAATACGAAACCTATGTTGTACTACAAAGAAAACTAAGCCAATTCGTTCACGTTGGGAATTTTGGAGAGAAGAGTTCGGCAAAAAATAAATGCGAAGAATCTGCTAAATATTTCCAACAGGAATGCTGGGTTCTAGGGCTCCTAGCTTCCTGCATCCCTCAAGCAACCATTACTCCCGTAATTTGGGGAAAAGCAGGAAAAATCAAATAATGGACGCAATATTTTCAATTATAGCTGTTGTAGTCTTCGTATATTGGATTTGGTCTGTTCAATATTCTCTAGAAAATCTCAACCAAAGACTCATTCTGGTGAGAAAAGCCATAGAAGACATTCAAAAACAAATTAATAAAAAGGAAACAAAATGACCACCGAAGACCAAGAAATTCTCACCCTCCTCAAGAAACTTTCCCCGTTAGAACTAAAGAAATATGATCTCGATAGAGACGATGTCCTATATCTTGAAGAAATTCTCCCCATGCACCTTTTCTCGGTTCAAATCGATAGAACCATCACGGCAGAAGCCATCGTAATGGCAACAAATGAAATAGAAGCGAAGCAAGTCGCGAGGGATTTTCAGTCAGATATCATTGACGACTATCGGGACCCTGACGAATACTGCGACGTGAGAGTCAGCCTAATTAACAAACCGGAAAATCTTGATTCCGGTCTTTCTTCAGATCCACCATACGCGGAAAAAGAAACAGAACTTTCTTGCCAAGATATCGTGGATCTAAAAGAGAAATTTGTCAAAGTCGCTTCCAAGTCCAAGGACCATCCTGGACAACTCTATTTGGATTTGGGGATATAAAATGTATATCTGCGCAGATTGCGGTGAAGAAGTAGACGAACAGAACGCCTCAAAACATGCAATGTCCTATCCAGAACGTCTTTGCCAAAAATGCATGGTCGATCTATTAGATGGCAACTATGCTTCTGGACCAATTCCAGAACCAAAAACAGAAGAAGAAAAATTATTAAATAAGCTTTTTCAAGAAAATAGAAAATTCAGAAAAGGCTCTTCCAAAGTCAATATAGACTTCGAAACGGAAAGACGCAATGCAAAACAAAATACAAATTAAAACTATGTTCTGGGACCAGACAGACCTTTCTTATCAAATCCTAATAGAAATTCTAGCCAACGATATTCAATTTGGAATAGAAAAAGAACATATTCGTTTTGACTATATCGTTGGAGTGCCAAGAGGAGGGCTGATCCCAGCCGTATCGCTCAGCCATATTTTGGATATTCAAATGATAAATATTAACGACGAAGCAATTTATTCATCTAATGTTTTGTTCGTAGACGATGTCTGTCACTCGGGAGCAACGTTTTTCAAATTGGAGAAAAATTTTAACAACCAAAATCTTACACACAAATACGTCTCAGTTGTCAAGAATGAATTGACAACTCACGATCTATGGAAATATGCTATGGAGGCAAAAGAAAATGAGTGGGTGATTTTTCCATGGGAGATGCCACTGACAAAAATAGAAATGAGAGAGAAGATAAGGAAACATATAAAATGAACGTCTCTAAAGCAATCTCCCTTGCCAAAGAAGCCCTACAAATTGACGGTGCTAATCATAAGCAATGGTACCTAGAAGAAATTCTAAAATCTCTAGATGTAGATCTCAAAGAATATAAAAACAGGCTCAATAAAGAAGACTACGACTGGGAAGAAGGAATTGCTCCATAGAGGATTTTTGTTGCGTCCAACCTTCATTAACGGTACTATGATTGCTGGAGGGCACTATGCCAAAGAAAACAAATTACTATATTTATCAAACCTTAGGGAAAAAATATTATAAAGATTTTAAAAAACTTGGCTTTATAGACCCGAAAACAGTAACTTCAGAAATAGACATGTACAACAAAGTTATTGATGCCGGGAAGAAATCTACCGGAAAGTTTATGCGCGACCTAGCCTCTATAATGGTCGAATTTAAATGGAGAACAGACGAATCACCTATAATTTTCGTTGAAAATACTCATTTGGCGAATATGATTTATAATGCAAAATTCGATATCGATACAAAAAGCATTGCTTCGCCAAGACCTAATTTTATATGCTTTTCTTTCCCTGTTGGAACTGAAATTGAAGGATATAAAATAAAATCTTGTTTGTTTGGTAAAATAAAATACAAAGACCATTTTGATTTCGTATCAAAAACACTAGAAAATATTCTAGGCGAACATATGATGGATGGTTTGGCAGAAGAGATTTCAAAAGATCCAGGAGAAGAAATATTTTTTTTAATGAGCGATAACGGATACGGTATTTCAACAATATTTGTACCCGCCGACAAAGCATGCGAGTTTTTAAATAAAGACTTAGATGATTTTTTAGGGAACAATAAAGATCTGTCTATGGACGAACAAGATGGACAAGTCACGGATGACCGTATTTCGGAACAAAAAGCATATCTGAGATTATGTCTCGGGATATGCGTTTATATCAAAGCTTTCCCTGAAAATTTAATAAAAGGAATCCCAGAGAACTCAGAAACAATAGGAATTAATAGTGCCAGATACAACAGAACTATTATGTTGGATCATGAATTTAGGTCTTCTCCTGTGGCTCATTGGAGAAAATGGCATTTTAGGACATTGCGACATGAAAAATTCAAACGAAATCAAGATGGAAGCGAAAAAATAATTTTTGTAAGGGACGCAATCGTCGGGAAAGATCAAGACATGAGCATTATGACTAAAAATAAAGGACAGGTTTTAACATGACAGAAGAAGACATTGAAAAACTAGAAAACGTTGCTCTACTAATGCGAATTAAAAGGATGAAAAATGAATTAGCGAACATAATACATAAACTCAACGGACTTGAAATTGGATTCGAAAATAATACAAAACTTATCAAGCCGCAGCTGGAAAGACTAATCGAAGACTTCTCCAGAGGACTAAGCTGCGGCTCGGAAGAATATTGGCAGCATCAACTAGAAATAAACGGACTCTGCGAAGAACCGCAAGATTATCGCAACAAACAAGGATTAAATTACCAATTACCAGAATAAATTAATTATGAAATGGTTAAAACTATCCGCTCTCTCATGGTCAGATCAACTTATTAACCAATTAGAAGAATTGAAAACATCTTCAAGTTACCTGTCCAAACCTTTATTTCTGAATAGAATAAAAATAATCAACAAACTACAGGAAGAAGCAAAGAAAGGTCTTTTTAACGATCTGGAAACTATTTCTCCTATTCAAGCAGCAATAAAAGTCCTAAAAGACGCTTTAAATACTAAATCAGAACCAAAACAAAATGTTATAGATCGAGATTCAAAACATCCAGATATTAGGTTCAAACCAGAACATAGACTGTTGTCCAGATGGCAGCTCCAGGTCATTGGCAACCTCCAAGACCTATTGGATCTTCCCCAAGCCGAACATCATCAAGATTTTATAAACGCAATATACAATATCATTTCTAATTTTAAATACGGCACTATAGAGCCACCACTCATCATGGAACCGCTCAGCAGAAAACCAGCTTATTCTAAAACACCGCAAAAAACCTATTCTAAATCATTAGAATATCAATTTACGCCAGAACAAATGGTTCAAGAACTCCTGAAAAACTTCGGCGTTCAGATCCCTCCAAAGAAGCCATGGCAACGAGAAGAACCAAAAAGTTGGTACACTTCCCCATTTCCAGATAAAAATGAAATAGAATACAAAAAAACAACAGAAATATCTTTCGATAATTGGTCTTATGAGATTATAGCAAAACTAAACGAATATTCAAATAAATTCGATAAAGATATTGACAATCAAATAAAAAAACTTATAAAATACTGCGAATTAGATTTTTCAAAAGACAATGGCTACGCCAGAGTGATTTTTAAGAGAAAAGCAACGCCAGATGATTTTGTAAATTTTTTGTTTAATAAATTCGAACTTGAAATACCAATACAGAATTATCTAAAAAGACAAGAACGAAACCAACCAATGGAAGTGACTACGGTAGATAAAACAACTCCCGGACTTGATTTCTAAAAAACACCCTCATCACGTATACACAGAATGCCTTTTATCGCTCAATAGAGACGATTTAAGGCGTTTTAATTTTATTTTGGTACTCTGGTGAGGTTTTTGTGAATGAAGGGCTTTAGAAGCCATGCGGATGGAGATTTTTGGCTTGGAATATTTTGAAAAATCTCATATTTTATTTTTGCGATTTTCACTTTGAGGGGATTGGGGCAAAAATTCTAATTTCTGGGGAAATAGGGCAACGTTCGCTTATTTTTATTATTTTATAATTTTGGCATTACTTTTGAATTTTTATTTTAGAATACTTTTGGTTTTTTAATTTTGACTCCATAAATTTGAAAAAATACGAAATAGATTTTAGGGGGAACGGAGGGGATTTTTATAATTTTGGCATGATTTTTGAACTTTAAACGACTTATGGATTTTTTAATTTTGACTTCAGAAATTTGAAAAAATACGAAATCGATTTTAGAGGATTTTACATGTTGCTTGGGAGGGGTATGGCACCAAATGGTAACCCTCCCCCTCTTCAAGCCGGGTCAAATTTCTTCCCCGCCCAAACTCTTTCTTTTTATTTTTTTCTCTGGCGTATGTCAAGCCCTAAAACTTGGCAGACTTTTGCTGGGGATTGTAGTAGGAATCTAGCGTCCCTGGAAAAGTTTTGGTTCTGGCAGTATATAGTATAAGGGAAAAGCGAAAGAGAAAACGCTTTCCTATAGCGCGAGCGCAGAATATCCCAGAGAATTCTAGCGTCCCTGGAAAATTTCTACCGCTGACAGTATATAGTATAAGGGGGACGAAAGAGAAGAGACTTTGCGCGCTGGCGCAGAAAAGGAATGATTCAGAGAATTCTAGCGTCCCTGGAAAAGTTTTCCTTCTGGTAGTATACAGTAGAGGGAACGAAATAGAAAAGACTTTCTTCTCTATGCTGTAGCACGAAAGGAATTCTTTCCAGAATTCTAGCATCCCTGGAAAAGTTTTCCTTCTGGCAGTATATAATAGAGAGAAGAAAGAAAACGATTGCATCGGTTCTGCCCCTTAGGTTTTCCGGTAAGAAGATCCGCCAGAAGATTAAAGGATATAACAGAACCGGAAAGAAGTCCAGTTAATTCTTTCTTCTATTTTTGGAATTCTTTCCAGAATCTAGCGTCCCTGGAAATTATTTCTTTCCATAAGTATAGGATAGAAGAGGGAAAGAAAAGAAATACTTCTGGTTCATCCGGAAGGAAAGAGAAAGATCCCAGCCATGCAGTTCAGCGGCGGGAATTCCGGGAAGGAGAAATATTATGGATCGTATCAAAGTGCTGCTTGCCGATGCGAAATTCTGGATTGAATGCGCAGAGAGCATGATAGACAAGAAGGACGTTCCTGACTTGGCTATCAGCAACGCTGTTTTGAGGGCGGAATCTTCGCTCATCTGTGCTGGAAATGCGGTTCATGATATCTACTGCGAGAAGGAGTTGGAGAATCGTAAAGATTTTGCTACCGAAGCGGTTAGTGATCCGAACCGGTAGTTTCCAAAACCTTCCGGTGCTTTAGGTAAACCGGTCATCTTCTTGATGAAAGGAAGTAGGAATATGTATGTCGCATCTTTCAAGACTCGGTCAGGACGACAGTTCCTCGCAATTATGCCGTTGCCGTGGTGTGAATATGATGGGAAGAAATATACCCCGTCGTTTGTCATTGCTACTTTGAATGACATGGTCAAAGCGGGATCGGAAATGCATAGCGAGGACGTGTGGAGGAGGTTTTCACCAACATTAACAATTGTCCATGATATCGAGTGCGAACATACAACGCGTAGTCTGGTACTTTTTACCGAAGACTTCGAGAAAGAGGTCGTGTTTATCACATTCATGGAAGATATTCTTGGGTTGTAGCACAAACGCAGAGGACAACTCAAAGAATTAAGGAGACTTTGAGTTGTAATGCGGCGAAGAGGTTTCCAAGCCCTCTTGTCTCATTCTTCTCCATTCGGAGAAGTACACGAACGTGAAGGAGAATTATCATGAACAGCACCGATAACAAGACTCCGGCTCATCCCCTCGTTCACTCCGCTCTGCAGTTGGTCAAGTCCGCCACGGCTGCGTTCAGCAAGGCGCAGCTTGCATTCGCTTCGAATATGAAGGACGATCAGAAGAGGCAGGCAATCGCTCTGATCGCCCATCGCAAGGTGAAGGTGGCGCAGGCGTTCGTGCAGCTCAATCTCGCGTACGATCAGACCAGCAAGACGGTAACGTGCGTTTGCTGCGAGAAGAAGTTCGCTCCGGTTGACATCGCCGCTACGTTGCAGATCGGGGCGTTCTGCGTTCCGTGTCTCGCGGTCTACGACTACGAGGTTTCTCACGTCGTCAAGGCGTAGTCCACAACTTCTGCCGGTCTCAGCAGGACTGAAACGCTGAGGGATAGAGACATACCATGAGCCTGAATATCCGTCAGTTTCTCAAAAGGAAGGCGGCGAAAGCCGCACGAAAGAATTCTCTTGCTCTGGGATCGTTTCGCAAGGTTCCGCCTCCGTTCGACTTCGCTTATAATGATGTGTGGGATTGTGGTGGTGGCACCACGCATCAGCAGATGACTCAGCAAGGCAAGAAGAAACTTTTCCGTCAGCGTGATCGTGATCGCAAGGTCGCATTCCTGACGCAGTGCATTCCGGCAGATCTGTCGGAAGTTATCGATATCGATCTGTCGGTTCTGGAAGAGCCGATGGAGAAGTTCGCGTAATTAAATCTTCCCGTCCGGGAGGATTCATCCCAGCCAAGAGGTATTGGAATTATGGAAGAGGAAACGTTCTACGAGATGATGCAGAATTTGAGTGACGGTCATCCCAGAGACATAGACTTCGGCTACGCGGTGCGTCTTGTTCTCTACGATGAGAAGCAACGTTTGCGCTGCAAGCGCCTCAGCGAGATCATGGAGCGAGCGCAAAACCGTCTGGGAATCGCCATGCAACTCAAGGGCAACGCGATGGACAAGGCGATTACGGAAATCGACTCGGTGCTTAACTCGCTCACCGCCGCCAGGCATCTCATGGCGGAAATCGAGCGAAAGAGGGAAGTTCGCTCCAAGATTCACACGTCGCAGGACATTTGGAAGGAGGCGTAGTCATTCACGCCGGGAGTTTCAAATACTTCCGGCAACTCCCTTTAGTTCAGCATACCGCCAAGTGGTGGGGAGTAGGGCAACGTCATTATATGACGGCTAACATGCTGAAATTCTGCAAGAGAAAGGCAGAAAATATGGATATCCAGCAGCAATACGACGAAGCAGTCGAAGCGCATCGCAAGGCTCAGATTCGTACATTTGTCGCGCAATTCGATCAAGACCAGGCGAATTGTGTCGTTAGACTGCTCGGAGCAACCAAAGCGGAGCAGGAGAGAGGCAATGAACACGATATCTCTCGCAGATGGCTCAGAATATTTGTGGGCACATACGAAATGCTTTTCTGCCACATAAGATATTTCTTCCAATTCTTCGAAAAGAAGGATCTGGAGCGTACGTGCCGTAAATTCGTCGATACCTGCGAAGAATTCGAAGGGAATAGCGTCGAAGACTTCACGATGTTTCTCAAGAGTATCGAACCACAATTCAACTCGATTGTCGAGGAGATCGACAAGTATCGGAGTTGAGAAACAAACGCCTGCCCGTGGGCATAGTACACGGGCAAACTCTCGGGATTCTGCAAGAGAAAGGAAATATATGTACGTTTACGAAAAACCGCAACACGATCCCAACGCATGGCAACATGTCGCATATGCGACTGCCAAATTCCTCGTTCCTCTTTTGAAGGAATTCGAACATCGCAACCATTCTTTCCCTGTCAACACAGTGTTCCCGAATTTCCGACAGTGGGATTGGGAAACTCAGACGCAGGTTAGCGATATCTGCGCGAAACTGTGGGGAGAATATCTTCGCCGGATGATCTGGTCATTCGAGTACTTCATCAAAGCGGAAGAAGACGAATATGACGATCTCCCGAATTGGGGATCAAATGAACGCCAGATGATGGAACAGCGGTACAAAGAGGGAATGGCTCTCTTCGCCAAATACTTTAGGGATCTGTGGGATTAGAAAGGAAACGACATGAGTTCACCATATATAGAAATGAGGAAAGCTTTCGCCTTGGGACCGAGAGCACTGGAAGCCTATTTTGACGAACTTTCCGACGCTCTGGAAGAAGACGAATACGATGATGAAGATGAAGATGAAGACGAAGACGAAAAGGAAGACGAAGATGAAATCGAGCCATTCGATTGGGAAGACAGTGACAGAGAAGACATGACTGGCGATGAGGAAGGGTATTATTAATCATTCTCCCTTCGGAGGATGCCAGCCAACAAATCAAAAAGAGGAATTTCACATGGAGGAAACCAACAAACGATTGGCGCAATATACTCGTGATCGCATCGATAGTCTACTTCGCCTGCTCAATGCCAAAGATAGGATTTATTACTACGATGTCGTAGTACAAGTAGATATGGCTATTGAAAGTCTGCAGCAGTTGAGGCAGAATATCTACAAAGGGAAAGTGCCAATCGCTCCCTTCCGTGATGGACGATATCTCTCTAAATCGGAAGAAAAGAATTATTAATCATTCTCCCTTCAGGAGGATGCCAGCCACGAAGTCAGGAGAAATTGTATTATGAATTCAGTCGATCAGAAGCAGAAGTCGCTCGAAATCGCAGAGAAGAAGGCTCACGACGCTTTCATGGACCCCGTTCGTGGATACAAGGGGGATTTCGAGAATCTCCTCAAGAAGGTCAGGGTTCTGCGCGAAGCGGTGAGCGCGAACAAGTCGAAGGAGTAATCTTATTCTGGAAGGAGAAGAAACATGGACAAGTACGAACTGATGCGGTATCGCGATGCTCTTTTGAACGGCATGCCGTGGTGTCCTGCAGAACTGCGCGAATCGTGGTGGAATGCCCTCTCTACAGCGGCGCAAATTCTGGAAAGTTCTCTAAGTATCCAAATGAAGGATTCCGAGAAGATCTATTCGGAATGGACCGAGTTGCGGGAAGATCTCCATGCTTTCGCAAATGCCTTGGTTTCTCCGCTTGAAAGAGTAGAGATATTAAAGGCTGAGTGCAATATCAACATTGCCGCTCAGTGCTGCATCGCAGGATAATCATCTCCTTTTGGGGATGATGACTTTCAATCAGGAGAAATACTAAAATGGCAAAGACAGGTCAGAAATCCGTCAAAGTCGAAGTGAAGAACGTCATTCTCGATGTTTCCGCCAATGTCGAAGATCTGGTGGTGGAGTTGGAGAAGAATCTTCGCGGTGCTATCGGTTGCGTCTACGTGAAGGCGGACAAGATGGAGAAGATTCTGAAGGAGCACCATGAGATGGAGGCGCAGATTGTTGCTCTTGAGGCGGAGAATAGTCGTCTCAAGACGGAGAACGCAGCAACTGACCAGATTGCTAATGAGTATCGGTCCAAGTGCGAAATCTTGGATTCGGAGTTGCGGGCGGTGAAGAACGCTCTCAATCCTCCCGAGAAGCCCACCGACGCTCAGATTTCGGATTACGTCGAAGACAAGATGGAGAATCCAGTCATTTAGTAACATTACTCCCGGCTTCCGTAGCGGGAGAGGCTCACATGCGAAGCCTTCTGGTCGTTCTCAAGACCTCGGCGTGGGCGTTGAAAGTGACGAATTTGCGAGTAAATCTCCCTTGGGAGATTCTATAAAGCCCTAATGAGGGCAGGAGAAGAGGTACATAATCATGAGCAGATTCGGCATTCAGTTTCATCTTCAGGATGGTCCGGTGACGGAAGAGTACCGCAATCGGATCAGATTGCAAGTTCTTCCTCTCAAGCGAGAAATTCTCAAGATCGCTCTTAAGCTTCTTTCGTTCGACGACAGGCAGGCGACATCTCCCGAAGCGGTCGCTCTTATGGATCGCAAAGAACACCTCGAAATCACCTTGTCGCAAGTCGGCAATTAGGATTTCATCCCGGTTCTGCAGGAGTGAGAAGCAGAAGTTATTTTTTAGTTGACTTTCTTTTGAAAATCCACTAAAAAATATCTGTGGTGCTCATCTCTTGGGAGATGAGAATGCCAGCCAAGGAGTCGGGAAAATGTCAATGATTCAGGACAGAATCCGTTTGTATTTCGAGAATGCTCATCGAGAACTCGATACGGCGATAGAAATTCGCAACAAAGACGCCAAAACCGCGATGGATATTCTCGATTCTTCGGTTCAGACGCTCAATGCGCTAAAAGACATGATTAAGAAAACTTCTCGCACAGCTGATGAGATTGCGTATTGGAGGCTCAATCTTTTGATTCGAGCATACAATGTTCTTTCTGTATGTGATTGGAAAGGTAAAGACAATGCCATGGCTCAGACTCTTCTTTGTGACATGCGCGATGAGGTTGCTCTGGGAACTGATCGCACCGAACAAGACATTCAGGAATCAGCAAAGTGCTGGTGGTTGCCGGAAGACGAGAAGTAATGATCGGCAAGATTGCTCTTATCATTGTCATCGCATTAATCCCTCTCCTTATAGGATTTGTTGGAGGGAGACTGGAGAAAGGAGAATAAAATGAATCGCCGCGCCCTCAACGCCAAGCATCGTTCTCAAATTAATACTATTCTTGATTGTTGGAGAGAGAAAATTCGTAAAAAGAAACTTGCAAAATCTACTGCGAAACGATACCATAAGAAAGCGGAGGAACATCGCAAGAACGCGGAATGGTTCATGGAAAAGGGTCGGTTGGCAATGACTCTTGATCCGAATACCGAAGAGGGGAGGAAGGCTCTTAAGGAGAATTTCGATGCAATGGTGGATAAAATCAGAGAAACATCTTCATGTCCGGAAGAATTCTCGGATATGGTAGACCAGATACTTGGGGATCATAAGCACAGCATGGCAATGGAGCGAGAAGCCTTTCAACGTCTTGAAATGGAAGAGCAATATCAGAAAGATGTTGACGAAGATGTGCTGTCTTTCTGTGAAGAGAGAATTAGGAAGGACAGGGAAAACGATGAGCGCTGACAACGGCATTTACATTGCTCAATTCCCGGACGGTTATCGTGTTGCTTACGCGATGGGGATTGACAATATCGATTTCTATCCCGCAGGAACCAAAGAACGAAAGGAAATTCTGAAAGATTATTTTGGTAAGAGCGAAGTGTTCCCGACAATCTCCGATGCGTATAAATCTGCGGAGGATCTTCTTATAGCCATGAGTGACATTGAGGATGGTTTTACATATTTAGAATATGGAATCTGTTCTCTTTCCGAAGTCTATGACAATTGGGATTGAGTGCCAGCCACCAAGTTAGGAAGTAAAAGATAAGGAGAAGATTCTCATGCAGATAAGATCGCCGCCTTATTATCTGGTCTTCCACTAATGCCGAAACGAACATGATTACGTAAGGCAGTAATGCCTCTTCATACGAAGAGAGCAAACCGAAGTAAGAAACGAGAATTACATCATGACCACGAACAACACGAACGCCACCAGCACCACCGTCAAGATCGTCTCCATGGCAAAGCGCGGTGCCATTCTCGACACGCTCAGCATCGACGAGTTTGGTAAGTTCAAGGCGATGGCTCCGACCCAGCAGAACGAGTTCCTGCTGTCGCGCACGACCCGTTCGGTCAACGTCACCGACAAGCTCAAGATCGCTGCCAAGAACAACTGGGGCAAGGTTGTCGCTCTCGCTGCGGTTCTCGGCGCATTCCCCAAGGAGTTTGGCGGGACCGACGAAGAGGTGATGACCTACAAGAAGACGGTGAGTGACGCTCGCAAGGCTCTCATGACTCTGGCGGGTGAGCGTGAGCCCAAGACGCCCGAGGAGAAGGCGAAGGCTATCGCCAAGAAGTCGCTGGTGGATCAGTTCAAGAAGGCGAACAAGATCGAGGGGCACCGGGGCAAGCTTGCTCCGGAGATGGACGCCAAGTGGAAGACGTTCTTCGGTGCCAACAAGGACGCTGCGCTTGTCAAGGCGACCAAGATCGTCAACGACAAGATCGCTTCCAAGGCAGCGAAGAAAGAGAAGGGCAAGAAGTAACTTGCGGTTCTGAAGTACTGTAGGTAAAATCATGGGGAGGGAGATTTCTCTCCCTCCCCTACTTTTCTATGTGATTTGTGGTAAGACAATAAATTTTATTGTCTTTCTATAAATTGCAAAGGAGAATATGATGACTTGTCAATGCGAATCTCATGTTAGTCTGTCAGACCTTCCTGCTCTTCAAGAAGACGCTGTTTTTAGTCTTCAAAAAATCGAGAAAGTTTCTCTTCCGCATCCTTACTGCATTGGAACAAAACATGTTGTTTATGCTTCCGATAATTATAGCGGTAGACTCGGAGAAGATGCAATTCGAGATGCAGAAAAACACGGTGCTCATTGCGAAATGAAAGGATGTAAT
>OCZT010003991.1_pt1 | contig 14996 bp, 12 predicted proteins | sample 1539031 | NCBI WGS metagenome assembly OCZT01 (sample SAMEA3539308, study PRJEB22396) | soil metagenome | biome: tundra; feature: field; material: soil | place: USA | collected 2010-05 | depth 0.15 m
GGGTCAATGGCTCGCGTTAGTCCCTACGAGTTGGGCAATGTCGCGGCCTTCGTCTACGAAGCTGCTAAGGGCTCACCTGGCGAGTGGTCGAGTCCACAGCCGAAGTGTCCCAGCCTGCGCCCCGCAGCAGGGCAGTGGTCCAGACGCGGCGCAATGACGCGGTCTTGGCCCGGTTCGCCGAGGGTAAGAGGGGCGTGCAGACCGGCGCCTCCTGCCGGGCGAGTGCGGTGGCTCGAGCCGGGTCGGCCGCAACAAGGACTTCAGTTTTCTACAGGTTCAGCGCGGCATGGTGTGTCTTGTTGTCAAAATGGCGCATGAGTGCTTCACTTCTCTCATGTTCGATCCAAACGCAGCCGCTGAGGCGGCCTTGATGGAGGCTGTCGACGCTGTGACTGTCGCCGGACTCGTGACGCAACTCAACACGTTGGTGGCTGAGGTCTGGAAGGCAAACAGGGGGCGGTACGAGCCGGACGAACTCGGAGATGACCCGCAGACGCTCGGCGGGACGTGCGCGAAGAACATCGCAAACCGGGTCGAGCGTCTGGTGCGGGCCAACAGCGAGTTCGAGGTGGAGCCCTGGGATATCCCCGGGCTGACCGTGGCACGACCCAATGGCGCGCTGCGACTGGACTACTCCGGGCGGCACTTCCACATCATGAAGTCCCCGATGGTGCACGGTCGGCGCCCACGGTGGGACGCTTTTCCGCAGTGGAGCACCTCGAGCGAGGTACGTGAGGAGGCCGCCCGAGCCAACACCATGGCCCTGAGCGGATGTCGCACTGCCGCGACCGGTCAGGACCCGCTGCTGCTCCTCCCCTTCGCCAACGAGCAGCTGCACGTTTCCCATTACGTGTTCGTGTGGGCTGCCGAGATCGACTCGTCCGCAACGTCAGCCTGGCTCGGCATCCCGGCACTGGGAGAGCAGCCCTTCGCAGCGGTCCACCCGATCTGGGCCGACCCCGAGGGCGGTGCGCCTACTGGCACGCGCCGGTCCTCGCCGACCGGCCCAAGCTTCGACGAGCGCGCGGGCGAACTTCCTGCCCTGACCCTTAAGCCGCGACCTGGCAGGGAGGGGCAGGCATGACCCAACTTCGACGGCCCCTGCTCGGCCCGTCCGATTTCGACGGGACGCGCCTTACTGTTGCGCGACGCCTGCGAGCCATGTCAAAGGCCGACCTGGCGCGAGCGATTGACGTAACTCCAACGGCGGTGGCCCAGTACGAGAAGGGCGCTCGCCCCACCCAATCTGTGCATGCCCAGATCTGCCTGGTTTTGGGGATGCCGCGGGAGTTCTTCGGCGCGGGGGCCTCGCTGGCGCTCCTGCCAGCCTCAGGGGCTCATTTCCGCTCGCTTCGCTCGACCTCGTCGAAAGCACGCGAACAGGTGTTGGCCTACGGCGAGCTGTCCCTGCAACTCGTGGACCTGCTCGCGGAGTATGTCGACCTCCCAGCCCTTGACGTACCCGCTCTCGAACTGCCCGTGGAGTTCACTTCCGAGGTGATCGAGGATGTCGCGACGCAGGTAAGGGAGCATTGGGGTGTCGGGGCGGGCCCGCTGCCGTCGGTTGTCCAACTTCTCGAGGCGCACGGCATCATCGTGCTGCGTCTGCCGAACAGTGCGGACCCTCGAGTCGACGCGCTCTCGACCTGGGCCGGTGATCGACCGCTAGTGTTTCTCAACCCGCGTAAGGACGACAAGGCGCGCAGCAGGTTCGACGGCGCACACGAGCTTGGCCATCTGCTGCTGCATCCCGACACGGAACCCGGGTCGAAGCTCGTCGAGCAGGAAGCCAACGCCTTCGCGTCCGAGCTCCTGATGCCGCGCAACGAAATTATTGACCAGCTTCCCCGTCGCATCGACTGGCCTTTGCTGCACGACCTCAAGCGGCACTGGGGGGTTAGTCTCCGGGCACTGGTGTACCGAGCCCATCGGCTCGACCGGCTTTCGGATGCGTCGTTCCGGCGGGCGAACCAGCAGCTCGCGCAGTGGGGCTTACCCGAGCCTGGGTCCCTCGGCCCGTCGGAGTCGCCTCAATTGTTGGGTCGGGCGAAGGCACTGCTGATCGACAACGGCATCGACTTCGACAGTGTGCTCGCGCAGGGCCGACTGGCTGTCGATGTAATCAACGAGGTCATCACCGCAGGAACGGGCGACCGCCCCAAGGTCGATGTCGGCTAAAGGTTCGTGCAGGCCAAGTCCAGCTCGCTGCACGCGCGGCGAAAAGACGTGCGCCAAATCGATGCGCGCCGCTGCTGGGGCCGAGGCTGAGATGGCGTTTTCTGTGGACGTGGCGTGCACGCCTCACCCATGTGTGCGAAACTAGCACACATGGGTGAGGTTGATGAGAAGATGCTTGGCGTCAGGCTAAGGGAGGCGCGTGAGCGGGCGGGTTTAAGTCAGGGCGAGCTCGGGGCCCTGGTGAACCTTGACCGCACAGCCGTGAACAAGATCGAGAGCGGCGTCCGCAAGGTCACAGCGCTTGAATTGTCCGAAATCGCGGCCGCACTTAGTGTGCGCATGTCGTCATTCTTTGCTGAGCCGATTCCTGCGCTGGTCTCTCACCGCTCCAGTCAGGGTCTGGACATAGCCGACTCGAAGATCGACCTGCTGCTGGCGCGTATCGCCACCGATGTCGAGTTCCTCCAGGAACTGGCCCCTGCTCAACTGGCACTTCCCGACGGCGAGGGGGCGCCGCTGCCCCGCCCAGACACTCTGTCGGATGCCGATAACCTGGCAATGACGGCGCGGACCATGCTTGGCCTTGACGGGGCGGAGCCCCTGAACGACCTGGTGGACCGGGCCGCCTCGATTGGGCTCTTGGCTTTCTCGGTCAACTTGGGAGTCGACACAGCCGACGCGGGGACAATTCTGCTCCGTCAAGGCGGAGTGAGCCTCGTGAATAGCCACAACAAGGTGGGACGGCGCCGCCTCGCGTTGGCCCACGAACTGGGCCACTACTTGGTCGCCGACGAGTACACCGTCGACTGGCGTGTCACCGACCAGCAGGGCGGTGACATTGAGACGCGCCTGGACCGGTTCGCGCGGTCCGTGCTGCTTCCCGAGGCTGGCGTGCGGGCTGCTTGGGCGCAGCACGAGTCGCGCGGAGTCCGCGAGGCCGCTGTGCTACTGGCCAGCGAGTTCCGGGTCGACATGGCAACACTCGCCAGGAGGCTGGGCGAGCTGGGCATGGTCGAACGGGAGGGCGCTGCCCTCGTCCGTGGCGTCACTACGACGCGTGCCGACATCGTGGAGTTCGGGCTTTACGTCCCCGCCGATCTTGAAAGCACTAGCCTCCCGGTGCCTTACCAGAAGGCGGTTCTGCAAGCCTTCCGTGACGAGCGGATCAGCAGTGAACGCGCCCTGGAGCTTCTCCATGACACCTTCGCCGAGGATGACTTGCCCGTCCTGCGGGTACGCCGGGAAGACGAGATCTGGAAATTCGTGTCGTGACCCAGCCGCCGGACGCGCTGGTGTTCGACACTGGCCCCCTGCGTCACTTCGCGGTACAAGGCTGGCTGGGCGTGTTGAAGTTTCTCGCCAGGGACCGTGACGTCATCATCCCGGAGAGCGTCGAACGCGAACTCAAGAGGCAGTCACACGACCTGCCTGTTTTGCGCCAGGTCCTCGACGCGGACTGGATCAGCGTCGACCGGAGCGACGACATGCCCTTCCTGATGGCATTCGCAGAATACGAGCAACGACTTGCTGTCGGGGAGCAGAACCTCGGAGAGTGCGGAGTCCTCGCGCTTGGAAGGTCGCGTGGCTTCGAGACGGTACTCGACGACAGGGTGCCCCGCACGATTGCCGAAGAGGATGCCATCCGCGTCACGGCGACACTCCCGTTGCTCTGCAACGCGATTCGAGAGGGCAAACTGACGGTGCTCATGGTGGAGGCGCTTGCCGACGACCTGCTCACAGGTGCCTACTACCTCCCCTTCGGCCTCGGCGGGTTTAGGCGATGGGCATTCGAAGAGGGGCTCATCGAGTACGAATGACTCGGGCCTCGGACCCGTTACTTCGGCGGCGCTGCCGACTCTGAGTTGAGACCATCCCTCGTTGATCACTGCCGCGTCATTGTGGGCGGAATGACCCTCGCTGTACCGGGTTCCACGGGATTCGTGGCACTCGCGCAGCGCGCTGTCATCGGCTACTTGTGCGGGCGTGTTCTGTCGACCGCTTGCCGTCTCGGAAGCGGAACGATGGCCGGATGCATCGGAGCTAGACCTGGGCGTCCCCTCGACGATCGCCCAAGTGGATCGGGCGAACCGGGGACGTCCTATCCGAAGGCCGTGTCGTAGTCCTGACCAGCGCCAAAGGCGGGTTGTCAACATGGTTGCAGCTGAGCGGGCCTCTGACGTCGGCGCGGTAGGAGGTCACCTATTGACCGAGCGTCCTTGGTGCCGAGGCAACGCAGAACGAGGACGGGACTTTCGCCTCTACCGCGTCCGACCCTCTCGCGGGCGAGACTTGGGTATGAGGAGATGACTCCCATGTGCGACGGGCGTGGGTCGGTTGTTGGTGGTTCGCTTTCTGAGAAGTTCGAGTCTGGGACGGATCGAAGGTGATCCAGGTGTCGGCGGAGACGATGAGATACGAGAACCTCCTGGAGGCGGTCCCTGATTCCTTGGTGGGGGTGGACCAGAAGGGTTTGATCCGGTTCGTCAACCGCCAGACAGAATCGCTGTTCGGGTATGACCGCGACGAGCTGGTCGGCCGGCCCATCCAGACGGTGGTGCCAGAGCCTCTCTGGCAGATCTACGCGCAGAATCGTGAGAATTACTTCGCAGACCCCAGGACCCGGTCCAGTGGACTCGACCTGGAGTTGAGCGGACTCCACCACGATGGGACCGAGTTCCCCATCAACATCAGCATGTCCCACATCGACACCGGGGACGTCCTCTTGGTGATCACGGCGGTCGCCGACGTGAGCCGGCAGCAGCAAGCGGTCAGGAACGCCGGGATCACCGCCGCGATCCTTCAGTACTCCGACGACGCCATCATCGGCACCACGCTCCAAGGCACCATCACAAGCTGGAACCCGGCCGCCGAGAGGATGTATGGCTACTCCAGCGGTGAGATCCTCGGCAAATCCCTGAGCCTCTTGATTCCCAAGGATCGGGAAGGTGAACCCACTGCTGCATCAGACCAGATCGAGACCGGCCAGCACGTTGAGCACCTCGAGACCACCCGGGTCCGCAAGGACGGAAAGCTGGTTCCGGTCTCGGTGACCGTCGCGCCGATCCTGAACGAGGACGGCGAAGTCGTCGGCGCGTCAGCGGTACACCGTGACGTGACCGAGCAGAGGCAGGCGTACGAGACCGCCCAGCGCATGTCGGCAATCGTCGAGAACTCCGACGATGCCATCATCGGCAGCGCGCTCGATGGCACTGTCACGAGCTGGAACCCGGCCGCAGAGAGGATGTTCGGGTACTCCAGCCAGGAGATCATCGGCAAGCCCATTGACCTGCTCAGCGGCAAGGATCAACGAGACGAGGCCAAGGCCTTCGTGGTCAAGATCATGTCGGGCCAGCATGTGGAGCACTTCGCGACTTCGCGTGTCCGCAAGAACGGATCTCTCTTTCCAGCCTCGGTCACGGTCTCGCCGATCCGCGACCCTGACGGCGCGATCGTCGGTGTATCCATGATCTGCCGTGATGTGACCCAGCTGAGGCAGGCGTTCGAGACAGCCCAACGGATGGCGGCGATCGTCGAGTCTTCGGAAGACGCCATCATCGGCTCCAGCCTCGACCGAATCATCACGAGCTGGAACGTGGCCGCCGAGAGGATGTTCGGCTACACCAGCCGGGAGATCATCGGCAAGTCCGGCAGCCTCCTGACTCACGACGAAAATGCCGACGAGATCGCCAAGATCCTCGCCGAGATCGCAGCCGGCCAACACTTCGAGCACTTTGCGACCACCCGCTACCGCAAGGACGGAACGGCATTCCCGCTCTCGCTTTCCATCTCACCGATCCGCGACGTGGACGGCGCCGTCGTCGGGGTATCTACAATCTGCCACGACCTGACTGAGCAGGAGCGGGCGTACGAGACTGCCCAGCGCATGGCTGCGATCGTCGACAATTCGAACGACGCCATCGGCGCCATCACCCTGCAGGGCATCATCACGAGCTGGAACCCGGCCGCCGAGAGGCTATATGGCTACTCCAGCCAGGAGATGGTCGGTACGTCCGGGGAGGTCATTACCCCCAAAGATCGAATCGGCCAGTTCAAAGCCATACTGACCAAGGTCGGCGCCGGCCAGCCGGTCGAGCACCTGGAAACCTTGCGTCTCCACAAGGATGGGACGACCTTCCCGGTCTCACTGACGATCTCACCGATCCGCGACGCGGGCGGCGCTGTCGTTGGCGCCTCCGTGATCAGCCGCGACCTGACCGAGCTACAGCACGCCGCCCAGTACACCCGAAGTTTGATCGAGGCGGCGCTGGACCCGCTGGTGACGATCAGCCCAGACGGCAAGATCACCGATGTCAACGAGGCCACGATCAAGGTCACCGGCGTGCCCCGCGAGGCGCTCGTCGGGAGCGACTTCTCCCACTACTTCACCGACCCGGACAAGGCCCACCAAGCCTACCAACAGGCGTTCGCGCAAGGGTCGGTGACCGACTACCCGCTGACACTGCGCCACCAGGGCATCGGGACACTGACCGACGTCGTATACAACGCCTCGGTCTACCGCGACACCACCGGCAAAGTGCTCGGCGTGCTCGCCGCGGCCCGCGACGTGAGCGAGCTGAAACAGGCCGCTCGCTACGCCCGGAGCCTGATCGAGGCGGCCCTGGACCCGCTGGCGACGATCAGCCCCGACGGCAAGATCACCGATGTCAACAAGGCCACGATCAACATCACCGGCGTCCCCCGCGACAAACTCATCGGAACCGATTTCTCCGGCTATTTCACCGACCGCGACAAGGCACACCTGGGCTACCAGCGGGTGTTTGAACTTGGCGTAGTCACCGACTACCCGCTGACCCTGCGCCACCGGGACGGGACACTGACCGACGTCCTGTACAACGCCTCGCTCTATTGCGACGCCAACGGGAACGTACTCGGTGTGCTAGCCGTCGCGCGAGACGCAGCCAAGCTGCGCCGGCAGGAGCAACTCAGCGAACAGCTGCAGGAAGCCCTGAAGTCACGGGTCGTCATCGAACAGGCCAAGGGGATCACCGCCCAGCGCTATGGGGTCACGATCGACAAGGCCTACGAGCTCATTCGCGCACACGCCCGCAACAACAACGCCAGCATGCGGACGGTTGCCGAGGCGATCGTCGCGTTGGGGCTTAAGGTCTGAGCCGCCGGAGATTCCATGACCTCGACGCCGAGGCGTCCACCAACGCGCTTGCGGACTTAACATCCTGTGCCAAGTCTCTAAGTGGTACCCGATGCCCCTGCGATTACGCCCTGCGGCGCGTGAGAATCGGGTGTGGTTACTTGCCGAGGTCGGTCTAATACCTCCTCGCAAGCTTCATCGAAGTGATACTCCTGGTCGCCATCGCACGAACTGCCTGGAAATGGCCGCCATCTCAGATCGCACCCAAGTTGCCACAGGCAAGCAATGCGCAGGGCCCGCGTCATTTTGGGCGCAATGACGCTCCGCGTACCGGGTGCCATGGGTTTCGTCGCACTCGCGCAAGGCACTGTCAAGCATGTCCGGTAGTTCCCACCGTCCCGGTAGCGGAACGACCTGCGGGCACGCACGGATGCCGTTACGAACCGACACGAAACATGGTTTTCGCCGTTCCGTAGCGGGTCCGGTTGCGGGACACCTGGCCACCGGCACGGTCCTAGGTGACGAGCGCGCGAAATGCGGGGGACGTTCTTGATCAAGTTCAGGCGGGCGTACACGGGTTATGCGTCAGACTCAACGGAGCGTGACCGACGGAGGGGGAGGCAATCACTTGGTCCAGCAGCCAATCAACCGAGCCGGGCAACGAGACACCCCCGGGAATCAAGACCCATACTCTGGGCCATTGTCCCTAAATGTCACTGTGCGCCCGGCGCGGGTCGCCTACCTCATCGGTGCAGGCAGTAGGGCCGGGTTCCGCCGAGCGATCCAAGAAGCTACGACGCGTTGGTGCGGAATGACCGAGCTCATCATCCCGGTCCACCGCAGCGGTGCGGTGGACGCGGGGTGGTCACAGATGACGCACACCGCCAACCTCGACGCCGCCGTCAACGTTGACGCGACAGCCTCAGCAGCGCATGCTGCCGCTGAAGCTCTTCATTTGGGCGTGACTGACATCGCCGATATCGACCGAGCCGGCGAGGGCAAGTGGACATGTCATCCCTCCGTCGTCGCGCGCAGCGCTGCCCCACCTTTCATGATCCCCGGCCGGGAAGCGGACCTGCGCCAGGCCACGATCGCCGGGGACCTGACCGACGAACACGAGGCTTCGCTGCCCGCCGACCTGGCCTGGATTCGGAGGGTCAAGGAGCCTGACATGCTCTCGCGGGCCGACCTCTGGGGTAGCACTGCTCTCGCTGCGGGCCTGGTCCCGTCTCGTCCGACCTGGACCAGAGGTGAATACGGGCGGACGCCGGCGATCGTCTGGCTCGCCGGGACGCGGTCGTTCATGGACTGCCTGTGGTTCTGGAACCTCAGAGCCTTACGCCCGAACCCCGAAAACACACCTATGTACTTGGTCCAAGCCGACCAGTTCGCCGGCTGGCTCAACTACAGCGACCAACTGCGGGACCGCCTTCGACGCCCCGACAACGTGCACCCCGACGTCGTCATCGCCAGCCTCAAACTTCCTGAAGAAACCCTTCAAGAGTTCGGGCGCAAACTCGGCCTCCGATACTCCACCGATGACATCGGTGTCGGTTGGCATAGCCCGGAGAGGCTCCGCGATGTGGCAGCTACCTTCACCACGAGTAACCACATCGACCCGCGCGATTGGCTGCTCGCCGAACGACGTTACGGCGCCACCGTCGGCAGCGAGGTGCATGTCTTTGTCGGAACCGGGACCCTCCGCGTTGCCACGCCGATCAAGTGGACTCGCGACCTAGCTGGCTACGCCATGCTCTCCATCCGATCTCCGGAGATCGAGCACTACCCGAAACGCCCCTCCGTCGCCGCAGCGATACTGACGAACGGCACCTGGAGAGACGGCGGCGTCGAAATACGCACAAACGTGTTGTCCACCTACGACCTGCCCGTAACACTGCCGACAATGGGCGACTCCATCTGGATGACGCTGAGGGAGGTATCCGACGTAGCCAAGTTGTCGGACAAGGGGCAGTTGGCAACTGCCCTCCTACCCTCGGCGGATGCTCTGCTCGAGCAGGGGATGTACGAAGCAGCCATGGCCTTGACCACTCCGCGCAAGCATGCGCTCTTGAACGAACTGGACTCCCGCAGCGCGAAGGGAGCAACACGGGCCGAACTCGAGCAGCTGGCCGAGCGCTGGGGCGGTAACGCCCAACGTGCCTTCGTCAACGCAAGCGATATATACCAACAGCGCGGCCCCCAAGCGCAGGCGGCCTTGGAGAAACTCTGCGCCATCGAATGGGCTGATCGCGGGTTTGAAGTGCGCTGCTCAGTTTGCACTGTGCGCAGCTTCGTCCCACTTTCGGAGACAGCGAGCCGAAGTCGCTGCCCAGCGTGTGGTGCACAACAGCCCTACACAACCCGCCCAAGAAACCGCACGCCGGAACTCTTCTATCGGTTGGGGAGCCTGCACGATCGAGCGGCAGGCCAAGGAGTCCTTCTCCCCCTTCTGGTGACGGCCGCTCTGCGACGGAGCGACCCGAGCTCCTACCTGTTTCCAGGTGTACTGCTATCCATTGGAGGAGTGAACATGGAGGTCGACGTCTTCGGCGTCCACTCAGGCCGCGTGATTGCTGGAGAGATCAAAACTGACAGTGCCCAATTCACGCGAAAACAGCTGGTTGAGGACCTCCAAAAGAGCCGTGACCTTGGAGCGGACTTGCACCTTCTCGCTGCGGCGAATGACGTCACGGACAAAGTCCGCCACGAAGTGGAGGACTTAGCCAGGAGTGAGGGAATGGATACGCTGGTACTCGATCGTATGAATCTGCGGCCTACTCGTCATCAGTAGGTATGGCGCTGGCACCCAGCTGAGTGCTCGTCCCCGGGAGTCACATCTGACCGTTCCGCCGCGTCTGCGGCATGGTCGGACCTAGCGCACGACAACGGCAAATGAGTACGTTCAGATAACGGGGGCGAGACATCCAGCGTCCGTAAGGGATCGGTCGCCGCTCCCGCTCCCGCTCCCGATGAGGCCAGTTGGTTTCCCCCGCGGGCCTGTCGCTCCAAGCCACCGAACTACTCGGATGATCATGAACGGTTCGGCGAACGGAGCGACAGGGGCCGGGAAGGACTTCCCCGCCGCAGAACGTCCCGAGTCTCCCAACCGCGTCATTGAGATATCCAGGGCACGGCTACGTTTCGATGCGTCTATCTGGGCGGAATGACGCTCGCTGTACCGGGTGCTACGGGATTCGTCGCACTCGCGCAACGCGCTGTCATAGGCATGATCGGTAAGGCGGCCTCGGGGCTGGCCGCTTGCGCGGCGCAACCATGCGGCTTTAGAGCTGGAACTCCGCGATGTCGCTGCACGAGGAGCGTCCCTAGCCTGACCATGGTCGGCGAGCCGGGCCGCGGGCGTCGGTATCCCTCCATAGAGTCGGGGTGTGCCCACGATCGTCGTCAGCGCCGAACGGTTCCGCAGCATGCTCGCGAACCGCCACTGGAGCATCGACGAGGTGGCCCGCCGGGCAGCGACGGACGTCGATGTTCGGGGCCTGGCAGTGCAAGACCAACCGGTGGAGTTCGCCGACCTCGTGACGCTGGGCGAGCTGTTCAAGCGGCCATGGTCGTACCTGCTCAGCGATGAGGTCGAGCGCTTCCCTGATCTGGGACAGGATAACCGGACGGTCGCCAACCAACGCATGCCTGCGTCCGCTGAGCTGCTCGAGGAGTACGAGGCAGCCGCGGCGGTTCTGGAGGCGGCAGAGGAGCTCTTCCCTGCCCAGACCTACGAGGTGCCGTCTGCTCGGATCACCCGCGACACCCCTGCTGCCGAGTCGGCCAGCCTGATCCGCGCCCTCTTGGACGTGACGCTCGAGGAGCAGCTGGCGGTCAAGGACGAGTTCGCGGCCCTGAGGCTGTGGATCGCGGCGCTGCATCGGCGCGGCGTGTACGTCGCGCAACGGCGGCTCAGAGACAAGACGGTTCGTGCCTTCAGCAAGGCGGAGGGCGGCCAGGCGGTGATCGTCGTCGACACCGGCGACACCCCTTACGCCCGCATCTTCTCGGCGCTCCATGAGTACTGCCACGTGGTGCTGCGCACCACCGGCATCTGCGACTTGGACGAGCACCGCGACGTTGAGCGGTACTGCAACGCGGTAGCCGCGGCTGCGCTCCTACCGTCTGATCTGCTCGACCGCGAGCTGGCAGGTAGCAGCTTTGGCGTCTCGCCTGAGGTGGACGACGACCGACTGATCAGACTGAGTCACCACCTGCGCGTAAGCCAGGCAGCGCTGCTCATCCGACTGCGTGACCGAGGCACCATCTCGCAGGACACCTACGAGGAGCTGGAGGGACGCCGTCAGTCGCGTCGACCTGGCAAGAAGGCGAAGGGCGGGCAGTACTACCCGACGGCGATCAACAAGGTAGGCCGTCGATTCGCCCGCAACGTCTTCGGTGCCGTTGACGAGGGAGCGATCGATCGGCAGGACGCCGGTGCGTTGCTGGGTGTTCGCGAGCACTCCGTCGAGCGCTTTCGAGCTGAGCTGTTCGCGGGCGAAGCCGATGCGCCGTGACGACCCAGGCCGCCCTCTTCGAGACCGAGCCGCCGCGGTACTGCATCGACACCAACGTTGTCCTGAGCTTTCTCAAGGGCACGGACGACGAGCACTATGGCGCCGATGTCTTCGCACCGCAGTGGGCCGTGATCGAGAACTTGATCGCCAGCGGGGTCATCGTGGCGCCGCGGCAGGTCGAGCATGAGCTGACACCCTGGCAGAAAACGGTGCCCACCATGCATGCGTGGTTGAAGAAGCGCCACCACATGTTCCGGGACGTAGAGACCGAGGCCCAGTTGCTCGCCGCCAAGCGGATCGTGGGCAAGTACCCGGTCTACGGAGAGACGCTGAACTTCCTCGGTGACCTGGAAGTAATGACGCTTGCCGACGCGCTGGGCATCACCGTGATCAGTTTGGAGAGCGAGAGCCCCTTCCCGAGCCAGAAGCGACCAAAAATACCGAACGTCTGCAAGGAGTTCGGGATCGATTGTGTCTCTGTGACAGGGTTCTTGCGGCGGGAGTCGGGGCGGCTTTCGCCCTGAGGACCTGACAGGGTCCTACACGGCCCCCGGATCGACCAGCAGGGCCGGAGATGGCGTCGCTACCCTCAGCCACCTCATCACCGGAACCGGACGCACCGTACGAGTTGTCCTAGAGGCAAAAACCCGAGATCGGCCGCTCACCGCAGCCAAATGGCGCGAGGAACTCACAACCTCTCGTGACCTCCGCGACGCCTCTGGTGGCCTGGCCATCGTGCCCGACGCAACCCAAGTGCCCGGCGGTCGGCTCTTTGCGCGAGTTGGCGAGCGACTATTCGTAGTCGTCGCCGACGCTCCCATCGTCTCGTTGGTCTACCTGGTCCTTCGCGAGCTGGTTGCACTCGCAACGGACTCCGGAAACGACACCGACCCGGTCAGTGTCTCGAAGGCTTCCTCAAGAATCGCTCAGGCCCTCACAGCCCTGAACGACCTCGAGGAAATCACTCGCCACGTCACTGCCGCGACCAAGAGCCTGGAGAAGATCCGGGACATCAGCACAACGGTGCGTACCCGAGTTGAACTCAGTCTGAACGACGGTCTGACCGCGCTGAGCAGCAACTGACACGAAGCCCCCGACCCTCACCGGCCGGGGGCTTCGCTCTCAGGTTGGCGCCCGACGCATGACCGTCGATCCCATCCCGGGTGCAACCTGCTCCACGCATTCGCGAGCCAAGCCGGGCCGTGGCCAACTACTCCTACGCACCACGCCACACCTGATGTTGGGATCGGCGGGCGTTCGGTTGGTTGACAAGCCCGGCGAGGTGCCGCTCCTGGTCATCTAGCGGACCGGGGCTCTTCAGCTGCTCGGCCCCGGCCACGGCCGCGGGGCTTCAGATGGCCGCGCCGCCCTCACGACAAATTGTCCTTGACTGCCGCACAACTCCGTCCGGGCACGCTCGAAGATGGCTAACGGTTGCGTTGGCGATCTTGGAGGAGGTGGGTGATGGCAGCCCAGGAACCGCTGTCCCCGACCTCACCCAGCCTCCTGGCCTCCTGGCTCATCGGGGCCTGCTTAGACGGAACGGTGCCGGTCGCGCACGGCACCGTCCATCAGCTCGCTCGCGCCTGCGGATGGATGGTCGCGCTCGCAGCCGGGACCCTGGCGGCCACTGGCCGGCCCAGGGAGCTTCTCGGCGCAGTGTTGATACTGGCCCGCGCAGACCAGGACCGGGCCGGCTACACGGTTGCGCCGGCCAGCCCCCCCGGAGAGCCCCACCCATCCTCGACTGCGGTGTGGCTCGTCGAGCAAGAGGCGGCGGGCCACCACGACCTGGTCGACGCGGTCATGACGACCTACCTGAGCGTGGACCTACCCGGCAGGGCAATCGTCCTGGCACAAGTCACCGGCCACCTGCTACGGCTCTGGGACGGCCCAGGCGCACACGCCACGCTGCTCAGCCACACCGCAAACGGCAGCCATTGACCTTGACTGCGGGCGCACCTACTGCCATGGCCGCGATCACTGACACCAACACGGCTTCGACGGTAAACGCCACATTGATGATGAACCCGGTCACCCTGTCCCGCACCTGTCTAACGCACAGCTTCAACGGAGCTACCTCAACACCAACTGCCTTCGTCACGCGCGAGAGGGAGAACACACGGACCTTCGCGGCGGGAACATCAGCGCCTTAGCGGTGCTGGGTAAGGCCCGCACTGGGCGCTTCAGGGAAGGGGCAGCCCAGGCTGGCTCGGTCCTGCACGACTTCTCCGAAGTTAGGTTTACATCGGAGGACCAAACCCGCTGCTCAGCGGTGACTCGCGGCGCGAGGTACCTGCCCGTTCTAGGAGCAGGGCGGACTCGGGCCGCGGCTGGGTGGGGCAGCGGTCGGTCTGCAGGCCTTGCCTGCAAGGAGACGCGGCAACAGCGGGCGGGTTGGACGTCGGGGCGGCTTCCGTGCCAAGCGTTGGCACTAATCCTCCGTGTCGTCGCGCAGTGTGAACGTGTGGGGTTATGGGGACTAGTAGCCGGCAAGGTCGGCGAGGATGTTGACGGTTCCGGCGGCGTTGTAGAAGGTAACCTTGTTGCCGAAGTTCAGGTTGGAGGTGGTGGGGCGGGTCTGGCCGGCGGGGTGGACACTCAGGGAGCTGGTCGCGGTGGGGCCGGTGGGGGTGTTGATGACCGGGCTGGGCCTGCGCGGTGTAGCGGTTTCCACCCGACGTGGGGGTGACCGCAGCTGAGGGGTCAGACGCCGGGCTGGTGCCGACGGTGTTGCTTGCGGTGAGGGTGAACGAGTAAGCCGTGCCGTTTCGTCAGCCCCCTGACAATTGCAGCTGTGATGGTCCCAATCGTGGTGTGGGTCGCGCCGCCGGGGAACGCCCTGACGGTGTACCCGTGACGGGGGACCCTCCCTCGCTGGTCGGCGCGGTCAGGACACCACTGCGCGGCTTATCCAGGGCTGTTCGTGACCTCGATGATGTACATGCCCTCCTCATCGTGAAAGGCCATCTGGGTGCCCTGTGTGACGACTGAGTTGGGGGCAGTTCGGCGCAGCAGTGTAACGACTGCGGCGCCGGTTACGGGGTCCCATAGCCGGACGGTGCAGTCCCAGCCGGCGGAGGCCAGCAGCGGGCGGCCGCCGGCACCGGCCCCGAACGCCACCGACGACACGCCGCCGGTGTGGCCCGAGAGCGGCTCGCCGACTGGGTCGCCGGTTTCCGGGTCCCACA
>OCZT010003993.1_pt1 | contig 14994 bp, 11 predicted proteins | sample 1539031 | NCBI WGS metagenome assembly OCZT01 (sample SAMEA3539308, study PRJEB22396) | soil metagenome | biome: tundra; feature: field; material: soil | place: USA | collected 2010-05 | depth 0.15 m
AAGCTGCGCGTGGATCTGCGTCGGCGAAACGAACAGCAGCGGCAGAATGTAATTGTTGATCGTCACAGTAATGTTGCCCAGAGACTGCGGCAGCGGATTGGTGGCGCCGATCTGCAACGCCGGCGCCAGACTGTTTCCGTAGATCGAAATCACCGACCCCGGCGCCATGGTGCCATCCGGAGTGGCGCCCGCGGCGCTCATGATACCAGCCGGCGCAATGTACGGTACCGCCTGCGTGTACGCCGTAATCGCGTGAGGACCGCTCATGGTCAAGTACCCGGTGGTGAAGTTGCCGGAAAAATCGCCGCCCCACTTCACGAATTTGAAGCCATTGTTCGGCGTCACCGTCACCGTAACTTGCGTTCCGTCCGCGAAGAAGCCATCGGGCGTTGCCGGGCTGAACGTATACGTCGCCGATGCCGCGGGATTCACCGTCGCCGCCAGCGCCCACGACGAATGATAACTTGCCGTAAGCGACTGCGTGTTCTGATTAAATACGACTGTCCGCGTGGTCGCCGTCGATCCGTCGTTCCACGAAGTCAAGTCCATGCGCGAAACCGAGCTCGACGAAACGGACGCGGGCACGGCCACCTGCATGGTCGATCCCGAAGCCTTGCTCACCACGCAGGGCGTCGCGCAAGGATTCCCGTCCACCGAAAACTGCATGCCCTGCGGCACGCTGTTGATAGTCACCTGCGGCAACACGGAGAAAGTCGCCGTAAGCGCGATGTTGGTCGTGGTGGTCGGCATGGTCAGCGTCTGCGTCGCCGGTCCGCCGTTGGACCAGCTGACGAACGACCACGTCCGTCCGCTCGAATCCACCTGCGTCGCCGGAGCGCTAACGGTGTGCGTTTCTCCCTGGCCCCAGACGAAATTGTAGCCCTGCCAGTTGCTGCGCCCATCTACGGTCAACTGCAACCCTGGCTGGCTGGTAATCAGCGTCACCTTCACTCCGGGCACGAACGTCGCGGTCAGCGTGATGGCCACGTTGGTGGCGTTGTCCACCGTGTAATTGCCGTTCTGCCCGATGCCGTTGGTGTAGCCTTCAAACACAAAGTAATTGCCGACCTGATCCTGCTGCGGCGTGTTGGCCCCGATGCTATGCACGCTCCCCGGCAGAAAATCGAAATCGCCCGTACATAACTGCGCGAACCCGGCCGGCGCGAGCCCCGAAAGCTGCGAGCTCGTCGTGGGGCACTTCGCGTCATTAGGCGATGGCGTCATTGGCGTCTGCGATACCGAACGGTCTACCAGCACCGTCATTCCCGGCGGATTGGTCATGAAGTGAACCCTTTTGGCGATGGAAAACAGAGGCGTGATGCTGGCCGGTCCAGTAAGGGTGTAGGAACCGGTGGAAGCCAGTACAAAGTTGTTGTTGATCTGCCATCCGTAAAATACCCATCCCGGGTATGGAAACGCCAGCAGCGGAATCGAACCGGCCGATAGAAACACATTCTGCGTAGTCGAAATGCAGCTTCCGTTGAAATATACAATGCCGCTGATGGTCCCTGTCCCGGCCGGATTGCCGGGCCCGCCCGTGCAACTGGTTGACCCGCTGTTCGGGAACAGCACCTGGACCAGGTAGTTCTCCTGTAACGATGCGATCACCGTAGGGATGGTCGGGTCGGCCGTAATGGTTACGCTCGATGCCCCGCCGCCCACCGTCGTTTGGGCGGCCGTCCAGCCGCCGAACATAAACTGCGTCTGGGCGTTGCTGGAGAGCTGATAACCCAGCGACGTTCCGTCGTTCGCCAGAGTGTACACAAACGCAACGATATGCTTGCTGCCCTGGGGCCACAGGAACGTCTGATTCGATAGATAGTTCACCCCGTCCACCGAAAATACCGCGCCCACTGGGGTCGTCCCCACCATGACGCTGGTGATCTTACTTTGAGCCCAGGCTCCTCCGCACAAGGACAAGAGTATTAAAATAAGCCATTTAGCTCTCTTCATACGACTGAACTTCCTCCCTGGAAGCCGATCTTTCCTAGTCCTTGTAGTAGAACTAGAGGACACATAGTCCCATTTGGGTAATCGGCCGGGATGTGGGGAAGCTTTAGCGGGGAATGTTTATGTCGGCGCGGAAGTAATTCTCGCCCTTCAAAGGGGCGCCGGCCAGGCGACGCATCATGGCAATCTGCCCGACGTGCGTCAGCGCGTCCGCCACAGGCCCTTGCAACAGCCTGTCGAGCGGCGCCTGGAGCGGCGCGGCGCTGGCAATAAAAGCGTCAAACGCGGCCAGGGCCGTCGAAAACCGCTCCACATCCTGATCCCACGCCTGCGGAGCCGATTCGTGCCACACATGCTTCTCCTTGGCCATAGTCAGCGCCCAATCGAGCAGATCGCCGATGTGAGCCAGAATCTCGCCCGCCGTGCGCCCGTCCGGCCCGATGCGAAACTCCGAAAAACCCTCCGGCGCGCCGCGAAACGCTTTTCCTCCGCGATAAGCAAGCGTGGCTAAGGCGTGGCGAAACAGTTCTTTTGCGGATTCAGAAGGCATTCTATATAGATATCGCAATTCCCGGTTATTCGGCCGACTTTCTGAGGCGTTTCCCCGAGGGACTTTTGGGCCCATCCGCCTTACGCTCGATAGCATGACGGCCCTGCTGTCTCTCTTTCTAATGATCGTCGCCGTCCGCCAGGCTGCCACGCCTCTGCGCGACGGATGCTCAGTCGACTCTGACACTCTGGCCTCGCTCGACGCCGGTGCTCCGGTCAAAATCAGCTATGCTCTCGCTGGAGAAAGCATTCCTTGTTATAAGGTTACGGTTGAAACCAGAGGCAAAACATTAGACGGATTCCTCCCCGCCAGCGCCATTTCCGGCCTCGATGAATTCGAAAAAGGTCTGCGCAATGCCGGTTGGTCGGACCCCGCGCAAATGCTCAGCGCCATCCGAGCCTCGGTGCCCATGGCGTCCCTGGGCACGGCCGCCCCTGCGGCCGCCGGTGCAACCAGCCAGGCCGCCGCGCTGATTGAAGCCAGCCAGCCCACCAAGGCTCTGGAACTGCTCGAAAACGAGCTGCGCAAGAAGTCCGACCCGACGATGCTGGCTCTGGCCGGCGTCGCCGCCTGGCGCTCCGACGATCCGCAGCGCGCTCTGGTCTATTGGAAGAATTCGCTCGACCTCCAGCCCAACATGGAGCTGGAACGGCTGTACAAGCGCGTCGAGAAGGAAACCACCGGCGACCAGAGCACGGCCAAACTTTACGGCCTGCGCGTGCTGCTCCGTTATGACGCCAACCTGGTGCCGGTCGACACCGCCCGCCAGATGGTCACCGCGCTGGACCAGGAATTTTCGCGCATTTCCGACTCCCTGGGCTGTACCGCCGCCGAGCGCCTGGTCGCCATCGTCCAAAGTCGCGAGGCCTATCACAAGAGCACTGACGCCGCCGAATGGAATGGCGGCCAATTTGACGGCCGCATTCGCGTACCGGTCGCTGCCAGCCAGGGCATGGACGCCGCCCTGCTCCGCATCTTCGCGCATGAATCCACGCACGCCTGCCTGTCGATGATGGGCCGCTGGCCGGCCTGGCTCCAGGAAGGCCTGGCCCAGAAATTCTCGGGCGACCTTTTGAGCCCTGCCATCCGCGCCAAACTCGAAAAAATGGCCAAGGACGGCAAATTGCCGAGGCTCGAAAACCTGCATCAGGATTGGTCCCGCCTCGATACCGATCACGCCGTCGCCGCCTATGCCATGTCTCTGGCCGCAGTCGAAATGTTCTACGAAAACTACACCGGCTACGGCATCCGGAATCTGGTGAATAATCCGGAAAAATTAGCCAGTATTACTGCCGACCTGGATCGTCGCCTGGGGCTGTAATCAGTTCTCCGTCGGAACCCTCCGCATCGTCGACGTGCAGTTGTCCGGGCCGTACAAGCTTTGGGACCATACGCACCAGTTTGAGGCGGTGGACGGGGGGACTCGCATCAGCGATCAAGTGAAGTACGCGCTGCCGCTGGGACCGCTGGGAGAGATCGCGCATGCGCTGTGGGTGAAGAGGGATATCGAGAGGATTTTCGATTACCGGAGGGAGAGGATTCGGGAGTTGTTCGGATCTAGAGCGATTTCTTAAATAGTGTGGTCCGGTGGGGCCGCCAATTGTGGCGGCAAGCCGGCTTTTCAGCCGGCGCTGGTCGACTTGCCGCGAAAGGCCGCCTCGAAAGGGCGGCTGCCGCCAAAATTGGCGGCCCCACAATTGGCCTATAGAAACCCAGAAACAGGTCTAGTGCGGGCACCGAGCTAGTCCCGGGCTGACGAGTGTGTGTGAAAACCCCAGTGCTGACCGCTCCCCTTGTCTCGATGAATCCCCAAGGCTCGAAAGGGAGCCGCGACTAGACTCTGACGCATGGGGCTATTCCGGGCGCTTCCAGAATTCCGGGTCGGCTTCGACCCAACTGGGGGCGGGCATGCTCATCGAGGGGCTGACGGCGTAGAGGCGGGTTTCGGAGGAGACAATCAAGTCGGCCACGGCGTCATTGCGATCGGTTGGCGTGGGCGTAGAATAGATTTCCTGCATGGTGCGGGCCGGGGTCATGATGAGGAAGGTGTCGTCTTCGGTTCCGGAGGTGACTTGATAGACCCACTGCGGGCGGCCGGCGCGCTCCAGGACCGACCTAAACGGGATGCGCATGCTTCGGAATGCTGCGGCGTGGCCGGGGCGAAGGTGAAGCACGGTGAGGTGTCTATGGAATCGAAGCCGTTGATCCACCAGACTTCGTCGGGTCCGGTGATGGAGGAAATGGCGAGGTAGGGGTTGGGGCAATTCGCCCTTGCGCAGAAGCGGGCGGCGGCTTCTTCAATTTGGGTATAGGCGGCGATTTTGCCGGGCTTGATTTGTTCGCGATAAATATAGACGATCGCGGCGGGAGGGTCCTGCGCGGCGAGTGGAATAGACGCAATTATCGTGAGGATGATTTGGCGCAATTTCACCTCCTCAGTTTATATTCTCAGACCGGGAAGCCGTGCCTGGAAACTACAAAAATTACGAAAACGAACCCAAGGGATGTAGCAAAAGTATTGAGGCGCTAGGCGAGCCGCCCGGAGGGCGGCTGCCGGCTTAATAGCCTGCCCCACACAAGACGGCTCTTGGGTTAGCTGGCGGCGATTTGGGTTAGATCCTTCGCCAGGATTGCGTCGGCGTCGGCTGCGGTGAATTCCTGGGTTTTTACCGAGTGGTTCATGGAGCAGAATTTGGGGCCGCACATGGAGCAGAAGGCGGCGTCTTTAAAACCTTCCTCGGGGAGGGTTTCGTCATGATACGCCTGCGCGGTTTCGGGGTCGATGGAGAGCTCGAACTGCTTCTTCCAATCGAAGGCGAAGCGGGCGCGCGATAGTTCGTCGTCGCGGTCGCGGGCGCCGGGGCGATGGCGGGCGATATCGGCGGCGTGGGCGGCGATTTTATAGGCAATTAAACCCTGCTTCACATCCTCTTTGTTGGGGAGGCCGAGGTGCTCCTTCGGCGTGACGTAGCAGAGCATGGATGCGCCGTGCCAGCCGATCATGGCGGCGCCGATGGCGCTTGTAATGTGATCGTAACCGGGGGCGAAGTCGGTGACGAGGGGTCCGAGCGTATAGAACGGGGCTTCCTGGCAGATGGCGACTTCTTTTTCCACCTGCATTTCGATCTGGTCCATGGGGATGTGGCCGGGGCCCTCGATCATGGTCTGCACGTCGTATTTCCAGGCGATTTTGGTCAATTCGCCGAGGGTTTCGAGTTCGGCGAACTGGGCTTTATCGCTGGCGTCGGCGAGGGAGCCGGGGCGGAGGCCGTCGCCTAACGAGAAGCTGACGTCGTGCTTCTGGAAGATTTTGCAGATGTCTTCGAAGTGTTCGTAGAGCAGGTTCTGGCGGTGATTTTTCACCATCCATTCGGCCAGGATCGCTCCGCCGCGGCTGACGATTCCGGTGATGCGGCGGGTGGTTAAAGGAATGTATTGGACCAGAACGCCGGCGTGGATGGTCATGTAATCGACGCCCTGCTCGGCCTGCTCCTCAATGACTTCGAGCATGACGTTGATGTTCAGGTCCTCGACGCGGCGGACGCGAGAGAGGGCTTCGTAAATCGGCACGGTACCGATAGGCACAGGACTGGCGTCGATGATGGCTTTCCTGATGCGAGGGATGTCGCCGCCGGTGGAGAGATCCATGACGGTATCGGCGCCGAATTTCACAGCGTAGTTCAGTTTTTCCACTTCGCCATCGATGTTCGACGTGGTCGAGGAATTGCCGATGTTCGCATTTACCTTGCAGAGCGAATTTACGCCGATGCACATCGGTTCCAAGTTAGTGTGATGGATATTGGCGGGGATGATCATGCGGCCGCGGCCGACTTCGTCGCGAACGAAATCGGGAGTGAGACGCTCGCGTTTGGCGACGTACTCCATCTCCTCTGTAATACGGCCCTGGCGGGCGTAATACATCTGTGTCCGGATGCGGTCGCCGGAGCGCCGCGCTACCCATTCGTTTCGCATACTGAATCGATTATACTAACTGGAGCCCGTAAGCTATTGACCTTGTGAAAGCATCGGGTTCATAGAAAGTTTTGATTGGACCGGCGGGCGATTGAGGCTTACTCTAGCCTCTATGATTGCCACTGAGATTATGGAACCGCAAAGCTCCGATGCCTCCGTACTGCACAGAGTGAGCCGGATCGTCAGCTCAGAACTGTCGTTGGACGAGATGCTCGGGGAAATCGTTGGATTGACCGCACAAGTTTCCGGATGCGACGCCTGCCTGGTATACCTGGTGGAGTCGGAGACCGGCGAGTTCGTGCTGCGCGCTTCGCAGGTGCCGCACGCTCACGACCTGGGAACTTTGCGCATGAAGATGGGTGAGGGCGTTACGGGCTGGGTGGCCGAACATCAGTCCTGCGTGGCGCTGGCAACCAACGCGGCGGCCGATTCGCGATTCAAGATTTTTCCTGCACTGATTGAGGATACTTACGAAGCCTTTCTCTCAGTCCCGCTGGTGAACAAGGGTAAGGCGATTGGCGTGATCAACGTCCATCATCGCGAACCGCATGCGCACTCGGCGGACGAGGTGGCAACGATCTCGTTTATCGGGGAGCAGATGGGCAGCGCGATCGCGAAGAGTCTTCTAGAAGAAGAGAACGCACGGCTGGCCGAGGAGACCGCGGAAATGAAGCGGCAGCTCGAAACGCGCAAAGCTGTCGAGCGGGCCAAAGGCATTCTGCAACGACGTCAGAATCTAACGGAAGAAGAAGCGTATCTGCGGATGCGCAATGAGAGCCGGCGGCTGCGGCGTCCGATGAAGGACCTGGCGGAGGCAATTATTCTCGCCGAGGAGTTGGGCCGCAAGGATTCGGCTGGTCGGGAGCAGTAGGTCGCGATTGCGGCGAGATCGGTGACGTGCGTGAAAGAGCCGCCTGAAAAGGGCGGCTGCAGCCAAAATTGGCCGCCCTACAAGACTGCCGCTCGGGCGGGAGGCAAGTTCGAAATTTAGCGTTGTCGCTTTCAAAAAAAGAACGCGTTCCCCGAGGCGGAGTGAGTACACCTCGGGGAACGCGTTTTTTAGTTCACAACCGCATACGCGGGTTCGGAGGAGTAGGTTTCTTCGGCGACAAGCCAACCGGCGAGACGCTCGATAAATTCGGGGCGGTCAACGAGGCTGCACATCGGGAGTCCGGTGATTTCTTCGGCTTCCTCCGAGCATACTCCGCCGGGAACGCGGTCAAGGAGCAATCCACATTGGTCGGCCAGATCGATGGATTGGAGCCATTGCCGTTTTTCGCGGGCCATTTCGAGAGAGGCGCGATCGGAGTGGCTGACGACGAAGATGCATTCGGAGGTGCGCAAGGTTTCCAGGGAGTGGGCTTCCTTGGCCTCGGTAACATCGGCGCACACGATTCTATATTTACGCTGGGCGTATTCGAGGACTCTGCGGAGCTGGCGCGGATAAACCTCGCGCGCATCGAGGACTTCGAGGCCATGCGAGTCGAACACGAAGGCTCCCCAGGTGTGGCCATCGAGACGCCGGGGAGAATCGGCGGGATTCCACAAGGAGTATTCGCGCGCGGCGAATCCGGCCAGCAACACAGAAAACCCAGGGACCTCCGACAAGGTGCGGCTCAATTGCTCGGCAACCGCACCCGCCCTGGAACCTCCGTGCGCTGGCATAAAGGAGTAAATCGGACCGACGGGTAGTTCTATACGGTCCCGATCCTCACGAACATTAAGTTCTCGTCGCATGATTTCCTCGCCTGTCAGGAAAGCACGCGGCTTTCCACAATCGCGATGAGGGAAACGCAGGATGTTGTTAGAGAACTCCTGTGCGTCGCGCGACAGAGTGTCGCATTGGAGGGAGACATTCTGTCTCAACTGGTACTACTTCTTCTATAGTCTCCAGTGGGTTAGGCATGGCGTACGACTTGCTTTGCAAATCCTCATCGATGCTCTTATATAGGAGTTGGCTGGCGCTCAGCGTCGTACTGATCCTAGCCGGCACAGCATGGATTACAACGGACAAAAGCGCCGATCCATACTTTGCCTATTCGATGTTGGCATTGCTTGCGTTCGGGCTGGACCTGGCCGACGGCTCGACGATGGGATTCGTGTTCATTATCCTGGCGCTGCCGCACTTGGGATGGCGGGAGACGCTGCTGCTGGCCGAATCGGCTACCTTTATTCACGCGGTGACGCATCCGGAGCGGGTGGAACCACGCGCCTTGCTGCGGTCGCTGTGCGCCACCGCACTGGCGATTCTGGCGACACAATTCACATTTCACGGAACTATTTTAGCGGGCATCGCCGAGCCGCTGCGGTTGATGCTGGCATCGGGGGTATGCTTCGTTGCGTTGCACGCCCTGCGCTGGCATCGTTCGAACTTGTGGTCGTTTCCGTACTATCCGGTAGCGGGGGCGATTGCGGTGCTGTTCCCGGTTTCGGTGGTACTGGCGCCGCTGCTGTACCTGACGTGGTGGTCTTATCGTCTCTACGAGCGCCGGCTAGTGCAGCAGCAGAAGCAGTGGAAAAAGGCGGCAGCTCTGAATTTTCGCACGATCGAGGCGCTGGCGCTGGCGATTGAAGCAAAAGATCAGCCGATGACCGGGCATTCGCGGCGCGTGCAGATTTACGCGGTGGAGATGGCGAAGGAACTGGGCCTGGAGCCGCACGAGATCGAGGCGCTGCGTACGGCTTCCCTGCTCTACGACATCGGCGAACTGGCGGTGCCGGAGCACATCATCCTGAAGCCGGGCCCGCTGACGCCGGAGGAGTTTGAGAAGGTCAAGATTCATCCCACGGTGGCGGCGGAAATTCTGGAGCAGGTGAAGTTTCCATATCCGGTGGCGCCCATTGTGCTGGCGCATCACGAAAAATGGGATGGCACGGGTTACCCGAAGGGCCTGAAAGGGACCGAGATTCCGATTGGCGCGCGGATTCTCTCGGCGGTCGACGCCGTGGACGCGTACGCCTCGCCGCGGCGGCACAGGGCGGCGATCGACGTGAAGGATGCGCTGGAACGGGTGGCGGAACAGAGCGGCAAGGCATACGATCCGCGCGTCATCGGCGTGCTGCGCAGAAAGCAGAAGCAGTGGGAAAAAATGGTGGCGTCGGCACCGGACCACGGCTTCATCGATTCGATCTTTTCGGCGCAGCGCGAGGCCAATGCGTTGTTCGACCTGACGCGCAGGCTGGGAAGCTCGCTCGATCTGAAGGAGACTTTCGCCACGCTGGCGCCGGCCTTGCAGCAACTGGTGCCCGCGGATTCGTTCGTAGTCTGGGTGGAGCGCGAAGGACGGATGACGGCGGAATATGTCGGGGGCAATCACGTGGCGATGTTCTCGTCGCTGCGGATTCCGATGGGGCGCGGATTGTCCGGCTGGGTGGCGGCGAATCAGAAGTCGATCATCAACGGCGAGGCGTCGTGCGAACTGGCGCATTTGGGAACTGCGCCGTACACCACATCCGTGCGGCGCGCGCTTTCCGTGCCGTTGGCCGATGCGGATCTGAAGGGCGCGCTGACGCTGTACCGCGCGCAGGATCCGCTGTTCACCACCGAGGACGCGCGGATCGCGTCGACCATCGCGCCAAAGCTCTCGGGCGCCGTCGCCGTCGGGCTGCGGTTCCGGCGCGCGGCGGATGAGGCGGTCACCGACGCGATGACGGGGCTTCCAAACGTTGCGGCGCTGGCCATACGCTTGAGCGGCAACGCATCACCTGGAGCTGTGGTGGTCTGCGATCTGGACGGATTCAAGGGCGTCAACGATCGTTTCGGCCACCTGATGGGCAACCGCGTGCTGGAGGCTCTGGCCGAACGGTTCCGAAAATCCTGCCGCGACGGGGATTTTGTGGCCCGCCTGGGCGGAGATGAGTTCGTGCTGCTGCTGGACGGAATCGGCCCGGCCGAGATCGGGTCGCGAATTCTGCAATTCCGGGAAATGGTTCGCGCCACTGGCCGGTCACTTTGTAAAGAAGATGTTCTGGACGCGAGCTTCGGCGCGGCCTTCTTCCCCGCCGACGGCACCACATCCGACGAACTGCTTGCCGCGGCGGACCAGCGCATGTATCAGTTCAAAGCGGAGCACAAGTCCGGGATTCTGCGGATCAAGCAACGGCAAGCCGGCGCATAGTTCCGGTTCCGGCGCCTTTCGTATAATCACTTCATGGCACAGATCGACAAACATGCTGCGGGAACTTTCTGCTGGGTGGAGTTGGGAACGACGGATCAGGATGCCGCCAAACGTTTCTATGGCTCGTTGTTTGGCTGGTCCTTTGCCGATTATCCGATGGGACCCGGCGAGTTTTACACCATGTTCCAGCTTGACGGCCGCACCGCGGCGGCTGCCTACAAGATGGGAGATCGCGAGGCAGGCGTGCCTCCGCACTGGAATCTGTACGTTTGCGTGGAGGACGCGGATGCCGTTGCGGCGCGGGCGCTGGAACTCGGCGGGAAAGTTCCGGCGGGAGTCTTCGATGTCTACACCAACGGCCGCATGGCGGTGATTATCGATCCCACGGGCGCTGCCTTTTGTCTGTGGCAGCCGAAGCAGACGCAGGGCGTCGGGGTGATGGGCGAAAATAATTCCTACGTCTGGGCGGATCTGAGCACGGAAGATCGGCTGGGTGCGAAGAAGTTCTACGAAGGGTTGTTTGGGTGGAAAATTACGCCGGGTCACGGGAAGGACGAATCGACATATCTGCACATCATGGCTGGCGAGAAGGGCATCGCCGGCATCCAACCGGCCGTGATGCGGAAGCCTGGCGTTCCGCCGCACTGGATGCCGTATTTCATGGCGGCCGACGCGGATGCATCGACCAAGAAGGCGCAGGAACTGGGAGCGGCCGTCTACGCGGCGCCGATGATGGCCGGCGAAGGGCTTCGCTTCTCCATCCTGGCGGACCCGCAGGGCGCGGTGCTCGCGCTGTTCTCGTCCGTAAAATAGCGGATGGAGTTATCTCCGCTTTATTGCGACGTAAGCCTGCCTGTCCCGCTCGATCAGGTGTTCACTTATCTGCTGCCGGAGACGCTGCGGCATCGCGTGCAGAGGGGCTCGCGGGTGCTGGCGCCTTTCGGGACGCGCAAGCTGGCGGGGGTGGTGCTACGGACGCACAGCGAACAGCCCACGTCGCTGCTCCAGGGTCAACCGCGCGAATTGCTGCGGCTGCTGGAGGAAGAGCCGGCGCTGGACGACGAACTGCTGAAGCTGGGCAACTGGATTTCGGGTTATTATTGCGCGCCGCTCGGAGAAGTGCTGCGCGCCATGACGCCTCTGGCCGGCGATCTGCGACGCGGCAAGATTTTTTCGCTCACCAAGTCCGGACGTGACGCGGCCCGGCAGCTTCACTTAAGCGACGCGGGGGAAGATCCTGCCACCGAGGTCCTGCGATTGCTGGACGTCCGCGCGTTGTCGGCGACGTATCTGGCGCAAAAAGTTCAGAAGGCCGGCGTCGTTCTGCGGTCGCTCGAAAAAAAGGGCTTCGTCGAGGTGGAGGACGTGGCGGCCGAGCGCGATCCTCTGCGGGCGCAGGCGGTACGGCTGCGGGCTGAGTTTATCCGGCGTCCGGTGCAGGAAAAACTGGCGAAGGCGGAGCGCGAACTGCTGTCGTATCTGGAATTGCATCCGGGCAGTCACAACGTTGCAGACCTGGAACTGGCGGTCCCCAAGGCAAGCACGGCTGCGCGGGCCCTGGCGCGGCGGGAACTGGTGAAGCTGACGGTCGAAGCGGTCGCAACATCGCAGGTTCCTTTTCGCGCTCCGCATGCTCTGAATCCGCACCAGCAGGCGGCGTTTGATCGGATCGGAGCGGCGCTCAAAGCGAAACAATTCCAGACGTTTCTGTTGCAGGGCGTGACCGGCTCGGGCAAGACCGAGATTTATCTCAACGCGATTGATGCGGCGCTGGCGCTGGGGTGCGGAGCCTTGATGCTGGTGCCGGAAATCGGGTTGACGCCGGCGGTGGCGGGACAATTTCACCATCGATTCGGAGCGCGGGTGGCGATTCTGCATTCCGCGTTTCACGATTCCGAACGCGCGCAGGAATGGCGGCGCATCCGATCGGGCGATGCGCTGGTGGTGGTGGCGACGCGATCCGGAGTGTTCGCACCGGTGCGCAATCTGGGCCTGATCATCGTCGACGAGGAACACGATCAGAGTTACAAGCAGCAGGAGACGCCTCGCTATCACGGGCGCGACGTGGCGATCCTGCGGGCGCGCGATCGCGGCGCGGTGGTGGTGCTGGGTTCGGCCACGCCGAGTTTGGAAAGCCGCTATAACGCCGAACGCGGAAAATACGAGCGGCTGCTGTTGCCGGAGCGGGTGGAGAGCCGGCCGATGCCGGTGGTGCAGGTGATCGACACGCGCGAGGAGTTTTTGGAGACGCGCAAACAGGCGACGTTTTCACGGGCTTTAATCATGGCGGTGACCGACCGGCTGGAGAATGGCGAGCAATCGATGCTGCTGCTGAACCGGCGCGGCTTTTCGAGTTTCATGACCTGCCGCGCCTGCGGCGAGCGCCTGGAATGCCCGAACTGTTCCGTCACGCTGACGTTTCACCGGCGCGACCGGCGGATGCTGTGCCACTACTGTAATTTTTCCTCGCGCGTGCCGGAACGCTGCCCGAAATGCGACAGCGATCATATTCAGTTCCTGGGCGTGGGCTCGGAGCGCGTGGAAGATGAACTGCATGGCGCGTTTCCGAGGGCGCGCATCGCGCGCATCGATCGCGACACCACGAGAGGCAAGCGCGATTACGAGGCCATCTTAGCCAAGTTTCGCGACCGCGAATACGATATCTTGGTCGGCACACAGATGATCGCCAAGGGCCACGATATTCCGAACGTGACGCTGGTGGGCATCGTCAGCGCGGACACCGGCCTCGGACTGCCGGATTTTCGAGCGGCGGAGCGCACCTTTCAATTACTGACGCAGGCGGCGGGGCGCGCCGGACGCGGCACCATGCCGGGCGTCGTACTGATGCAGACGGTGAATCCCGATCACTACGCGATCCGCTTTGCGGCGGAGCAGGATTACGAAAAGTTCTACGCGAAAGAAATCGAATTCCGGCGCCTGATGCACTATCCTCCGTTCGGCGCGCTGGCGAACGTGATTGTTCGGGGCACGCGGGAGGAGGAGGCGCTGGCGCGGAGCGCGGCGCTGGGGCGGCTGTTGAATCCGGCGCCGGAGGGCGTGAAGATTCTGGGTCCTGCGGCCGCGTCCCTGGCGCGGCTGAAGAACGAGTATCGTTATCAGATGCTCATCAAGACGTCGAGCCGCAAACGGCTCAATGAAATTCTGGGCCAGGTGCGTGGATTCGCAGCGGCTGAGAAGTGGAACCCGACATCGCTGGTGATCGACGTCGATCCGATGACGATTCTCTAACCGCTATGCGAGAGTTCCTTACGGTGGAGGAGAATCTGCGTTGCGCGATGCGCTTCTTCGGGGAGGCGACGGGGACGGGCGAGGTGCGCGCGCTGGACCGGACGGTGGAGATGTATTCGGGGCTTGATTATGGAGTGTTTAATATTTCGTTGTTGACGCGTCCAGCAGGCGCGAATGACGGGGGCCTGGATGCGGCGCTGAGCGAAGCGGCCAAGTATTTCACGAAACACACGAAACGATGGTCGTTCTGGCTGTGCGAGGATCTGCTGGACCCGGCGACTCGGCGCAAAGCCCGGCAGATCTGCAACGATTTCGGACTGCGACCGATTTCCTACCCGCCCGGAATGATGGCTGCGAAGCTGCTGCCGCCGGTGCGACCCCTGCCGAACATCGAGTGCCGTCCGGTAGCCGACGTGAATACCCGCAACGCGTTTGCGGAAATCACTTCCATCTGTTTCGAAATTCCTCCCGGCATCGCGACCGCTGTTTACGGGCCTGAAAGCGCATGGCGCGGCGCGTATAAAGGATTCGTGGGGCTGGTGGACGGCATGCCGGTGGCGATCGCCGCGATGGTGACGGCCGCGGGAGCTCTGGGCATTTATTCGCTGGCCACGATTCCCGCGGAACGTCATCGAGGATACGGAGAGGCGCTGCTGCGCGCGGCTGCGGCGGCGTCGCGGCCCGAGGCGAGCGTCGAGCCTTATATTCTGCAATCGACCGAAGCGGGTCACGCGCTGTACCGGCGCATGGGCTTTCGCGACGTGACAAAGTTCACCGTTTATTTGACACGCTAAAATGAAAGCGAGTATGTGGGTGTTGCTCGCGGTCATCCTCGCGCAGTCGGTCGATTATTCGGCGGAGGGGCTGAAGGCGCTGGACGCACAGAAGTACGATGCGGCGGTGGAATTCTTCACGAAGGCGGTTGCCGAGGACCCCAAGGATTACGGCACTCGATTCAACCTGGCATTGGCGTACAGTTTTCAGGGCAAATTTGCCGAGTCGATCCCGCAATACAAGGCCGTTTTGGAATTGAAGCCGGGATTGTATGAGGCGGAGCTTAATTTAGGCATCTCGCTGTTCCGTTCGAAAGACGCGGCTGGGGCGGCCGTTCAATTGAAAGCGGCGGCGGAGGCGAAGCCGACCGAATTCCGGCCG
>OCZT010003994.1_pt1 | contig 14993 bp, 11 predicted proteins | sample 1539031 | NCBI WGS metagenome assembly OCZT01 (sample SAMEA3539308, study PRJEB22396) | soil metagenome | biome: tundra; feature: field; material: soil | place: USA | collected 2010-05 | depth 0.15 m
TTCCAGCGCATGGCGCGCCCCGCCTCCTGGCACAAGATCTCCAACTTCTGCCGTAGCGTCCGCACCTCCGGAATACGGTCCAGCCCCAACAGATTGCCCCACTCGCCGGGCGCCACATAGCGCAACTGTTCGATGGATTTGACGCGCGCCAACGCCTGCAGGGCCAATAGCAAAAATATGCTGGCGATACCGTAGAAGCCTTTGGGTAGCTGGTACATGGCCGCGGTGTGGCGCAACAGCCCCACCGCCAGCAGTGCCGGCAGCGCCAGCAGCACGCCGCCCTTGGGAACGTCGTGCGCGGGTCCAAACTGGATCGGCGCCGCTGCCGCCTTTCCCAGCGCCGCCGCCACCCGTTCGGCGGTCCGCGTGGTGGCATAGCCCATCGCTGCGGCGCTGTCGCTTTCGCTGCGCTGGCTCTTGCTGGTCGCCTCGGTTTCGCTGGCGCCGGCTACACTATCTTTTTTTTGGCCTGGTGCAAGCGTTCGGTGCGGATGGCTTTATGCAATGTGTTAGGCAACACTCCCAGCTTCCTCGCTACGTCTGGCACTGCCTGCCCCTCGTCCAACAGGGCTTGCGCTCGTTCCCGAACTTCGCCCTTAAGCACCGATGCCGAGCGTCTCCGCGGCGTCTGGAAAAAGCTCTTCGAACTACCTTCCCGCAATCGCTTCACGTAACGCTTCACCGTTTTCGATGGCACATGAAACGCTCGCGCGATCTCGGCCTGACTCACCGTACCGTTCACCACCAGTTGACTGGTGAACAACCGGAACGCGGGCAAGTCTTCTTGCGCATGCTGAAAAACGGGCAGATGCCCATTCAGGTAGGTCACTTTCCCGTCCTGGCAATCAAAAGCCAGCTCGGCCGTAATGGGAGTCGTACCAGCCGGGAAAATCGGCAACTGCAACTGCGGCATGCCCCAGTCTCACGCCTCCACAACTCGTTGCGCAAGTGCAATCCGGGGTCAATCCAATTTCCACGTTGCCCGTGTATTCACGGGACGAGATCAGGAGTTCTGAGCATAGGGCTGTTTCGCGCCGTGGCAGCGGAAAAGAGTCTGCGCCTCGGCTGCGATCTGCGGCCGGAACTGCCTGTGTGGGTAGCCGGAGACGAAACCCGATTGCGACAAGTGGTACTGAATTTGATCTCAAACGCCCTGAAGTTCATTAGTTCCGGGGATGTGGTGCTCTCGGCCGGCGTTAAGCGGCAGGACGGGAAATCCTATTGCATCGCGATCGAGGTTCGCGACACCGGTATGGGGATTGCGCCGGACCAACTGCCTCGCTTGTTCTCATCGTTCAATCAGGCGGATGCCTCCATCAGCCGCCGTTATGGCGGAACCGGCCTGGGTCTGGCGATCTCTAAACGGCTGGTCGAGCTGATGGGAGGAACTATCGATGTGGAATCCCAGCCAGGCGAGAGCACGCGGTTCCGATTCACGGTCCTGATGGGCCGTGCGCAGGAACCCCCTGCCCCGCTCCCTGCTCCGCCGCCAACGGTGTGCGCGGGCCACCAATTGAGAGTGCTGGTAGCGGAGGATAATGTAGTCAATCGGAAAGTCGCCCTGATCCTACTGGAGAGACTCGGGGTGAAGGCGGACCTGGCGGCGGACGGTTCGCAGGCCATCGCGGCCGCAGTCGAAAACAAGTATGACCTCGTTCTCATGGACGTGCAAATGCCTGGGGTGGACGGTTTGGCGGCAACCCGGGAGATTCGGAGCCGCCTCCCCCTCGACCGCCAGCCCGTGATCTTCGGGCTAACCGCGCACGCGACGACGGAGTATCGCGACATTTGCCTGGGCACCGGCATGAACGGGCGCCTGACGAAGCCGATTAAACGGGAGAAGCTTCGGGGCCTGATTGCAGAATGGTCCACGCAATCCATGTCACGGAGCCTCACTACGTGCGTCAGGAGCTAAATGCGGGCGACGGCCCGCCTCACTGACCTATCCTAATTACATGCACGTCTCGGAAATCGATACTCCGGCGCTGGTTGTGGACCTGGACACCCTGGAACGGAACCTGGCCCGCGCGGCCTCGTACGCACGGGAACACGGGCTGAGGCTGAGGCCGCACACCAAGACGCATAAGTCGATTTGGCTGGCCCGGCGGCAACTGGAATCGGGGGCCGCCGGACTGACAGTGGCCAAGGTCTCTGAAGCCGAAGTGATGCTGGGCGCCGAACCCGCGGATCTGCTGGTGGCGTATCCCATCATCGGCCGCGCCAAACTGGAGCGGTTGATGGAAGTGGCGCGGCGCACGCGGGTCACCGTGGCGCTCGACAGCATGGCCGCCGCACGCCAGCTTTCCGGGGCGGCCCGGGCGGCGCGGGTGCAGGCCGGCGTGCTGGCGGAAGTGGACGTCGGATTGGGCCGCGTGGGGGTTTCTCCAGGCGGGCCGCTGATCGAGCTGGCGCAAGGCATTCGAGCCCTTCCATACCTCTCGTTGGAGGGAATCGCGTTTTATCCGGGCCACGTCAGGAGCTGGGACGCGGCAGGACGCGCGGCGTTCGCCGCGGTGGCGGAGTTGTTGCGGCAAATCCTTTCCGATTTTCGCCACGCGGGAATCGAGGTCTGGACGGTAAGCGCCGGCTCGACGCCCACGCTGTTCCACTCGCACGAAATGGAAGGGCTGACGGAGATCCGCCCCGGAACGTACGTCTTCAACGACGTCAACACGGTGAACAGCGGCGGATGCGCCTGGGAGGACTGCGCGGCCACAGTTCTGACCATGGTGGTCTCCACCGCGCGGCCGGGGCAGATCATCGTCGATGGCGGGTCCAAGACCTTCTCCTCGGACCGGCTGGCGGATCCGGCGGATGTGACGTTCGGCCGCGTGACTGATGCGCCCGGCGCGCGATTCCACAAGATGAACGAGGAGCACGGCTTCATCGACACGACGCAGGTGGGGCGGCAATTCGCCATCGGTGATCGCGTGCGCATCATCCCGAATCATATCTGCGTGGCGGTGAATCTGCACGACCAGGTTTACGGACTGCGGGGCGATACCGTCGAGGAGATTTGGAAGGTGGATGCCAGGGGCAAGCTGGCGTGAACCACGAAGCTGCTAAACTCGGGAGATACCACTTATGGCGAAGGAAAAAGAAGAGAAGCAGAGGCAGCCAATGCCGTCCATCGGCGCATGGGGCCCCGCGGTCGCGCTGGGCTGGCTGATTCCCGGTGGCGGGCACCTGCTGCTGAAACGGACCGGGCGCGGCGTGCTGCTGGGGGTTTCGATCACCGGCATGTTCGTCTGCGGGCTCATGATGCGCGGCGCCATGTTTCAACCGCAGTCCGGGGATCTGCTGACCACCCTGATCAACACCGGCGGATTCATCGGCGACGTCTGTTCCGGCATCCTGTACCTGCTGACCTCCTGGCTCGGGTATACCCAGCCAGACATAGCCGGGGCCGTTCACGATTACGGAACGAAGTTTCTGGTGACCGCGGGGCTGTTGAACGTGCTGGCGATGGTGGATGCCTTCGAAATCGCCGCGGGGAGGAAAAACTGATGACGATGAACCTATCGCATTTCGAAGCGGCCGTGTTGTTTTCGCTGTTCACGTCCGTGGTCATGGGCATCGTCACCAAGAGCACCGACCGCGAACGCGTGCAGTACGGCGGATACGTTTTCGTCTGTTTCATGGTGGCCCTGTTCGGCATCGGCTGGGTGATGCAGTTGGGCCACGGATAGTCCGGCAACGGCTCCACCAAACCCTGGCGAACCCTCTGGTATGTTGTAAACATGAAGATTTGCTCCGCTGCATGTCTCGCTTTCTTTTCGGCCGTCCTGGCCGCGGGGGCCGATCCGCCGACGCCGCAGCAGGCCCGCAAGTTCATCGGAGACGCGGAACAGAAGCTGCTCGTGCTGAACGTGGACGCGAGCCGGGCCGACTGGATCAAGTCCACCTATATCACGGACGATACGGAAGCGGTGGCCGCCAAGGTCGACCAGCGCGCCATTGACGCCACCGTGGATTACGCCAAGAAGTCGACGCGATTCGCCGGCCTCAAGCTCGACCCGGAGACGGCGCGCAAGATCGGCCTGCTGAAGCTCTCGCTCACCCTCGCCACGCCCTCCGATCCCAAGGAAAGCGAGGAGCTGACCCGCATTGCGGCGGGCATGGAAGGCGCGTATGGCAAGGGCAAGTATTGCCCCAGCGGGCCGGAAAGCTGTAAGGACCTCGAAGAGCTGAGCAAGATCCTCGCGGAAAGCCACGATCCCAAACAACTTCTGGATGCCTGGACGGGCTGGCACGCCATCTCGCGGCCCATGCGCAAGGATTTCGTGCGATATGTCGAACTGGCGAACAAAGGCGCGCGCCAACTCGGCTTCCAGGACAACGGGGCCATGTGGCGTTCGAAGTATGACATGCCGCCGGACGCGTTTGCCAAGGAACTGGACCGGCTCTGGGACCAGGTGCGGCCGCTCTACATCTCGTTGCACGCCTATGTCCGCGCCAGGCTGCGCGAAAAGTACGGCGACGCGGTCCCCGCCAGCGGTCCCATTCCCGCGGACCTGCTGGGCAATATGTGGGCGCAGGACTGGGACAACGTTTATCCCTTGGTGGCGCCGGCCAACGCCGATCCCGGCTACGACGTGACCGAACTTCTCAAGAAGCGCAACACCGATTGGAAGCAAATGGTGAAGTACGGCGAGAGTTTTTTCGTCTCTTTGGGATTCGCCCCCCTGCCGCAGACCTTTTGGGAGCGGTCGCTGTTTCTGCGGCCGCGCGATCGCGACGTGGTGTGCCACGCCAGCGCATGGGATGTCGACTCCCTCAACGACCTCCGGTTGAAGATGTGCATTCAGATCACGGGCGAGGACTTCCTCACCGTTCATCACGAGTTGGGCCACAACTTCTACCAGCGCGCCTACAACACACTGGCGCCTTCGTTCCGCGATAGCGCCAACGACGGATTCCACGAGGCCGTGGGCGACACCATCGCCCTTTCGATCACGCCCGAATACCTGGTGAAGATCGGGCTGCTCGACAGGGCGCCGGATACTTCCAAGGACATGGGCCTGCTGATGCACCGCGCCCTGGAGAAGATCGCGTTTCTGCCTTTCGGGCTGGTGATCGACCAGTGGCGTTGGAAAGTGTTCTCGGGCGAAATCCCTCCGGATAAGTACAACGAGACGTGGTGGCAGCTTCGCCAGAAATACCAGGGCATCGCGCCGCCGGTGGGGCGCAGCGAGGCCGATTTCGATCCCGGCGCCAAGTATCACGTGGCTGCTAACGTGCCTTACGCGCGCTACTTTCTCGCCGACATTCTTCAATTCCAGTTCCACCGCGCGCTTTCGCAAGCGGCCGGATGCAAGGACCCGCTGAACCGCTGTTCCATTTATGACAACAAGGAGGGCGGCAGACGCCTGAGCGCCATGTTGCAAATGGGCGAGAGCCGCCCCTGGCAGGAGGCGCTCGAAAAAATCGCTGGCACGCGAGAGATGGATGCCTCGGCGATTCGCGATTACTTCGCGCCGCTGGAAAAGTGGCTCGACGAACAAAACCGCGGCAAGCCGGTAGGCTGGTAAGGAATTCCGCGCTTACGAATAGAACCCGTCGGTATGATACCCCGGCCAGTCTCGGGCCGCCTGCGCCTGCATATCCACGCACAAACGGTCCAGGGCATCGACCGCCTTCGAGAAGCTGAACGCGGCCTGGTTATTAGGTCCGTAGACTTCGCTGACCACGGCGCGGAGCTCCTGTACCCGGGCTCGAGCTTTTCGCAACTCGGCTCCTAGCTCCCGATGCTCCTCCAGAGTCAGCGGGATCGATTCTGCCGGACGCATGCTCAATTTACGATTTTAGCATGCTGTTGTGGTGCAGCTTTTCCAGCATGCGGCGAGAGAGCGGTTGAGTTGCTACAATCGCAATGATGCCCAACGAGATCTACGCCCGATTCGACACGTCGGAAGGGACCTTCAAAATCAAGCTTTTCGCCGAGCACGCGCCTCGCACGGTGGAGAATTTCATCGGCCTGGCGGAAGGAACCAAGACCGGCAAGCCGTTCTACGACGGAACCGTTTTTCACCGCGTCATTCCCAACTTCATGATTCAGGGCGGAGACCCGGAAGGAACCGGGCGCGGCGGTCCCGGATACCAGTTTGACGACGAGTTTCACAAGGATCTGAAGCACTCCAAACCCGGCATCCTCTCGATGGCCAATGCCGGGCCGAACACCAACGGCAGCCAGTTTTTCGTCACCGTGGCCGCCACCCCATGGCTGGACAACCACCACACCGTACTCGGCGAGGTGACTGAAGGCTACGACGTGGTTCGCAAGATATCGGAAGCGCCGCGCGGCTCGCAGGATCGGCCTAAGAAGGAAGTGCGCGTCAATTCCGTGAAGATCGAGCGGTAGGGTCCGGCAGTGGGGCAGCCCACCGTTTTTCGTGGTCTGCCAATCCGCGCACCGATGAGACTGGCCATATTCGGCGGCACGTTCGACCCGGTCCACGACGCGCACTTGGCCATTGCCCGCGCGGCCGCGGACCGCTTCGCTCTGGACCGCATTCTCTTCGTGCCGGCCGCGCGCCCGCCCCACAAAGCCGGCGCGACACACGCCACCTACGACGACCGCGTGCGCATGGCGCAACTGGCGTGCGCGGACGAGCGGCGCTTCGAGGTGTCGCGTCTGGAGGAGAACACGCGGCGCAGTTACTCCATCGACACCATCGAGAAAGTGCGGGCGGGAATGGACGCGGATGGCGAGTTGTTCTTCATCATGGGCGCCGACGCGTTCGCCGAAATCCGCACCTGGCGCCGATGGCAGGATGTGGCGCGCGCCGTCGAGTTCCTGGTGATCGGCCGCCCCGGTCACCTCTACGAAGTTCCGCCGGGCGTGCGCCTGGAACGTCTCGACACGCTGGAGCTGCGCATCTCGTCCTCCGAGATCCGCGCGGCCCTGGCGGCCGGCCGCCTGCCGCCAGGAGTCCCGAAACAAGTTCTCGATTACATCTTCGAGCGCGGCCTCTACGGTTTGCGGCAATAGCAGGGTCCTCTCGGCGCCCTGCTAAGATAAGCGTTAGCCGATACGATTATGGAATTCCTTGCCGCCAGCCTTCTAGAACTAGTCGTCCAGACGTCCACCAATTTGCCGCCCGACGTGCGTGCCGCCATGTCGATGGCCGCCGACCTCGAAACGCCGAAGACGCAGTCCGCGCGGGCGCTCGACATCATCCTCCAAAACGTCGACATGGCGGCGGATGACACCGGCGCCATCTGTCAGGACACGGGCATGCCGACGTTCCTGGTCCACACGCCCGTGGGCGTCAATCAGATCGCGATCCGCAAGGCGATTCTGGAGGCCGTGGCCGAGGCCACGCGGCGTGGTAAGCTGAGGCCTAATTCGGTGGATTCCATCACCGGCAAGAATAGCGGCGATAATCTCGGCCCGGAAACCCCGGTCATCCATTTCGAGCAGTGGGAACAAGATGAGATCGAGGTCAAGCTACTTCTCAAGGGTGGCGGCTGCGAAAACAAGAATATCCAATATTCGCTGCCGTGCGACCTGGACCACCTGGGCCGCGCGGACCGCGACTTGGAAGGCGTGCGCAAGTGCCTCCTGCACGCCGTCTGGCAGGCGCAGGGGCAAGGCTGCGCGCCGGGAGCGCTGGGCGTCTGTATCGGCAGCGACCGTGCGCACGGGTACGAACTGGCCAAGGGGCAGTTGTTCCGCACGCTCGACGACGTGAACCCCGACCCCACGCTGGCGAAGCTGGAAGCCGGAATCCTGGGAGAGGCCAACAAGCTGGGCGTGGGCGCGATGGGGTTCGGCGGGAAGGCTTCGCTGATCGGCTGCAAGATCATGGCGGCTAACCGGTTGCCGGCTAGTTTTTTCGTTTCGGTGGCGTACGACTGCTGGGCGTTCCGCCGCCTGGGCGTGCGCCTCGATGCGAGTACCGGCGCGATCGCCCAATGGCTGTACCGCGATCCGGCCCGCCCCGTGGAGCGTATGGCGCGCGGCGAAGGTTTTCCGCTGACGGGTCGCGAAGTGGTTCTGACGCCGCCGTTGACCGAGGCCCAAATGCGCGCCCTGAAGGTGGGCGACGTAGTTCTCATCTCCGGCGAAATGTTCACCGGACGCGACAGCGTCCATGCGTACCTGATGAAGAATCCGCCGCCGGCGGACTTGAACGGCGCCGTGCTCTACCACTGCGGACCGGTAATGCTCAAAGGAGAACGCTGGCGCGTGATGGCGGCCGGCCCGACCACCAGCATCCGCGAGGAGCCGTACGAAGCCGACGTGCTCCGGCGTTACGGCGTGCGCGCGGTCATCGGCAAGGGCGGCATGGGCGCAAAGACGCTGGCGGCGCTACAGGAATGCGGGGCGGTCTACCTCAACGCCATCGGCGGCGCCGCGCAGTATTATGCGCGCACGGTGGAAGAGGTGAAGGGCGTATACCTGCTGGAGTTCGGCGTCCCGGAAGCCATGTGGCATTTGCGGGTAAACGGTTTCGCCGCCATCGTGACGATGGACGCGCACGGAGCGAGCCTGCACGCGGACGTGGAGAAAACGACCGGCGAAGCACTGGCAACGTTGTAGTACTGCCGCCGGTCTTGCCAGCGGCGTGTCACTGCGACCCCATCCTCTGGGCGCGCCGCGAACTCCGGGCCAACGGCAACGTGTACCCGATCAAACAGAATTGATCGAGCGCGAACAATACCACCGGCCCCACTCCATTCTCCAGCGCCAGACGCCTTTCCTTCTGCCACGGCGTGGTATAGTCTCCGATTCCTACCAGGTGGCTGCTCTGCGAAGGCGGGAACCCAAGCTGCATCGGCAAATCGATCGACTCGCGCGCCTTGTCCAGATCGCGATTTCCGGTGTAGATAAAGTTCTCCGTCTTCAGGCAGGCGAGGCTCACCGGCGTCCAATACGCGTTCGGATAGTTGATGATCCTGTTCAACGTCGTGTCGTTCACGTCCAGCGGATATAGCGATTCGAAGCGCGAGTCGGCGTGCGACGCTCGCACGAAATCCATGATCGCTTTCGTGAATTCGCCAATGAGCGCCGGCAGAAACGCGCACTCGTCCGGGAAGGCGTCCGGAGACGCGTCCTGGCTCGAAATCACCCCCATCTCCCGCCCGTACGCCGCTCGAAACGCGCCCCTTGTGTAGTCGTCGTAGAAGGGCATGCCCGCCGCCGCCGCGTTGTACCACCACTGGACCTCCCCGAACTGCAAGTATGGAGCCGTCCCCGCCACGCTCATGATATTCGCCATGTCGAGGTAGACCTGCCGCCAAAAGGCGGTGCTCGCCGGCGAGAAGTTCGTCTGCAAGGCGGGCGTGTTGAGTAGCGCGGGACTTCCGTCCGGATAACGCTGCGCGATCCCCGTCGCCGGCTGCGGGTCGCCATGCTGGAGCTCCATGGAAAACGCCGCCGTCGCGTCGATACCGTACCCCTTCAACGCGCGGAAGTAACTGGTGTGCCAGTCGCGCGCCGCTCGATTGATGCATGGAGACGATCCCAGGTCGGTGCGCCAGCCTTCAGCCCACGGCATGGTGGAAAGATCGCCGTCCACGCCGCCAGTCAGCGGGCCGTTCGCCTGCGCCGTGAAGCTCGTGCTTCCGCTGGTGTCGGCGGCGATCGCCATGCCGCTGCCGGCCGCTCCCATCGTCCGCGAGCAGATCGTCAAGGTTTCACCCTCTGCGCTCGCCCAGACCGCCGTGGCTCCGGCGTTGATTGCGGATTCCAATGCCTTCACCACGCTCGCCGCCGTGTCCGCAATGAAATTCAAGTGAACAAATAGCGCCTTTCCCACGCTGACGTTGGTGTGTACGCCGAACTCCGGCACGCCCGTGAACGTCACCGTCGCACCGGCGTACTGATGTCCCGGGCGCGTCAGTTCGTAGAACCACATCGCGCCCGCATAATGGTTCGCCCGTCCGCCGAAGCCGAGCGTTTGCATCAGCCAGGCCGTGCGCTCCGGAGCCAAGGCGATCGAATGATCGGTATCCCAGTCGGTCGCCAGCGTCGTATTCAGGACCTGCTCGAAAGAAGGCAGCGCAGCGGCTGGGTAGGCGATCTCGTAAAAATCGAAATAGAAAACCCCGCCGCCCGCATGCGCCGTCGTAACAGAGTGTTGTCCGGCGCTGAGATCGGCAATCTTGATCCGCACCAGCGTGTCTTCCTGGCCGCCGAACGCGAGGCTTTCGCCATGCGTGGCCCCGTCGATCGTGATCGAGATCTGCGCCCCGCACGCGGAATCGCTGAGGAACTTGCGCGTCCCCAGGTATAGCGTGTGACTTCCGGTCGCCGTATACGTGTACGAGACGGATGCGCCCAGGGTCTGCGTGGGCCGGATGGAGCCACCCGAGTAATTACCAATGGCGGAATTCCCCCAGGCGCCCTGCCGGACGAGCGAGTCCGAGTCGTCTTCCACGCGCCAGCTTCCCGGCCCTGCGACTTGGTATGTGCGGTTCGTTCCGCTGACCGTCCAGTTTGAGATCGCCACCTGGAACTCGGTCCTGACGAAACTGCCTGGCTTCTGATCCGCCGCCCATGTCCACCGCATCCTCCGGACCGCGCCCGTCGGTACCTGCGCCAGCGTCGTGAAATCCGGCCCTAGGTAACCCATGAGGTTGCTGAAGTCCAGATCGACGTGCCACTTCGAGGGCGAGGTCCCCCCGCTCATGGTCTGCCAAGTGGGCTGCCACAATTCGGTCTGCAGGCCGCTCACGTTCCCGTAAACCCCGACGCGATTCCCATTTGCGCCGGCCGCGCTGCTGTACTGAAGCGTGATCTGCGTCCCGTCCGCCGCGGCCGTCATGCCCGTGGCGGCCGAGTTTGCACTGATCGCACTCGCCAAGAGCGCCGCCACGCCTTTCAGCTCATCGTTGTAGTACATCATGTGGGTGGCATGCTGGGTCGATGGATCCACCCCATCCGCCGCCGCCCAAACCAACTCCACATAGTCGGAGGCGCTCACCGTTCCTGCGAGTTCGAATACCGCCTGGGCCGGCGCATAGCTTCCCTCCGCGGGCGCCGCGTTCGCCTTGAGGGGAACCTTATACTCCCGCTCCGCGCCGTCCGCACCCGTCGCCCAGACTCGCAGGTAGGGCCAGTCTACCGTCGGCCACAACGTGCAGTCCATGGCCATGCAATTCTGGCGCTCCTCGTCGTAGGAGAGATGCAAACCGCTGAGGTCGCCATCCGGCAGGCATCGCAGAGCCGGGTGTTCGAACACATTGTCGCGATTCCACTCGACCACCGCCCAATCGAACTGCTGGCGAAACGATCCCGACACCGTGAACCCGGTCTCACTGGTTGCGCTCAAGGCCGCCACCGCGCTCGGCCGCTGGAAGTAGCACTGCAAGTCCCGGTCGGGCCGCAGTTTGGTGAGTTGCTCCCCCATTTTATGTCTAGAGTCGAATTAGCACAGTCAGATCCGCGCCGGGATACGCCCGCCCCACCGAGAGAATCGAAAGCGTGACTTGCGAGCCGGCCGCAAACGGCGGCAGCGCATTCCCATTGACGCTATTGGATACCAAGACGCCTGGAGGATCGAACCTCAGCGTGCAGTATGGGTTCCCATCGACGTTCAATTGGAGTTTCACCTCTGCGTCTGCCGCCTTGCCCATCACAGCGTAAACGTCCCGCACCGCGTGCGAGGCTTCGATTACCAGGGCCGCCGCCGCCGATTGATCTACCGCCAGGTAACCGTCCACTTGGATGGTGTACTGTCCGCCGGACAACGTGCGCAACCCCAGGTCCGTGGTGTGGGTGAGAGAAATGCTGCCCGTCTCGCTGTTCCCCTTGTTATTCGTTACGAACAACTCGGCGCTCGCCACTCGCGCATCCGGCAGAATGACCGGGTAGTTCCAGCTCCCGCTGTATGGACTCCCGAAGAATTCGGGTGGAAACGGTGCGATCGCGGTCTTGCTGGCGAGATGATAGACCGGCGCTTGCGCCCCGTGCGCCGCGGCTTGGCTGAGGTGGGCTCCACGCGTCACTTGGTAGCTGGCGCCGCCGTTAAGCGTCGCTTCCACGCGGATCACTTCGCCGTCGATCTGAAGGAAACTTCCCGGTTGCCCGGGTCCCGGCTGGTTCAGGTTGAGTTGTACATCCTCCGCTCCCACCGCGTTTGCGAGCGTGCTTGCCGGCGAGCCGGCCAGCTCATTCCAGTAGTACATGGTCAGCGTGGCCGAGGAAATGGACCGTGTGTTCGTCAGGTTCGTGAACGCGACGCCGCTCAGTATCGCCGTTCCGCCCTGATTGCCGGGTCCCAGACCGAAAAGCGGCTGCGGCGGCACGGCCGCGTCGGCCACGCCTGAGCCGCCGATCTGCCATCGCGTGACAATCGAGATCTCCGGGTCGCATTCCACGTTGTTGACGTTGGCCGCGCGTCCGGTGATTTGCACTACCTCTCCCGACAGGTTCGGAATCGCGATCTGCGCCATCGCGCTGGTCGTCTGGGTGCCGAACTTCCACCCGCTCTCCGCCACTACGAAGTAACTGCTCGCATCCGGTTCTACCGCCCACGCGGGTGATACCGTCAGCGTCGTTTGTGTATTCGAGCCGATCGTGCGCTCCTGTCCCGCACCGCGCCCGCGCGTGATCCGCGCGGTCATTCCGCCGTACGAGTTCTTCGGCATCTGAAGCGCGCCGTTGCCTGCCGTGTTGGCCGAGTGCAGCATAGCCGCGGTCTCCGGCTGCAACTCCATGCGCCAGTAAAAATTCGCATGATCGAAATTGGGGTCGGGCGGCGCGATCGATTGCTGCGCCAGGCCTGTGTCGATGAACTGGCTCGCCAACGGCTGGTCCGTCGCGATTCGGAACAGTTGCGCCGAAGTGCTGCCCCGATAGACGTGGAAAGCGGTCGTACCGGGGGCGAAACTCAGCCCGGAAAGCGTGACCGAGCTCCCATCGCTTGCGATCGCAGCCGTCACCAGGAAGGACGGCGCACTCTCATTCCCCCCGGCGTCCCTTGCCGAGACTGCGTAGTACAGAACCTGGCCGCTTGCGAGCGTTCCACCCGCCGCTACCGCCGGCGTTAAGCTCACCAGCGGGATGCCCGGCCCCGCTCCCTGGCTGGGGGGCGAAGCCACGTAACTCACTGTTACATTTGTTTCCACGGAGCCATCGCCGGTGGTATCGGAAGCTTCCGTCATGCCGAACTGGATGTCTCCGTTCTGATCTACCACGCTGCCCACCAGCGGCCGGGGGACGCCCATGCCGGCGTCGCTCTGCCGTCGCCCTCCCGCCGCCGAGGTCGCCTGGCCGTTGCTGTCGGCGTACCATCCATCGTCGTGAATCTGCGCCGTGATTGTCGTTACCCGGTGGTTGATCCCAGGCGCTATTTTCAGAGTTCGGAATGGCTGCCGATTGAATCCCTCCTTGAGGTAGGTGACTGTGATCAGATCGCCCGGCCGCAAGCCGAGCGATCTCACGCTCGTTTGGAACTCGATGTATGTATTGCCGCGGACCGATTTGTCCAGGTTCAGCTTCAATATGCGCCCCGCCTGGTCGTAGTTCGGAATCCCGATCGCGTTCAGCGTCGTCGCAATCTCTTGCCCGGTCAGCGCCACGTCGTCCGAATCGACCACTGAAAAGCCGTCCTGCTGGTAGTCGTTCAGCGCATCCTGAAACTCCACGGTGAAACAGTTCGGCGTATCCGCCATGCTACGCGAATACACACGGACGCTCGGCTCCCCGCTCGCGCGCCGCAGGATTCCCGTGAAACCGTTGCTCCCGTCTCCGAACTCGTAGCCCGGCCAGCCTCCGTTCAGGGATTCGACGCTGTTGGACCACTCCGGCTTCGTGGGCTGCTCGTTCGCGATCGCGTTCTCCACGCGGAGCTCCAAAAGCCCGTTCTGTCCGTACGTCAACAGCAGCCGTGCGCAGGTTCGCACGCCGCGCGCCACGTCGCCGGCGCTTTTCCGGGTCTTCAGGGCAAGGTTGCACTGGAACCGCGGGAGCGAGATCGCGTTGCCGTAGAGGTCCAGCCCGTCGATCGCCTCGTCGCAGTATGCCGCTGCCGCGGCGAAACTGGGGATGTCGATCTCCGCCGCTGCCCAGCCGATTCGCCGGAGGATGTCCAACAGGATCCATGCCGGGTTGCTGCTAAACTGCTCGCCCGTCTGCGCGCCGCCGGCATCGTAAGTCGGAACCTTCAGCCCCTGCGCCAGAACCTTGACTGTGGGAAGCGTCGTCCCGTTGTTCAGCCGGTTTGGGACCACAACTGAAAGGTACGCCATGCCTCCGTATGGGTCGCCCGCCGGCTGCCCGCTCCCATCCAGGAAGTTGGCGTCGAGCGTCCCAGAGCGCGTCCCCAGGGTCGGAATGTTGTACCAGCCGCTCCCGGTCATATCGGTCCCGGCCACGCCCTGCGGAATCTCCACGCCGCTAACCAGAACGGTCAGCACGCCCTGCATCTCGCCGATCCCCAGCAGGACCTCCATTCGCGTCAGATTGCCGTCGTTGCGCGCGAACACCATCGGAGGCGCGTACCACGCCGTCCCATAGACTAAAGGCACGAAATCGTTGTACAGCGCCGTGTTTACGGCCACCGCCGACGTGTGCCAGTTCTTGTCCCCGGACGTGCGAACGCTGATAGCCGGCGGAACGAATTCGATGCCGCCGAAATTAGCGAACATGCCGCGCGCCTGGCAGTCGCTCCTCGTGTAGCCGCAGCTTGTGAACGGATCGCTCCCGTCGAGGTTCCCCGTGCCCCCCGCGATTCCCGCTGAGTACCCGCAACGGTAATACCGCGAGTATTTCCCGTTGCTTCCGCCGTCGATCGCCTCCGTCCGCTGGTCCGCATTCGCCGGAAAGTCCCACGGGCACACCCTCTGGATGCGGACCTGGGGGAGCAGTACCCTCTGTAAATTCATCCGGTTGGTCGCCGTGATCCGGAACGTCGCTTCCAGTATCTCGTCCGGCGGGTTGCAGATCCCCTGGAACAGTAGCGCGATGTCGCTGGCCGCAACTTGATTCCGCAGGTCGTAGAACAGGAAACTGACCGTCAGCCGGGCGCCCTTCCACCCGGTCG
>OCZT010003996.1_pt1 | contig 14990 bp, 14 predicted proteins | sample 1539031 | NCBI WGS metagenome assembly OCZT01 (sample SAMEA3539308, study PRJEB22396) | soil metagenome | biome: tundra; feature: field; material: soil | place: USA | collected 2010-05 | depth 0.15 m
CATCTCTTATGATGGTTTGCTGTGAACCAAAAAGATTGAAGTAACTCGGACCAATCAGTTTTGTACCATCAGGTGTATGACATGCAAAACAACCCTGAGCCCTCATAATGGCCTCTCCTATTTCTGCCGGACTTGCATTTCCTGCTACGGTAACTGCCTTGGCACTCTCGGCGTACCACGACTTAAATTTATCCTTCGACATTACATTAACCGTTGAATGCATGTAGGAGTGCTGCAATCCGCAATATTCAGCGCAAAAGATCTTATATTTACCTTCAATCTCAGGCAGAAACCACATGAACTTTTCCCTTCCCGGGATTATATCGGATTTTATTCTGAAATCCGGAATGAAAAGGCTGTGAATTACATCCAGAGAAACAAGGTTAATTTTAACAGGAGTATTCACCGGTACTATAAGATCAGGGCTTTGTTTTCCATTTTCATATACAAACAAAAAACTCCACATCCTTGCAACAACTGTAATATTCATAGCATCCTTCGGCGGTTTGGTTGTAGATTTCCAGCCTGACCATCCCAAAGAGAACATAACCAGTGCAAGAACAAGCGGAATAACCGTCCAGGTAATCTCCAAAAGAGTATTTCCTTCAATTTGTGTAGCCACCGGATTCTTCTTCTTGTTGTACCTGAAGACGAAATAAAGCATAGTAACTGTAAGCCCTATCAGGAGTAACAATGATATGCCGGCAATAAAGTAAAACGCAGTATTGTAGGTTGATACATAATTTGAAGCTCCAAGTCCGGTGGTTGAATACATACAGATTATCTATTAAGGTAGTCCAGGAGTGTAACGGTTATTACAGCACATAACAGCATTATTACACCGATGACCGCTCTTGAAAACATTTTATTTTCAAATTTAAGATGCATGAAAATGCGCAACACAAACGAAGATTTAATTGCAGCTATAATAAGAGCAATTGTAACCGTCAGAGCACCCAGGGAAATTTGTGTAAGTGTTACTGACGTAAGAGTAAGTGCAATTAATACTGCCAATACGTACAGAAATGTTTTATAAGGGATTATATGATTTTTTTCATTTTCTATTGACTTCATCGGTTTTAGGTAATGAGATAAAACAATGGAAAGAGAAAAATCCAGATTAGATCAACCAGATGCCAGTATAATCCGCTGTTTTCAAGTAAAACATAATTTTCGGAGTTAATCTTATCTCTGAAAATTGAGGTTGCAATAACCAGAATAAAGACCAGACCTATAATAATATGAAGAGCATGTAGCCCGGTCATAAAAAAATAGAGTCCATAGAAGAGCACATCTCCATGACCACGCAATGCGAGAATGGAGGAGCCGGGATAAATATGTTCCTTAATGTGCTCTCCCCATTCAAAGTACTTATTAACTAAAAATGCAAGGCCAAGGATGACTGTTATACCAAGGAGCAAAAGAGCAAGCTTTTTATTATTCTTCTGAATAGCCGTTATCGACATCGCTATTGTGGTACTGCTTATGAGAAGGATAATAGTATTGATTGTCCCGATAAAAACGCTCAATTCCCGTGCGGCAAGATGAAACGCGACAGGATTTCTATACCTGTAAACTGAGTAGACAATAAAGAGCCCTCCGAATAACAGCATTTCCGTAAAAAGGAATAGCCACATCCCGGTTTTAGATACCAAATCGTCTCGGTGTGTCACTAAAATCGTACTCATTTATAGTTATATGGTCCTTTGGTTATAACCGGGATTTCTTCAAAGTTTTCTACGGGAGGAGGTGAAGGTATTGTCCATTCCAAAGTCTTGCCGCCCCACGGATCTGAAGGTGCTTTGGCTCCGTTTCTCAATGAAGAGATAAGGTTAATAATAATTACAGCTAATCCAAAGTACATCACTACTGCACCCAGAGAGGAAAATATATTTCCGGTATGGAATATTTCATCATAATCATAATACCTTCTGGGCATCCCTTTCATTCCAAGGAAAAACATTTCACCATAAAGGGTGATAAACCCGGAAAAGAAAATGATCAAACCTGTATTGGCCCATCGGGAATCATACATTTTACCGGTAATTTTCGGAAACCAGTAATGCATAGCACCAAAGAAAGCAAAACCTGTACCTCCGAAAACAATAAAGTGGAAGTGGGCAACAACAAAATGCGTGTTATGCAGATGAATATCAGTAGCAAGCGACCCAAGTATTAGTCCTGAAAATCCGCCAATCATGAAGACAAAGAGGAACCCGACTGCCCAGTAAAAAGGAGTTTGCAGATCAATTGAAGCTTTATGCATTGTAGCTATCCAGTTAAATACTTTTATCGCGCTGGGGATTGCTACAATAAATGTCAGAAGGGAAAAAACGTATTGTGCCGTTCCGCTCATTCCGGAAGTGAACATGTGATGTCCCCAGATAAAATAGCCTACGAATGCAATAGCAATGCTGGAAGCAACAATAAATTTATACCCGAATATTGTTTTGTGACAGAAAGTCGGTATAATTTCGGATATTGCCCCCATGGCGGGCAGGATCATTATATAAACTGCCGGATGACTGTAAGTCCAGAATAAATGTTGATAAAGAAGAGGATCTCCACCCAGTGTCGGATCGAAAAATCCAATATGCAAAGTTCTTTCGGCAATTATCATAAGCAGAGTGATCCCAATTATTGGAGTGGCGAGCAGCTGTACCCATCCTGTAGCATATAACGTCCATGGGAATAAGGGCATTTTCAGCCAAGTCATACCTGGGGCACGCATCCTGTGAATAGTCACTAAAAAATTCAGTCCGGTAAGTATAGATGAAAACCCGAGCACAAATGCACCAAAAACTGCAGGCAGCATATTCCCGGTGGTTCTGAAACTGTAAGGCGCATAGAATGTCCACCCGGTATCAGGAGGTCCCTGGCCTGTAAACTGTGATATCAGCACTAATGTTACACCGGTAACATAGAAATACCACGAAAGAAGGTTAAGCCTTGGGAAAGCGACATCTTTTGCTCCAATCATTATTGGAAGAAGGAAATTCCCAAATACGGCAGGAAGTCCGGGAATAACAACTGCAAAGATCATTATAATACCATGGAGTGTAAAAAAGGCATTATATGTCTGAGCTGTCATGATGGTTTTTCCCGGTGCGATAAGCTCTAACTTCATCAACAGACCAAGAGTCGCTCCAGTGGCAAAGAATGTCAGCAGAGAAAAGAGGTATAATATTGCAATTCTTTTGTGATCTGTAGAGAGTATCCAGGAAAATATGCCTTTATATTTTCCTTGATATTCAAGATAGCTGGGTTCCTCAAAGTTTTTTTGAGTACTCATTTAGTTAGCCGTGTTTTTGGGTTTAACCTCGAGAGTGAAAGAAACAAAAAAATTACAATAACAAAAAACATTATAACAATTGCAGAAACCCTGGTTACATTAAAAACAAACTGATTGCCTTTGGTATCATAAGAATAACAAATAGCAAGCAAACGATTTATGCTTGGACCGATTTTACCTTTTGCGGCCTCTACCATTGTGATTTTGATATCAAAGGGCAGAAAATCAATTCCCCTCAGATAACGGATTATTTTCCCATCCGAACCAAGAGCAATAAGTCCGGTCGGATGAATATACTGGTTGTTTATCTTCTGGTAATTGAACCCGACTGATTTGGTTAACCTGGCAATATTCGCACTATCAGAGACAAAAAAATGCCAATCTTTTGCTGCCTCCTTATTCTTCATAGTGCTGATATAGGCGGCTTTCTTTTTAATGCCCAAATCTATCTTTTCAGAGGGATCGAAGCTAATTGTAATTACTTCGTAGTCTTTACCCAGCTTAAGATCTACTTCATCAATAAATTTAGAGACCCCAAACATCAGAGGGCTGCATGTGCCTGCACATTCATAATAAACGAAATTAAGAATAGCAGGTTTATTGAGTACATCCTTTAACAATACTGTATCGCCATTCTCATTAACCAATTTAGTGTCGAGAGCAGCAAACTGGCCTTGTTTCTCATCGAAGCTAACCTGCATTTGCTTATCAAACAGAGAAGTTTGAGAAAATGATTCAAGACTAATCAGACAAATAAAAAATGCAAGAAACAGTTTATAATGACTCATAGCAAAAATTGACTATATTAGGGTTATAAAGATATTATAATTTTCCTCAGGTTAAATAAAACTTAATCTTGGTTTCTACTGCACGGGATTTTTATTTTATCTGTTTTTCTTCCTCCGAATAGATGCCTGAGATCATTAATGAACCGCCCATAAGTGAGATATCTTTAAGAAGGGCAATGATCGTAATTGTTTTGTCAGCGTCGATAAATAAGTGTGGGATGTGAATAGTGACAATAAAAATAAAAAGCAGGATAGCCAGCAGAAGAGTGGAAAATTTTACGAGTACTTTTGTGATTATGCTAATGCTGGCTACAATGAGCATTATCCCTGTCAGTATTATCGTATATGCACCCAAAGGGACAAAAGATGTCAACATGCCAAGATAATAGTCCAGCATAAGGAAATGATTAATCCCGAAGATTGCAAAAGGAATTGCAAACAGAATTCTTCCGATTGTTGTAAGTTTTTTCATGTTATTTTCTTATTAGCCGGATTTCGGTTTCTCAGAGCTTCTTAACTACTATAAATGTATGAAATTTTTTTAGTCCGGACTTAAAAATGCCAAAAATCATGACGGAATCAGACATTTGATAACATAGATGTGAACAAAGTGGGATTATGAATGTTATGGAATAAAAAAAGATTATGGAACGAAGAAAATTTTTTAAGTCAGTTGGGTTGTTGACTGCAGCTGCATACATTGGCCCAAAAGTATTTGGTAACGAACAAGTACAGGTAAAAGCTCCCGGAATTGAAGGTGTACCGGCACCGGAATTTCCTCCTCTTCCATTTGCATATGATTCTCTGGAACCTTATATAGATGCAAGGACGATGGAGATTCATTATGATAAACACCATCGCGCTTATTATACAAATTTCATGAACGCTGTTAAAGGCACAGCTCTTGAGGGGAAACCTCTCAGCGAAATTTTTAATACAATATCAAAACAGACAGATGCTGTGAGAAACAATGGCGGAGGTTATTATAACCATTTATTCTTCTGGAAGAATCTGGGAAAAGGATCTTCCGGACCTTCAAATGACTTATCTTCAGCTCTTACTAAGTCATTTGGTTCGGTTGATAAATTCAAAGAAACTTTTAACACTGCAGCTAAAACACGGTTTGGAAGCGGCTGGGCATGGTTATATTTAGGAACAGACAAGAACTTAGCCGTTGCAAGTTCTCCTAATCAGGATAATCCGCTTATGGATTTATCTCCGGTAAAAGGAACACCCTTATTAACCCTCGATGTATGGGAACATGCGTATTATCTTAAATATCAGAATAAAAGACCAGATTATATTGATGCCTTCTGGAATGTTGTGAACTGGGATGAGGTGAACAGGAGATATCAGGTGGCAGTGAAAGGGTAACATTTCTTCCCTGAAACCCCCTTTTAATTTCCCCCCAGAGGGGGGAAAAAATCCTTTGCATTCAAGTTTAATTAAACTTTAGTGCACAATTTTCTCCCCCTGCAAAAGGGGAGTGCCCGAAGAACCTGCCCCGCGAGGGGCGAGGGGGTATATCTAGGTATACAGAAATCTCTTGATCTTCAGCGTAGCTGTCTTTTGAAACGGCACTGGCTGAAGTACAATTTTTTGAATCTGGCTGAATTTACTTACCTGTGAATTAACATATTCCTGTAATTCATTGAGTACCTCATCAACTTTATCCTCAACCTGTCTTGTCATATCCTGTTTAAGGGTCTGGTACTTTTTTTCCATCTCCTCCATGTTAATCTGCACCAGGGCCACAAGTTTCCCTTTTTGCTGAACGACAAGCGAATCAACAACGAAACGGAAGTTATTGATGATTGATTCAATTTCCTCCGGATAAATATTTTCTCCACTCGCACCAACAATCATATTTTTTAATCTTCCTTTTATAAAAAGATTGTTATTATGGTCAAATGTTCCAAGGTCCCCTGTTTTAAACCATCCGTCAGGGGTAATTACCTCTTTCGTCATGTCAGGTTCTTTATAATAACCTTTCATTACGTTTGGTCCTCTGGCCCATATTTCACCTTCTCCGGTTTTTTTATCAGGGTTATTAATAATAAGTTCCACGCCTTCTATTGCAGGGCCCGTTGACTCAAACACAGCATTCTGAGGATTTGAACCTGCAAGGAGTGGAGCTGTTTCTGTAAGCCCATAGCCCACTGCATATGGAAATTTTGCTTCGATAAGAAACTTTTCAACTGTTTTGTTGAGTTTAGCTCCACCTATACCATAAAACTTCAACTCCCCGCCAAATATTTTCAAAAGTTTCTTACCCGCAGCAGCATTAAGTTTTTTTCTGAGAAGGGGGATTTTATAAAGAAGTTTAAGTATCAGATTATCTCTGAAAGTTGGCAATATTTTATTAAAGTATATTTTTTCAATTATCAGAGGAACTGTCAGCATCATTGTAGGTTTAATTTCTGCCATAACAGGAAGAAGAACCGAAGGAGTCGGGGGTTTTCTGAGATAATAGACGCACGATCCGCAGAGCATTGGTAAAATTAATCCAAGTGTATTCTCATAAGTGTGTGACAAAGGTAAAACGGATAAAAATCGATCAGTTTCGTCAATCCACTGTAACTTCCTTCCTTTCAGTGCATTAAAAGAGATATTTTTGTGAGTCAGCATCACTCCTTTAGACCGACCAGTTGTTCCTGAAGTATAGATAATTGATGCAAGATCTTCTTCTTCAACTTTATAATTTTTAACTGGAATTGCAGAAGGGTCAAATTTTCCAAAACCCTCTTCAGGACAGATCAGAGAAAAATCTTCTATCAGGATTGCATATTTCAGATCTTCTGATTTAAATCCTTCAATCCTTGATAATAATGAGTTTGATATAAAAATAGCTTTGGCGCCCGAGTGTTCAAGAACGTTAGCAACTTCAGTATTTGAAAAATCGGGAAGGATTGGCACAACGACTGCACCCATGAATGTTATTGAAAAGTAAGCAATTGCCCAGTTTGGCATATTTAAACTCAGGATTGCCACTTTATCCCCGGGGCAAATGCCGGTCTTTTCCAGAAAAGCCATTAAAGCCCCAATCTCCCTGTTTACCGTTTCATAAGTCTTTGGTTCTTCCCCAACAAAAGCGTATGCATTGTTCTTACCAAACTTCCTCAATGTCTCACTAAACATCCCAGGGAAAGTCAGCCTGATATTATTTTCTTCCATTATCCCCTATTCTTAAGCCAGATATAAGCTGCAAAGGTAAAGAAATAATGTTTTCGACGTTTCAATCTTAACATATTTTAAATGAAAAGCTCAAAACCGCAACAAAACTTTAAACCTTTATCAGTCAGAATGGTTAATATTGTATTCAATTTTTAAGTGCAAATTATGAATCCTATAATAAGAGTAACAAAGGAATTCCCTTTTGAAATGGCACACGTGCTCTGGAACTACGATGGCCCATGCAAAAATGTTCATGGTCATTCCTATCGCCTTTTTGTTACACTGTCGGGATTTCCAAGAGACGAAATGGATAATCCTAAAAACGGTATGGTAATCGACTTTACCGATCTGAAAAGTATTGTCAGGAAGGAGATAGTTAACATCTTTGATCATTCTGTGGTTCTTAGCAATAAAATAGAGACAGGAAAAGCAGAGCTGTTTAAAAAGATGTTTGGAAATACGGTTCTGGTTGATTATCAGCCTACATGTGAAAATCTTGTTGCCGATTTTGCAGAGCGGATTGCACCTCACCTGCCCTCCGAAGTTAAATTGCATAGTGTTAAACTCTATGAAACAGCCACTTCTTTCGCCGAATGGTTTGCCAGTGATAATGAATAAGAAGTTTAAAGTGCCTGAAGTGCCTAGAGTTATTATAAATAAAACAACTTTCATTTTATTCAACTTCAGGCACTCCAAAATTTAATCTTTATAAATGAAGAATAATTAAAATATGAATAATAATACTTCTAAAAAGCTCTTCCTTCTTGATGCTTATGCCCTTATCTTCAGGGCTTATTATGCTTTCATCAAGAACCCCAGAGTCACCTCAAAAGGATTAAATACATCAGCAATATTCGGATTTCTGCTAGCGCTTGAAGAGGTTCTCCAAAAGCAGAAGCCAACTCATATTGCCGTTGTTTTTGATACTCCTACGCCCACTTTCAGGCATGAAATGTATCAGGAGTATAAAGCTCACCGTGATGAGACTCCTGAAGATATAAAATTGGCAGTGCCATATATCAAGAAGCTAATTGAGGCTTATAAAATTCCGGTGATTGATTATCCCGGCTATGAGGCTGATGATGTAATTGGTACACTTGCCAGGAAGGCTTCTGAACGCGGGTTTACTACCTATATGATGACACCCGATAAAGATTATGCGCAGCTTGTCTCGGATAATGTTTTTATGTTAAAACCATCCAGAAGCGGTAATGAATCAATTTTATGGGGGGTTGATGATATTAAAAAGGAATTCAGTGTTAGTCGTCCTGAACAGGTAATTGATATTCTTGCTCTCATGGGTGATACGGCAGATAATATCCCCGGAGCGCCCGGCGTAGGACCTAAAACAGCAATGAAACTGATTTCGGAATATGGGAGCATTGAAGAACTTTTCAGAAATACCGACAAGCTGAAGGGGAAGTTAAAAGAGATCATTGAAAACAACAGGGAACAGATTGAAATGTCGAAAAAACTGGCTACAATTGAACAAAATGTGCCTGTTGAGCTGAATGAAACCGCACTTGAACTGGAAGTTCCCGATCCGGCTAAATTAAAAGTTCTGTTTGATGAACTGGAATTCAAAAGAGTTGCAGAAAAAATACTTTTGGGAATCGATAAATCAGAGAAACCAAGGGAGCAACAGCAGTCTTCTGCTCCTCAAAAAGATTCTCTTCAAGGTTCATTGTTCGAAGATGAGACAGTGGCACCTGTCACTGAGAAAACGTCAATAGAAAGTGTTGAACACACATATATCCAGCTAAAAAATAATTCTGATATTGAAGAATTTGTTAAAAAGGTCAACACTCTTAAAGAATTTTGCTTTGATAGTGAGACCACAAGTATAAATCCGCTAGATGCTGAGCTCGTTGCCCTTACTTTTTCCTGGGAAAAAGGAACAGGATACCTGATTCATTTCCCGGAATCGCAAAAAGAGACAAGGGCCATGCTGGAAATTGTGAGGCCGGTCTTTGAAAATCCTGTCACTCTCAAAATAGGCCAGAACATGAAATTTGATATTCAGGTCCTGGCGAATTATGGTATTGAGGTTAAAGGACCCTTATTCGATACAATGATAGCACATTATCTGCTGGAGCCTGATATGAGACATAACATGAACTTATTATCGGAAGCATATCTGGGCTATAGTCCTGTGCATATTGAATCGCTTATAGGGGAGAAAGGAAACAGTCAGAAGAATATGCGGTCGGTACCTGTAGATAAACTGATTGAATATGCAGTCGAAGACGCCGATGTGACATATCAGTTAAAGAAGGTTTTTGAGACACGGATTGAAAGCGAGAGGCTGAGTGATCTTGCCCATGATATTGAGATGCCTCTTATAAGTGTGCTGGCAACGATGGAAAGAAACGGAGTGATATTGAACCTGGAAGATCTCAAAGCCATCACTATCAACCTTCGTGAGGATATTCTCTCACTTGAAAAAGAGATTTATACACTGGCCGGAACGGAATTTAATATTTCTTCACCAAAACAACTTGGTGATATACTTTTTATCAGACTGAAACTTGACGAAAAGGCAAGGGTGACTAAGACAAAGCAGTTTATTACCAATGAAGAGATATTGCAGCGGTTGACAGGTAAACATCCGATAGTCGAAAAAGTACTTGAATACCGGGGACTTAAAAAGCTCCTCTCAACATATGTCGAAGCGCTTCCTCTTCTGGTGGATAAGAAAACCGGCAGGATTCATACCTCTTTCAACCAGGCTGTTGCTTCAACCGGCAGACTAAGCTCAAATAATCCAAACCTTCAGAATATTCCTGTAAAAGATGCCAGGGGCAGGGAAATAAGAAAAGCCTTCGTTCCGGCAAAGGGTCATATTTTCTTATCGGCAGACTATTCACAAATTGAGTTGAGACTTATGGCTCATCTGAGCAAAGATAAAAGTATGACTGCCGATTTTCTTTCGGGAAATGATATTCATGCGGCTACCGCTGCTAAAATATTTGGTGTGGAAATTAATGATGTTACGCGTGAAATGCGAAGCAAGGCAAAAACAGCAAATTTTGGGATCATTTACGGAATATCATCTTTCGGACTTTCAGAACGGTTAACAATTGGGAGAAAAGAGGCAAAAGAGCTTATTGACGGTTATTTCAATTCTTATCCGGGAGTAAAAGTTTATATGGATGAGAGCATAAATAAAGCCAGAGATGTAGGGTATGTAACAACAATGTTTGGACGTAGACGATATTTGCGTGATATTCATTCACGGAACCAGGTAGTCAGGGGAAACGCTGAAAGAAACGCGATTAATGCCCCCATTCAGGGAAGCGCTGCTGATATTATCAAGATTGCAATGGTAAGAATAAACGACAGAATGAAATCAGAAAAACTCCTGTCAAAGATGATTCTTCAGGTACATGACGAACTTATATTTGAAGTTGAAATGTCTGAACTTGAAAAACTGAGAGAAATGGTTTTGTTTGAAATGTCAAATGCTGTTAAACTCGATATACCTTTAAAAGTTGACTGGGGTACAGGGAATAATTGGTTTGAGGCGCACTAAACCCCATTTCTACCCCCCAAACCCCCCAAATGGGGGGCTTCAAAATCCTCTACTTTAGTTAGCTCCCTAAATGGGGAAGGTGGGGTAGAAAAAAAGCACAATGAACTATGTAGCATATTAATAATTAATTATATAAAGTCCCAATTTCGGGTTTTGGGGTGGAGAAAAAGGAATAATTATCAATAACATATTAAAAATTAAAGATTTCAAAGCCCCCCATTTTTGGGGGGGGTAAAATAATGAAAGTAAAAGTCTTATTCTTCGGTGTTTTGACAGAGGTTTCAGGAACCAGTATCAAACACTATCATGATGTGAAATCAATTGGAGATCTTAAGTTAAGGATTTATGACGATTATCCGGAGATTGTGCATTACAATTTCCAGATAGCTCTTAATAGTGAGATAACCGACAATGATTTATCGCTTAAATCAGGAGATGAAGTTGCTTTATTGCCACCTTTTGCCGGAGGTTGAGGTTTCTGAAATTAAATTTTGGAGTATGATTGAAATAAATTATTTAACTCAAGGGCCGGTATCACAAAAGTTAATATCCCTGCTTATTGAAAAGATGGGCAGGAGAACCGATTCAGGAGGTCACTCGATTTTTCTTGGGCAGGTCAGGGCTGATGAAATCGATGGCAAAAAGGTAAAAGCAATAGAATATTCAGCATATGTTGAACTGGTTAATATTGAGGCTGAAAATATTAAGAAGAAGATCTTCTCAGCGTTCCCCGATGTAAGATCAGTTAATATAATTCATTCAACAGGCATTGTCAATGCAGGCGAGATATCACTTTTTGTATTTATTTCAGCAGGTCACAGACATCAGGCAATACAGGCCTGCAGCAAGACGGTTGAGCTTATCAAAGAGAATCTTCCGGTTTGGAAAAAAGAGATTTTTGAGGATGACTCACATAAATGGAAATAATTGCCACGGAAAGGATTAATCAAAAAAATCTAAAAAGGTTCCATGATTTTCATGGACTGATGTGCTTCAGATTTTGAGTTATTCGTATCATTTTTCCTCGTAACCAGAATCGATCCTTCAGTTCCTTTAAGTATGGAATTGTATTCTTCTTTATTATTTAATATGTCACGGGCTTTTAAAACCTGTTCATCATTTTTTATGGTATAAGCAATTGCGCCGTTTTCAAAGAAATAACGGCTTACAATTTCATCTTCAAGAAGATCGGTTATTTCACTTCTGAACATTTTAAGATCCTGATCAAGATTGTGGGCGATATCTTTTTCCAGGTCGTTAAACAGGTCCTTATGTATATCGTAATATTTTTCTTTTTTTGCATTGGTTATGAGTTCATTAAGAGACTGCTCCGTTACAGTTTTATAGTTGAACTTCCGGTTCAGAAGAAATGTTTTAAAGTCGCTGTAATCCTGATCTGTGAATTTGAATTGTTCCGGAGATTTGATATCGGGATGAGCCCAGTAATATTTAGTAGCAAAATCAAATATGAAATATCGCAGATAAAGTTCCGACGCTATCTGGCTCAGAGGATCAGGTAACAATTCGATATCCGGTGCAATGCCTCCACCGTCTTTAACAATCCTGCCATTTTTAGTTTTAAATTCAGATATCAGAGAATCAGGAATAATTCCAACGCTTCCATCTTCGTTCGGGTGTGAGAAATCACGGGCCTGGATACATCTTCCGCTTGGAATGTAATATTTTGCCGTAGTGACCTTAAGTTGAGTATTATAACTCAGAGGCCGGGTTATTTGAACCAGCCCCTTTCCATATGATCTCTGACCTACAATTACTCCCCTGTCAAGGTCCTGAATTGCTCCGGCTACTATCTCTGAAGCTGATGCAGAACCTCTGTTGATTATTATTGCCAGTGGAATTTTCTCATCCACCGGTTGTTTTGTTGTTTTAAAGTCTTCATCAAACTGTTTGACTTTACCCTTTGTGGATACAACTTCATTTCCCTCGGCAACAAACAGATTTACTATTTCAACAGCTTCGGTAAGTAATCCGCCAGGATTTCCCCGCAGGTCGAGGATGATCTGTTGAGCATTACTGTTTTTCAATGAAATAAGGGCAGTTTTTACATCATCTATGCAATTTTGAGTAAAACTGGTAAAGCGGATATACCCCGTTTTTGAATCTATCATACCGTAATAAGGGACCGATGGCATTACAATCTTTTCACGTTTAAGAGGATAAACAGAATCGATTCCGTTTCTTTCAATGGTAACATTGATATCAGTCCCCGGACTACCTTTAAGTTTTTCACTTACTTTATCGGTTGGCAGTCCTTTCAGGGATATACCATCGACCTTTTTTAATAGATCTCCGGGCTTTATCCCGGCCTTATCAGCGGGATATCCTTTATATACTTCACTAATAACTACATAATCACCGGAACTTCTGACCAGTGATCCTATCCCGCCGTATTTTCCGGTAGTCAAAATTGCAAATTCATCAGCCTCAGATTCAGGAAAATAAACAGTATATGGATCAAGTGTTTTTAGCATATCATCCATTCCCGTTTTAATTATTTTATCGGGATCAATCTCGTCTACATAGAAAGTGTTCAGCTCTCTGAAGAGAGTAAAAAATATGTCCAGATTTTTAGCAATTCTGAAATCCCTGGTCTCCTGGGTAACCAGGAACCCGGTACTTATTCCTGCAACCAGTAACAGGGAGACAACAATTATTATCCTGGTATAACGTATCTTTTTCATAACCTGTATTGCTTGATTTAGAACGGCGAAATTAAGAAGAATAATCGGGAAGCATTTTGATAAAGAAACAATTAAGACAACTTTAACATTATTTATCAGTCTTTGAAGTGAGAAGTATAAGTTTGTTAATCATCTCCCTCATTGATTTTTCAATTGTTAAATAATCAGTAACAGAATTCCCTCTCATGATAACAACGAAAACAATCTGAATGTTTTGAGATATGAGATGATCATAAAGAATCCTCTTATTTTTACGGTAAGCTTCCCTTAGTCTTCTCTTGATAAGGTTTCTTATAACGGCCAGTCTGAATCCTCTTTTTGAAACACTGAAAGCAACCTGAGCCGGACCGGGGATGGAATCCGGGCAATTGATCCAGACAACTTTAAAAAGAGGGCTAAAGAAAATATTTCCGCTTTCAAACAGCGTTTCGATGGTTTTCCTGCTACAGAGTCTTTCGGACTTATCAAACGTCTCCCTGATGGTATTCATTTTATATATGTAAGGGGCTATTTTAGAGCCGTGGCCAGACTGCAGGGGTGGCTTTTTACACCAATGTAACAAAGAACTGAAAAACATTGTTTTAACTTAATGTGCTTTGAGTCTTCTTTGTGCTTTTTGTGAGTAAAAGAATTTTTTCAGCAGTTCTTACTACTAAATTTTTTTGGTAAGTCAGTATTGTGAAAACTACCTTAAATTTTTATTATATTCTTTAAGAAAATCGTCAAGAGCCATAGTCATCGACGGGGCTTTTGGATTTGGGGCATTTATATCGAGTCTCAGGCCTTCGCTCTCGACAGCAGAAGCCGTTGTTGGTCCGAATGCAGCAATTTTAATATCCCCCTGAATAAAGCCCGGAAAATTTTCTTTGAGGGATTTTATTCCTGAGGGGCTATAAAAAACCAGGATATCATAATCGAATTCAGTTAAATTCGAAAAATCCGTACTGATCGTTTTATAAAGAGTTCCAATTGTATACTTGATACTGTTTTTATCAAGCGACTCGGGGATCTCAGCATTATGAGGTTCAGAAAGAGGCACAAAGAAGTTGTCTTCTCTGTGCTTGATTATAACATCAATAAGATCCTGAAATTTGGCTTTCCCATGAAATATTTTTCGTTTTCGGTAAACAATGTACTTCTGGAGATAAAATGCAACATTCTCCGTTATACAGAAATACTTCATGGTATCCGGAACAACAGTCCGAAGCTCATTACATATCCTGAAAAAATGATCAATTCCGGTTTTGCTTGTGAAGATAACCGCAGTAAAGTCAAGTATATTGATTTTTTGCTGTCGGAAATCTTTTGATGAAACACCTTCAACCTGGTTAAACGGCTTAAAATCAACTTTCAGATTATATTTTCTTGCCAGTTCGAAATATGGGGATTTCGGATTAAGAGGTTCTGGCTGCGATACTAAAATCTTCTTTATTTTCAACTCTTTAAAGTTTAAGTTCAACTTTCAAAGTAACCCAAGCCAATCTAAACAAGACCTGTAAAAT
>OCZT010003997.1_pt1 | contig 14988 bp, 6 predicted proteins | sample 1539031 | NCBI WGS metagenome assembly OCZT01 (sample SAMEA3539308, study PRJEB22396) | soil metagenome | biome: tundra; feature: field; material: soil | place: USA | collected 2010-05 | depth 0.15 m
TTTGAGCGGACAGGCAAAAGGAGTTTATTTTATTGAGATGATTTGCGGAAAACAACAAGAAAGTAAGAAGATTGTACTGCAGTAATACCCAGAACTAATGGAACAAGTCTATTCAAAATCTATTCAAAAGCAATTAAAATTAAAATTGATTGAGAACAAGAAAAAAGTCCTCGTTAAAAAAATAGAAACTGCGATTTTAGAATTAGTTTATTCTGAAGACGAACAAGGACAAACAGAAGTGCCAAAATATCTGAATGAAAAATTAAATTACAATTATAGTTATCTGGCAAATCTTTTTTCTATAATTAAAGGGATAACACTTAAAACTTTTATAATCACAACCAAAATAGAGCGGGCGAAAGAATTGCTTATTAAAGATGAGGATTCTATTGCTGAAATTGCATCAATGCTTCATTATAAAAGTGTATCTCATCTATCTACTCAATTTAAAAGTGTAATCGGCATAACTCCTTCGTATTTTTTAGCATCTCAATTGGGGAATCAATCGGTAAAGGGTTAACAAAATATTTTATCCTCTATATCCAAAAATATTTTATGCGAGATTTTTTGTTTCGTATGTAACGAGTTTTCCGGCCATGATTTTGAATTTAAGGTTGTATATTCTGACGAATGGCAGAATAAGATTAACGAAATGATTTGAAATAAAATCGCCCAGCCAAATAGAGACAACCTTCTGCAAACTCTACACTCCCCTACTCCACAACGTCAAGCACATGGCACACAAGCGGAATTTTGCATTTATAGTTTTGTGTGCGCCAAGAGCTTGCCATTTTTCAATTGCTTTTGATTTCCTGTTATCATGGTAAAAACTTTTGTGCGCAAAGAGCTTCTATAAGTAGCCGTTATATTAAATTTCTCTTCGCAAGGTTCAAGACTTTTTTATTTTTTCAGGAAAATTTAACATAACGCGAACACCTTATAGAACAAAAGTTTTTTGCCTTCTTTTCGCACATAAAAAATTACCTAACCAAACTGATATTTCCTTTTCGATCTATCGCCTGACTATCTGTAAACCCAACAGACAAATGATACGCCAGCACTTGAGTAATTAATGTTTTATTCTGATAGGTTCCATCCCATGAGAAGTTCGGATCAATTGTTTCATAAACTAGTTCTCCCCATCGGTCATAGATAAGTAGCTGTAAAGATTTTATGCAATCCATATTGCCATAATAAATCCTAAGAAAATCATTTTCACCATCTCCGTTGGGAGAAAAAGCATTAGGAAAAAAGAAAGTTCCTGCCGTATCGCAGGGTGATTCAATAGTAACAGTTGCACATGTATTGTCTTTGCAATTGTTTATATCCGTAACAGTAACGCAATAAACCGTTGTAATGGTTGGCATAACTAAAATTGTAGTTGTAGTTCCTCCGTTGCTCCATAAATAATTTGTTCCACCGGTTGCGCTAAGGGTTGTGCTTTGACCTTGAAAAATAGTTATGTTGCTTGATATATTAGCTATCGGATTGGGTAAAGTTGTAATAGTTGCATAAGTCATATCGGTGCATCCATTTGCATCCGTAATAACTACCGAATATGTTCCTGATGGCAATCCGGTAGAAGTTTGTGTGCTTTGTCCATTGCTCCAATTATATGTGTAAGCAGGTGCGCCTCCAATAACATTTACAAGTGCATTTCCATTTGCATTTCCAGTACATTCATTAGTAATTATTGTATTAAATATGAATCCGGAACTATCTTTCACTATTACTGTGGCTGTTTTTGGAATATTGATGACACAACTCAATCCATTATTTTGAAATACGCTTACTTGATATGTTCCGGGAGCTAAACCAGTAACTGCCGAAGTTGTTTTCCCTACAGGCGACCAATAGTAAGAATAAGGAGGAACACCTCCTGTAACTATAGCCGTAGCCGTTCCATCATTATTGGGGCATAAAGCAGTTGTAGAACTGGCACTTAAATTAAAGGTGGATGAGCACGAATACAAAGTTAAAGCAGAAACAAAATTACTGCCACATGCAAAAACTTGCCCACTTAATCCTATCGTTAAATCATATACTGAATCTATACTGTTGTCTGTTGCAATCAAAGTAAGCGTTGAATCATATTCTTTTACTCCTGAGTTTAATGTACCCACAAATATATTATCGCAGGCATCCACTGCAATTCCTCCGCATTCGTGTTGATTTGTACTTGCAGAAACACTATTTATAATTACTCCGTTCGAGGGATTCCATTTTTCTATTTTCGCTCCATCATAAGTATATAAGTAGCGTGCGCTTTTTACCATACCATTGAATCCATTTGCATAATGATAATAGACATAACCAGCTTCAGCAAATGAATAATTATCAGGCACCATATACGCTAAAGGCAATAATGTGGGTAATGGGCATTTTACAAGAACATTATTGAAATTAGGAGGACTCACTGTTGAATGTGCAGTCGCCATGTAGCAATTAGTATCATCCATTGCAAGTAAAGATATATCGTAATAGCTTTTATTCGCAGAAAGAACATTATAAGACAAAACATTCAGATTAGTATCAAAAGTACAAGCTTGACGAAGAGCAGTTGTACCGCCAGCGCCGATTACTCCTTTGCCGGTACAAGAATTAAAAGCAATTCTCCAGTATTCATTGGTGCTATCTGGATTGTCAGGAGATAAAGCAACCTGAGAACCTAATGTGTTTACTTTAATCAACCTTGCTCCGGGTGTATGATACCCCTCGCAAATATAAGCTGTGCCGGTATTTCTATCAATAGCAAAATCGCCATATGATGAAGGCATACCATTAACACATGTCCATTGAATAACTCCGGAGCTATTTAACTTTGATAATTGATCGGAAAAAGTCCCACTCCCGTATACATATATGTTCCCAAAATAATCCCAATCTATATCATAAGCGCTGTTATATCCACCAAAAACGGGAACAGTTATCCAGGGGTCAATGATAACTGTTTTGTTGATGTCATATTCCTCCAGTTGAAATGAAGCAATATTGTTTTCTAAAATAAATAAAGATTGAATTTTTGCTCCGTCCCGATTATATGTTATAGGAGCATGATCAATGAATTCCCCAAATGAAGATTCGATCTCAAAATTACCTCTCTCATTTGTTTGTAATTTTTCAACACCATCATATTTTATTTTGATCGCTTTCGAATCCGCTCCCGGATGCAATATAATAGAGTATTTTATTCCTGATTTATTTTCAGGAAAAGTATATTCAATATCTATATTGGGATAGATATTCTTGTATGTTATTTTTTTGAAAGCATTTGCCCTTATGCCTGATTTCCCGCTTTTGTCTTTTAAATCCGAATAAGTAAAGTAGTTGCTTACTTTTTCTTCTCCAATAATTTGAGTACTTGGATTTGCTCCTATCCACTGCATGTTCATAAAAACGGTGTTTAGTTTACTATTTTCCGCTTCTTCTTCATCCTCATTTAATTTTTCATCTTCACTTTTCTTAATCACCTCATCATGCCTATAGATAATACCTTTTGATGTAAAATAAATTTCGACTCCGCTATTATTTATTCCATATAAAATAGCGGTACTGCTTAATTTGTCATTCTTTCTACAATCGAATTGTCCCTTATTCTCAATAAATACTTTTTGAAGTTCCTGTATGGAAACATTCCAATTTTTCCTTGCCGTTGCTCTGGAATCATTTTGATTGGCATCTGCCCCTAACAAATTTTGCCCATGAGCAGAAAATGAAAACAAAATAAAAAATAATGTAATAAAAGCAAATCCTTTCATGCGAATCTCGGTTTGAAACAATAAAGGTGGCAAGTAAAAAGCAAAAATAAATTTAACAATGAAATAAAAAAGCGAACATTATTGCTCGCCTTGAGTTTTTTTCAAATGATGGTTTGTGAATGCCGTCCATTTCAATCTTCACGAGATACAGGCTTTATCTTCACACAAAAACTTTAGGTTTCAAATCTGAAGAAACATTCGCTATACTGGACATTCGCTCGTTAAGACAATAAAATGCCCGCCCAAACCAATATAATAGGAAGAATCATGGAAACCAAAAAATAAGTAACAAAAAGTTTTCCATTATGGGAAGGGTATTTTTTTAATAATAATTCGTATCGCTTATTTCTAAAAATCAATAAATAATTTATAACAACACATGGAACTACAAATAAAATCATAAAACTAAAAATATTTCCTATGATTTTAGGCAGGGAATCGAATTTGATATCATAAAAATTAAAACTCAGTACGTGTTCTAATATTGTCATTATTAAAATGAAGTTTAATGACATTGATATAGACATATATGTCATGGTTATTAATGGCCAATTATCCTTATTAGCCTCCAATGATCTTGCTCTTGCTATAGAATCTACCCAAATCCTGTAATATAACCCTAGCATTTTTTTATATACTTAATTAATAACCTATAAACATACAATAAATGTAATTAAAATTGTAAACTAAATAGCTTTTTATTAATAGAGAAAGGATTGTAATCGTCAGTGCATCCAATAATCAGACTCATTATGAAATCCATTTTCCCATTCTCGTTGTAATTCTAAAACACCTCCAGGATCACCGTTATGAATTCCAATACCATAAACATTCCCATATAAAGACATATCATTCATTGATTTATAGAAACCATACATCAGCTTGGCTTCCCCAATTCCAAGACCTGCAGGACCCGTAAATTCACTGACTGCTAATGCTGCAGTGCCACCATAACCAAATGCAGACAGTCCACTCGCGATAAGGCCGGTTGCCCCTGCTGTTGCACTTGCTGCATCAAATGGGTTGACATTTCTGAATCCTCCCCCCTCTCGATATTGGTTTCGAATTTCGTATCCCTCATAAGCAATATTTAAAAAAGATGCAGTGGTAGCAGCACCTTTAAATCCTGTTGAAGCAATAAGTGATATGTTTTCAGAATTTAATTCAAGCATCTCAAAACCATAATCAACACTTCCAATAATTCCTGCTGCTATTGCTTCTGTTTTTTTAAGAAAATCATTATTGATCTTATAACTAGTGGGTGTGGTATAAGAATACTGTGAACTATACGATGAAGTACTATTATACCAGTTTCCATCATAACCTGCACTTATAGATTGAGTAGCACTATATCCTCCTCCACTGGTACTACTATACATATCAAAAATACCATTTGAACTCATGGAATTATAACTGTATGAGTAACTACTATAATCCATATTGTAATTGTAGGAATAATTATTGTTAGAATACGAATAGTTATAATTACCAGAGTAACTACTATACTGATAATTGCTCCAATCCTCACCATCATTTCCACTCGGATCAATAAATTTCAAAGGGTTATTAAATACGTAACTATACCTATTATAGGCTTGAGTATTTTCAGGGAACTGCACATTATTATCAGGGCTTAACATTCTTCCTATAAGCGGGTCGTACAAACGCCCATTCATATTGATAAGATTGAATTGATCAAGATGTTCATGCCCGGTAAAACCACGATCAAATAAATAATGAACAGATACAGTTGGGGCAGTCCATGTACTCGGATCTCTTCTGCGTCCCCATGCATCGTAACTTATTTCCTGGGTAGTTTGGTCTTTGTCGTTACTAATAAATGAAATACTGCCCAAGTGATCGGTATTAATATAATACATAGTGTCTGTTTCAGTGGCACTTATAGTATTCTTTGCGAAAATGGCGCATAAGCCATCGCTGCCAGAGATGTAATGGAGTTCCCGTTTGTCGTTATTTGCAAGTACCGTTTTTTCATAATCACCGAGGTAGTATTTCGTTGCAATCACAGCACTAGAACTAGGATCTTCTATCAGCATCTTTTTACGAGCATAATCAGGTCCATATTTAAACTCAACTTTATTTGTTCCCTCAACTATAGTGTTGACTTTGTTAAATGCAGTGTAGGTCACAGTCTGCATTATAGTTGGAATAACAGAACCGGGGGGGTCTATGGCTGATACTGCGTGTGGTTTTCCTCCGCTATAATCATAAATTCCTCCAACATCATCTTTACTTAATATGTTGCCGGAAGAATAATATGTTGTGTTAAGAGGAGAATTAGTATTTAAAGTTATTTGGGTCAGTCGGTCTAATTGATCATACATAAAAGATTCACTTGGGTAAATAAGAAAATTTAAATTATTGCTGCGGCTTATTAAGTTTCCGGTAGTCGGGTCAAAACTATAACCCTGTTCCCAAATAGGAGATGATGATCCGTGAGCAATAGAAATATTTTGAAGATATCCTAAACCGTCATATGTTTTTGTTGTGTTGAGTAAATTATTGCCATATGCAGCAAGAGAAACTTGCCCTCGTTCTGTCATTGCCTTGCATTGCCATATTAAAGTGTTATCACTCGCTTTAATAATTTTGTCAAGATAGCCGATATTGTTGTACGTTTTATTTACGGCAAATCCATCAGGATATGTTTCCTTAGTTATGTGACCTAAATTATCGTACTGATAACTTGTTGTATAATTTCCATCAATATTTTGTTCTATTTTATTTTGCAAACGACTAAAATTGTCATAATTGTAATCACAGCTAATCCCATTAAATCCGATGATAGAACCTGTTACAGTACTAAGCATTCCTTTTCCATGGGGTTTGGTGTCGTATAAATAACCGATGGCACTCCCATCAGATCCTGTTTTAGTTTGCAAGCGTCCTAAAGCATCATAAGTCATAGAATAAGAATCGTTTGTTACTGCTTGCTTTGCATTCTGCTGATATGTGATTTCTCCCAATGCATCATATTGATAAGTAGTGATACCTGCATCGGGATCATTGAGTGTTAACGCCCTCCCCAAATTGTCATACGTCATTGTTACAGCGCTACCTCCGGGAGTAGTAATTGTTACCGGTTTACCACAACTGTGATACGTGTAGTTATTAGTTGTATTAACGTCATTAGTAACCGAAGCCAAAAGCCCGGAAGCATCTAATGTTTTTGTAACAGTTTTTATTACATTGTTGGATACGGCAGTTTGGGTTTGAACAGAGTTTCCGGAATAAAAATTAGTTGTAGTTGCACCAGAAGCACTATTCATAATATTCAATCTATGGAAAATGTCATAAAAATAATAGGTGTAAATTGGAGAGGAAGTGTAAGGCTCACTTTCTTTTTCCAGCAATCCGTTATTGAAATAGGTCTTATCAATATTAACATTTCCACCACTAAAACTGGTAGCCTGGGTTCGCAGCGATCTGCTTAGAACATCATAGTAAGCTCGTATAGCTGGCGCTCCTTGTTCTGTTGTTTCAACAAAATACACACTATTCTGAATACCACTTGAATTATTATCCAATGCGCGGGAAACATTTATTTGTTGATTTGTTGGTGTGGTTGTTTGTTCCAATCTTCCAAAGCCATCATATCTGTACTTAGTGAGTAATAAATTAGGATCAGTTTTTGACAAAATATTTCCATAAGCATCGTCATAAGTCATTGTGGTCGTGTGACCCAACGCATTGGTTTCACTAGTCACAAAGCGTCCCTGTCCATCATAACTATAATTTGTTGTTCCTCCAGTAATGTCAGGACCGCTTACAGCAACCGAACTAAGATTGCCAAGGTTGGCGCCATAATCATCATACTGATAAGTAGTGACAAGATTCAAATCAGGATCTGTTTTTGTGAGAGGTTGCCCAAAATTATTATTTGTAAAATTTGTTGTCCTTGTATATGACGGACTACTGCGAGTAGTCGTGGTGCTGATACGTGTCAAACGCGATGGAATCCACGCACCTTTTTGTTCAAAAAAATATGTCGTAGTACTCGTTACAGCCGAATTATTTATTATTTCAGTAAAAGGGTTTCCATACTGGTTTTGACTGTAGGTGAAACTGGTAACATTCCCATGTAGCACGTCATTGTCAACTACATTATTAACATAAGTATAATAACGTTCAAACCCTAAAGGGTCAAGGAAATATGTAAATGTTTTATCATCAATTAAGCTGTGCGTTACTAAAGTTTTGCTTTCGGTAAGTGTTGGTTGAAAAAAGGTATTTAATGAATATGTGTTTTCAATTCTTTTGTCAGCAATAACATCCAAAGAGGTAGTTCCTAAAAATCCTAAAAACCCTTTCCCTTGCAAATGCAGTTTCGCGCCACCGTAAGAGTATTCAAAGCTGTTCATCCCACCTACACCGTTATCCAAGCCAACTTCAGACACAACTGTCATTGGTTGTTGAAAATCTATTACTGGAAATGTAGCAGGGGTAATATCTTTAGTATACCTATTATACTCAAAAAGCTCAGGCAAGGTATTATAAGAAATGTTTAACTGTTTACCTAGACCATCAAATATTCGATTCACTAATAGCTTCGAATCATTGAAGTTGATAAAAAACATATTACCAGAACCATCCTGATAAGCTATATCATTAATACCATCTCCGTTATAGTCACCAATATAACTTGTATTTTGAACATTAAAATCAGAGGATGTAATATATTGCTTCTGAATAAAATTATTACCGTCGCTGAATAAAACTTTAAAAGTTGTTCCAACGCCATTTTGAACATTTTTGTCAACAATATCAGCTTTACCATCTCCGTTAAAATCAGCTACAAAAATCTCATCGTTACCTCCTGGAGCTGCAATAAATGAACCCACTATAAGATTACAGTTCGAAATCCATTGAGTCCCCATGTAATGTGCGGAACCAAAAGGTATGGTTTGCTGGCATAATCCAATATTCCAACCACCTGCAGCACTATGGGTTAATATATCTGTTTTGCCATCACCATTAAAATCACCCATGTACAAATCATGATTCTTATCAGGATAGCCATCTATTAATTTAGGGGTCATAAACCCATTATAATCAAGTCCCTCAAGTTCGCAAACATCGGTATTAGTAGAAAAATCAGTCGTCCGTATCATTACTTCCATTTTACCGTCACCATCATAGTCAATTGCAGACAATTTAATGCTTGCGTCTCCCATATCAGTCTGGTGAGCAGTTGGGATTGATGGACCTCTCAATGATGAGTAGTACCAATAATAATCTAAATCGTAGTAATAAACAAATAAATCAGTTTTACCATCTCCATCGAAATCTCCAATAACTTCTTTTTTACCCAACCAGGAAGCATCTGGTGTTCCAGCAAAAGCACTAACATATGTATCAAAATCATAGGTACTCGAAACTGCAAAACCACTCCCTGTAGATTCTAAAACAACATATTCAGATATTCCAAGTGAAACCACAATATCTGTTTTCCCATCACCATTAAAATCAGCACCAGTGGTTGAATTTGTAATACCAAACCAAAGATAAACTATCGGTTGATTATACCCCGCAGGCATAGACCCACTGCTTATATAAACAAATTGATTGTTCCCATTATTTAGATATAAATACCAGTTACCAGATTGGATACTGACGATATCTGAAAATCCATCCCCATTAAAATCTCCATTAACAATTTGACCTCCTATGGTATATCCAAATTGAGTTGGATTAAAAGTATTATCAAGATTATATTTTTGCCAATCAATTATTATTGGATTATACTGTTTGCCATCCGTTCCTTTTTCATCAACTTCTACTAAGCGAGAATAAAAATCATACGCATAATTAAAATTATACTCGTGAGTCAAAACATTGTTAGAAAACATTTGCACACCTACAAGTAGTACGTTTTGTCTTATTTGAGAACCTCTTACATACGATAGTTGTTTATCAGTTCTGGTTCCGTAAATAAATTTTACTTGGTTATAAGGGCTTAGTACAGGATTACTATCGTCATTGCCAGTATACTCAATATAATCAGGTCTAAACTCACCTGTGCTGTTATTCTCATAATAATGTATTTTAATAAAATTGCCACGACTATCTTTGACTTTATTTAATAACCAAGTTAAAACCCTATTACTACCACTTGCTTCAATATATGAATCTGGAGTGTTTCCATATTCTAAGGTTTTTCCATCTTTTGTTTCAACCTTAAAATAAACTGGTCCCCCGCCTCCTGCATTAGGATCACCGTAGGACGTTACATTTATAAAAGTTTCAGCTTCTGTTCCATAAGTAATTCCATTCAAACCATAATCTGTTGAAGTAGTAGAATTAGTCATAATCAACCTTTTTCCATCAAGCAAAAAACGATCGCCATCACCACCCATGGATAATGACACAGGCGATACATTGCCATCGTTGTATATATTTTCAGTGGTCCGTGTAATGGCAGATAACCCAGATAGATCCCATCCCATTCCCATCAACCCATTTCCTCCTTGACTGTTATATGTAATAGAAAGATTTGGAGACATCCCCATTGTTCCCAGTGGAACCAATAAAGGAATATTATATGTGGCTCCGCCAGATGGTGATACAGCAAAACTACCTGGAGTAGTTCCAACCTCAAGACCCGTATTTAATATTGGAGGATTGCCTCCGCTTGTTGGGGTTACATAATCCACATCACATAACTGATAAGGGTTAATGTACGTGTGCATTGATTTATTCGGCTGCGCATCAAAATGGTATCCCGGCAACAAATGAATTTCCTTGCAAGCGGTATTATCAATCTGTGATCCCGAACAATTGTTCTGGTCATAGGCAATTTGGGTTGTATTGGTAGAGAAAGGCGGACATGTTTGCTGTGCAAAAGAAATAGAAGGAGATACAAAAACAAGGACACTCAAAAGAAATGCTGTCCTAAATCTATGCTGATATTTTAATTTAATTAATACCATTTTAAAATTTAATTTTTCGAAACATTAAAAGTGACATACTTTTTTCCTCTTGTGATTTTCAATAAATAGGTTCCGGCAGCAAGCTCTGATACATCTATCTGCATTTGCAATGCAGATGATACACCAGTATAAACTGTTTTGCCGCTTAAGTCCATTAGTAGCAGGGAGCTTTCTGTTTCAGACGAATCCTTTGTCAAAACAATATTTATTTTATCCTGTGTAGGATTAGGATAAACTATTACGTTCATTTTGGGAGTCGTAGCAGTGTCTGCTTCATGATTGGCATCTCTACCAGAAGGGTTTTGTGGACCACACACTACTACTTCTAATGTTCTTTGAGTTCTGTTCCCTGCCACATCATAGCAAAACTTTATGATCGGACAAGGGGCTTGTGAAAAAACAGAAAGTGAAGTAAAGAGAAGAACAAAAAGAAAAAAAATATTTTTCATTTGAAAGTATATTATTCTGTTTTTATTGCATAATTATTATTTTTTGAGCTTCGCATTCAGTTTTTCATTTTCTGCTTTCAACAATTGTATTTCTTTATTCATTTGAATCATGTAGAGAGTGAGTTCTTCTATTTTTTCCATCTGTATTTTAGCCATTTCTCCTAATGAAACGCCATTCTTTTCAGCTTCAGTTGCAGTAGGAATTCCGGGCAAATGTTCTTTTTCTTTTATGAATTGATCAAGGTCATTCAGATCTTTTAGTTTATAATCTTTTTTGAAAACATAATCAGGCCAAGGGGTTAATTTGGCAACATATTCCTCAGCTATTATTTTTCCTTTTACTGCTAACATGTACCCATTTCCAGGAAATGGATTTGAAAGTGTCGCAGTGTTTATTGCAACCGGACCGGAAAAATACCCATTACCATTTACATCTAATTTTGCTTGAGGAGTAGTTTGAGGAGTTGCCGTTCCAATCCCTACATAGCCATCATTTCTTACAAAAAACAAAGATGCTCCTGTATTATTGGTTACGTTAATAGCTGAAGATGTAGTTGACGCATCAACTGCCTGAACTTGCAGACGCGAAGTTGGAGTAAGTATTCCACCAATCCCCACATTTCCATTTGATATAGCGGCAATTGCAAATTGGTTATTGACTTTCAAACGTATCATAGTTGGTGTCATGAATATTGAAGTGCCGCCTGTCTGCAGCATCATTTGCCCACCGCCACGTGATCCCAAAAATACTTGACGGTTACCTTCACCGCTTAAAGAAAGTCCCCCTGCAGAACTAATATCAAAGTTCATTCCGATCTCCTGCATGCGTAAAAATCCTAATCTCCCATTCATTCCCATGATTAAGCCATTATCATCTGTTGGAGGTAGATTTGTTGGACGAGTAAGATCATCGGTTATTTGAAAAGTGCTTAACGAAGTGTAAACATCTCCGGAAGGTGGAGACACGGAAAACCTGGTTCCTGTCGAATCAAAATTAAGAGTGGTATCTGGTAGTAGGCAGCAGTTGGCATGGCGCAGTATGGGATTATTGGGATCTCCCAGATCTATTAATACATCTGAATGTAAATGCAGATTGTGTTGTGGAGAGTTAATGCCGATGCCTACTTCACCTGTTTCCTTAACACGCATGCGTTCAAAATTATTATTTGATGGCAGGTCACCTGTTTTGATAATGAAATCAAACCCTGCGCTGGTTGGCCCTATAAAGGGAGCGCATCCAGTAGGAACATTATTGCCGTTTGTCTTCCAAAAAGGATCTAACCCTCCACAAAGAATTATAGGTTGAGTTACTCTCAGATTACCAGCAGAATCCACGACAAGAGTTCTGTCTCCGCTTCCGATCCAACTTGTCACACAAATATTCGGCATATAAACAGTATTCGATTGTACACCGGCAATATTAGTTCCCCCAAGAATCACAACATTTGAAACTCCGGATATAATCGAATTATTGTATCCCTGAATAATAGCTGAATGTGTAGTATTGCTGTGAATGGTGTTGCCAATTCCTCCGCTGATGAAATTATAGCTTTCTGCAGGCGGTCCCGGCATGCCAACCGGATCTTGAATTGTATTTCCGGAGCCACTCAATATCACGCTGTTGTCATCGCCTACATAATTATTCTGTCCTCCAAGAATTATGGAATTGTTTCCGGTAACAGAGATTGTGTTTGTTAATCCTGCACCGATAAAAGAAGATATCGCGTTTGTGATATTTCCTCCTGCAAGGTTATTAATAATAGAATATTGTCCGCTGCCAAGTGACCAGATATTTGCTCCTGCACCTGTGGCTGTTGTCTGAACAGTCCCGTCAGGAAATTTAAATCCCTGTCTTGAGAAAATAGTTCCGTTGACATCAAGCATTGTCTGAGGAAACTTTGTTCCGATACCAATGCGGTTATCATTTCTGATAAACAGAATTGGATTGTTAGTTGTATCGGTGCTGTTGGCAACCTTCAGCGCTGCGGTTGTTGAATCATTGGTGCAGCCCCTGACCTCCAGTTTGGCTCCGGGAGAGGTGGTTCCTATTCCTGAATTTGCGCACTGGGAAAAAACATAATTGCTTAGTGCCGTGAAGCCCAGTACATACAGAAGTGATAATTTATTTTTCATGGGAAGGATATTTCGTTGCTGATTTTTTCTTTATTATTTGTTTTTAATTCTACTTTATTTTTTCTTCGTTTGTAATTCTTATTTTTTATTTTTTTTCTCCTCATTGTCAATTTTCCATTATCAATTCACAATTTCCTTAGTGTCCATTCACCAAAAGTTTTGCTCCCGAAGTTTCTATGTAATGCGCCATCGGAGAAACTTTAATCTCTCCGGTAAGTTGTACTTGTCCGCTTCCGATATTATTAAATGTGCCGTTATTTAAAATAGTAAGTGTGCCGTTGTAGATAAACTGATTGTAGTTGTTAAAAGTTCCGCTGTTCATCTGAAAGGTATTTGGATTGCAAATTCCGGTGTTGCAGATCGTACCGCCATTCAAGGTGATATTTCCTAACGCCTGACCACCGGGAACAATACATAAACTTTGCCCAGTGCCTATCACATAATTGTTCGCATCCGTTTGACAGATCAGAATGCTGCAATTGGTACAGGCATTGGTTGGCACAGCCGTTACGGATAGTGTCATGCTGTTTGATGCCATGCATCCTAAAGCATCATGAACCGTAACCGTGTAAACTGAACTACTCGTAGGATTTGCTGTGGGGTTGGCTGTTGTCACAGAACTTAATGCAGAAGATGGACTCCATGAATAGGTATAGGGAGCAGTTCCCGATGAAGCAGTGGGGTTTCCTCCTATTGTTGTGCTGCTACCGCTGCATATATTATTATTTGCTCCTGCGCTGACAATCGGCAGCGGATTGACAGTAATGTTTTTTGTTGCTGTTATAGAATAACCACCGGAATAATTTACATTAACAGAATAATTTGTAGTTGCAGTCGGATTTATTGTAATTGCTGAAGTAGTTGCTCCGCCCGGACTCCAGATATATGTTTGTCCTGCTGCGCCACCTGCATTGGCTAAAAGTGTTTCAGAAGTTCCGCTGCAAATTGTGAGCGAAGGTGCAGCAGTGATCGTTGGAATAGGAGCAACATCATCCGCGCCAATACTTGGAGGACTGGTGCGTGTATGGTTATAAATATCTGTGGTTATTCCTGTAACTAAAGTTCCTGCAACGGAAGCCGCAGATGAGGAAGTAATATCAAGATTATTTGATGAAGCATTTACATAGAGAGGATTACCGCTTACTGAATGTTCATCTCCGAGAAGTGTTCCGCTTGCGTGGTCAATTGCTTTCCATGCGGTAAGCGTGGAATAATTGGTGCTGCCTATTCTGCCGATGCTTGCTCCGCTTGGATTGTAGAAGAGATTATAATCACAGGCAAAAAATGTTGCACTACCTGTTAAATTAATGCAGGCATTGGAGGATGAACTGCTCGTGTTAAATAAAATATTATTCTTGACCTTCCAGCTTGAGTAAGAAGTGGAACTAAAAAACAAATTATTTGTGGTATTGTAAAATGAATTAAAATATAGTTCATTGTTATTACTTGTAACATCATACACATACAAACCGTAATCGTTTCCGCTGATATAGTTATTATAGGTTTTTGTATAATTAGCACTATATGAAAAATAAATTCCATTCTTTCCTCCGTTCAATCGGTTGCCATAAATTATACTTTGATATCCGCTGGATGCTCCAACTCCTCCGAGCCAGAGCGGTCCTCCGTCAGAAGTGGCGTTCGATTGCATCGTGATCTTGTTGGCGGAAACAGTATAGGCGGCAATCGGATAATCGT
>OCZT010003998.1_pt1 | contig 14986 bp, 13 predicted proteins | sample 1539031 | NCBI WGS metagenome assembly OCZT01 (sample SAMEA3539308, study PRJEB22396) | soil metagenome | biome: tundra; feature: field; material: soil | place: USA | collected 2010-05 | depth 0.15 m
CACTGGCTTGCCCGCCGTGCTCCAGGTGGAGAAGCCATCCGCGATCCGCGACAGCCAATCCACAAGATAGCCGTTCCTGGCCGCAATGACCTTTGCCCATGTGGCTCCGGCAAGAAGTTCAAGCGCTGCCATGGGGCGCCGTCGGAAACGGCGCACTGAGCTGCTCCATCGTGGAAGCTTGGACAACTGTCATCTTTGCGGCCGTTTTAATTTTTTGACCATACGACAGATTGACCGCACTTATGTGAGTCGTCTGGAGCGAGGGCTGGAAAACCCCACGGTCGCTGTTCTTGAACGCCTTGCTGAGGCGCTTGGTGCTCAAATTGTCGAGTTTTTTGCGATCCCGCGTCGCGGCGAAGCTCCGCCGCAGCCTCTCCGCGGTGGCAGGCGACCTAAGGGTTGAACCGCGCGCCTTCCGTAACCTGCCATTGTGCGAATCCGCGGTGGCTCTGAACAATGGCGCGCCACGCATTGCAACCGGACAATCGATAGCCTCCCGACTGGCCGCATCGGCAATCAACAAACGTGCTCTAGCGATCGATTTTGAACAGGACGCGCTCCTCTGCAGGAGTGGCTGGCTTTCGCCCAAGGCTCTTTGCAAGCTTGCCATTTTTTCCAGGCCTCGCGAGCATGGGCCTCAATGCGCTTTATTATAACCTAGGGTTTTCATCACTGCGAAAACTCGGACACGAAATTCGCGATCAGCTCAGCTGCTACCTGCGGCTGCTCTCGTACTGGCACGTGACCGCACCCTTGCAATTCCACGTAACGCGCGCCGGGAATGTGTTCCGCAATGCGCTTGCTGAATTGCGCCGGAATCCAATAGTCGCTATCGCCGCACGCCACCAGCGTGGGGCATTTGAATAATGCCAGGCGTTCAATAAACGAGGGCTGGCGGTGGCCCCAATCCAGCATGGATTGGCACAGCGCAATATAATTTTCTGGAGTGTGCTCGCGTACAGCATCAAGCCCAGCCTGCAGAAGACGATCTGCCCCAGGACGCTCCAACAAGGCGTGCCCAAACGTCCACAGTGCGATGAAGTCCCGCATTTCTTCGCCCATGCCGAGCTTGCGAGCGAGAGTCATCCGCAGGCCGACGTTCAATTCTATGAACCGGTCAATTTCAGCAAACGCGCCAAACAAAACGAGCGATTGTACTTTCTCCGGATTGGCATCTACGAGGCCCATCGCCATCGATGCCCCGTGGGATGAACCCACGACGTTCGCAGCGGGAATATTCAGGTGTTCCAGTAGCAATGAATAGTCGCTCGCCCAGCGTTCAACCGAATACGGGACTGGGCCGCGTGATGATCGACCAATGCCCCGTGGGTCCACCCGGATCACGCGAAATTTGCGGGACAGCGGCTTCGCGACTAAATCATAATAGCTTGTTCCCCGACCAAGTCCCGGAAGCAATAATAGAGGAGGGCCCTCGCCGTCGAGTTCGTAATAGAGAACGGCATCATCAAGAGCTATTGTTGGCATGGGTGCCCCTGCGTAACGAAGAATTCTTCAGGTAGAGACGGCATATTTAGTGAACCGTTAGCTTACTCTCATTCACAACCCGCCTCCAGCGAGCGATGTCGTCGGAAATAAATGTGCCAAAATCTTTTGCACTGCTACTGACGACGTTGAGCTTAAGCGCGTGCAACCGACTCACCATATCGGGGCTCTGAATGATCTTGCGCACTTCAGCCTCGTATCGCTGCAAAACGGGCTCGGGTGTCTTTGCTGGTGCAAGCAGGCCGACCCACGTCGATACATTGACGTCTGCGTAGCCCGATTCGGAAACCGTCGGGAGGTCTGGCATCAAAGCAAAACGCTGGTTTGCCGTCACGGCAATGCCATGCAATGTTCCCCCCGAGATAAATTGTGAGACCACCTGAGGTCCGGCAAACATCAATTGAATTTGTCCTGCCAATAAATCCGTGACTGCCGGCGCACCACCGCGATAAGGGATGTGGACAAGCGGAGCGCCTGTCGCCAACTTGAAAAGCAGGCCGGCGAGATGCGGTGAGCTGTCCGGCACCGAACCGAAGCTGAGCCCGCCTGGCGTGCGTTTGGCATACGCGACGAGTTCGGAAATCGTGTGGGCGGGAACTTTCGGGTTCACTGTGACCACGAGCGGTGCGGAGGTCAGCTGACTAATTGGCGCGAAGTCACGCTCAGTGTCGTAATTAAGGTTCTTGTTCAGAACCGGCAAAATCGTATGGCTGTCGAAGGCCACGAGTAGGGTATTGCCGTCAGCTGGCGATCTCGCCACAAACTCGGTCCCGATTGCTCCGCCGGCTCCCGATCGATTTTCGACCACGACTGTGCGCTGCAGAGCCTCGCCCAATGGGCCAGCGATGAGCCGCGCGACCGTATCGCTTGATCCACCAGGAGCGAACGGTACGATTAATTTAATCGGCCCTGATTGCGGCACTTGAGCCATAGTTGTTGTCGTCACAGCGACAAGTATTCCGGCGATCAAGATTGTCAGCTTCCTCATTTTCGCCTCCAAATTTCCGCTCGCGACTGGTCGGTAACCAGATTGCCGTAATTGTGCTTGGAATTGTGATTGCTCACGTGTTGACCAAATCACGTAACGTCCCTGACCGAATCGCAAAACACCGCTCAAATTCTTATCATTAGGTGGAGCAGAATATGCATTCGACCATTAGGGAAAATTGGATCGCGGATTGAGAAGGCTTTTTTGCAAGGAAGACATACGACGCTTTTGATCCAGGTCAAGGGCGCCACGACCGCGCGGGAGAGCCCTGCCGCCGAAATGCCCCTAGCTCAACCCGGTCGAATACCTCAGTGCGACAACTTGCTCTCCAACCGCGTCTTCAAATCCTACGACGATCTCGTCGATCACTGCTGCGAGACATGGAACAAGCTCATCGACCAACCCTGACGGATCATATGAATCGGATTGCGCCAATGGGCGCACGGGTTCTGATCAATAGGACTTGGTATAACATAATGCGAATAGTAGATTGCTTTCGAGAACTGTAATTACGATAGGCAGAATTGCTATTTGTCAGAATTCCATTGGACAGAATTTGCCAGTGTTCGTATTAACGCTCCGAATTCGGCCTGAATAAAACAATAAAGGACGTATTTCTTATATTTAGAAAATGTACGTCGCGGTCAGAGGAACGGACTCATGCGAGGAAGCAACATAAAGAAATTCGCACTGCTGTTTGCCGCACTGGGTGCGTTTGTCATTCCCGCGTCCACACAGGCGCAAGTCTGGCCGAATCATCCCGTTCGACTCGTGGTACCATATCCGCCGGGCGGTAATGCCGACATCGTCTGTCGTATTGTGGCGGAGGCGATGCAGAATCGGCTGCAACAGCCATTCGTTGTCGTGAACAAAGCCGGTGCGGGCGGGGTGATAGGTGGTTCGTTTGTGGCAGCCGCCGAGCCAGACGGCTACACATTTCTGTTCAGCGCGAATGGCCCCATCCTTTTTGCGCCAGAGCTTGTCCAACCGCGTCCGTATGACTGGCATAAAGCATTCACGCCGGTATCGACAGTCTCGCTCACGCCCTTGGTGCTTTTGGAGCACCCGTCGGTCCCAGCCAAGACCCTGAAAGAGTTTCTGGATTACGCGCGCAGTCAAGGCAGAAAGCTGATCTTCGCTTCCGGCGGACTTGGCACGACCAATCACCTGTTCGGCGAGCTCATGCAAGATCGCCTAAAGCTAAATTGGACTACAGCACAGTACAAAGGTACGGCGCCCGCAATGAACGATCTGATTGGCGGGCACGCGCAATTCGGCATTGACCAGGTTGCTACGGCGGTGCCTTTCGTCAAGGGTGGCATTGTTCGGGCGCTGGCTGTGACCGGGGAAAAGCGATCGCCGTTGCTGCCAGACGTGCCGACACTGGTGGAGCTCGGGTACCCGGACCTCACGGGCTATACATTTACAGCTTTGATGGCCCCCGCAGGGACGCCAAAAGATATCGTTGCGAAAGTCTATGCGAATCTGGATGCCATTATGAAAGATCCGGAAGTAGCCGAGAAAATTCAGAAGTTGGGCGCAGAAGTGGGCACTATGAGTCCCGATTTGTTCGCGAAATTTTTGGAGCGGGAGAGCACGACGTGGATCCCCATCGTCAGGAGATTGAACGTCGAGGCGAATAAATAGCTCGCTCTCGCGGCCTAGTCAGAGTGCCGGTGACGAACGGAATAGACGTGCGTGTACTGAGAACCTCTTTTGCGTTGATCGGCTGAGGGAATCGCCTAACGTCAGAAGATAGTGCACGCCCTTCTCGGCGGACTTTATCACCATGACGCCCGCGTTTAGGTCATCGGTACACACAGTGGCGACCAGTTAGCGGGCTGATCGCCCTTACTTTGCGACGGATACGGACTTCAGCAAGATAAATGAGACTGGCGCTGACGGATAACTGCAGCGATCCGCTCGACTTTCGGGTTCCTTGGGCGCCTCGAGTATACTCAGCCACATTCGGCCTCGTATGGCGAGCGCCGCTCGCGTTTATTTTGGCTGCACCTTGGCAGTCTTCGTAACATCTCTCCATACCTCTCCCCATTTTTCCCGCTCGTGCGTGAGGAAGGCTCCAAACTCCTCGGTCGTTCCGCCGTGGATATCGACCCCGAGCTTCTGAAGCACGCTCTGCACCGCAGCATCCTTCAGGCTCTCGTTCACCGCCGCGTTGAGCTTGCGGATGATTGGCTCTGGTGTGCCGGCCGGGGCGACGAGCCCGGTGAACGACACCGAGACGAAATCGGGCACGCCGGCCTCGATCATCGTCGGCAACTCTGGGATCTGTGGATTGCGCGTGCTGCTGGTCACCGCGAGCGCGCGGACGCTCCCGCTGCGCGCAAGTGGGAGCGACACCGCCGGATTTTCGAACGTCAACTGCACTTGGCCGCCGATCACGTCCTGGGTGGAGTTGCCGCCGCCCTTGTATGGCACGTGCACCATGTCGATACCGGTCTTTAGCTTAAGCATCTCGCCAATCAAATGCGGCGGTGTGCCGACCCCCGGAGAAGAATAGGACAGCTTTCCCGGATTGGCCTTGGCGTAGGCGATCAACTCCTGCACCGAATGGACGGGAAGCGCCGGATTGACCACCAGGATATTCGACGTGGTTCCGACCAGGGCAATCGGCACCAGGCTCTTGGACGGATCGTAATCCGGCAACTTGAACACCATCGGACTTATGACCAGCGGGCCGGTGGCACCAAACAATAGCGTGTAGCCGTCCGGATCAGAATTAGCGACCAGGCGTCCGCCGATCGATCCGCCCGCCCCGCCTCGATCCTCGACGACGAATGTCTGGCCCAAGATCGCGCTCAGACGCTGGCCGAGTACGCGCGCAACCACGTCGGCCGGTCCGCCGGCGCTGTAAGGCACGATCAGCCTGATCGGCCTCACCGGATAGTCCTGGGCGGACGCAACGGCACCCACCGTGAAGGCGCCCACCGCGACGCAAGCGATCGACGCAAGAACTGTGGCGAACCTCATATCAGCTTACCTCGTTTTTCGCTATGCATAGTGTTGTCGACAGCGTGGCGTAAGTTGTCTCCGGTTGTCGGCAGCGCATGAAGCTGTCCGCTTTTTGTAACAAATCAATTGAGGGGGCAGCGCTGTCGAGTCGTCAGAGGTAGTAGACGATGCTCTTGTCGATCTGCTCCAACTGCCGCTGCATCTTGGCACGCGTAAAGTTCCGGGCCCGCGCATTGAAAGCTTTGAACTTGCTACTATCGGAAAGGGCGTTTCGTTCACCGTGATCGCTGGCATCATGTGCCCCGCCTTCGCCCTGGATTATTTCTGTTCTTTGTTTTCAACGTGCCAAACCGGCGTTTCGGGTTCGAGGCCGCCACGTTGGCGTTGCAACGTCTCCTCGCCGTTCGCTTCCCATTCACCGGCGATGGCGCGCCGCGCAAACGTTTCCCATGTCTCGGTCCAGTCACCGAGCGTGTATCCGTGCCAGGGCTGGCGAATCGTGAGCGCCGGCAGGCCAAGTTCGTCCCAGATCTTGCGAGCGCCATCCATGAATTCGCGCGCTGGCAGCGCCAGCGGTGGCATTTTTTGTTTCAACGTGGCGTCGATGAGCATCCCCGAATCCGATTGCCGGCCGCTGTAAATGGCGCCTTGCACGCCGCGGCGGTAGGGCGAGATTTGCACGTCTTCGATCGGATTAGAGCGATAGGCCATCGACCACAACACCGCATCGGTGTTGGTGGAATCAATGTCCTCGCTGACCGCAATGCAGATCTTGCCCACGCCAGCCGTGAAATTGGCGGCGCCTTGCAGCGCACGCCACACCTCGGTGCGCGGCGTGCCGTGCTCAAACTGCAGGAACAGGACCGGCCGCAGATTAGTGAGCGCTTCATGCATCACCACCCGCTTGATGCCTCGCACGCCAAGGGTGTCGCGCAGATGGGAGAGATAGAGCGGCTCGTAGGCGACCAGTTTGATGGCGCTCGATTCGCTCGGCGTTACCTGGCTGATGATCGACGCGAACACTGCCTGCTTGCGATGGGTAATCGCCGTCACCCGCATCGGCATGTTGAAGGCTTCGAGCGCAACATAGCCGTTGCTCTCGCCGAAGGGGGCCTCCGGCTCGAGCACCGACGTGTCGATCACCCCCTCGATGACAAGTTCGGAATCCGCCGGCACATCGAGATCGACGGTGACACAACGCACGATCGGAATCGGCCGTCCGGCGAGACCGCCCGCGACCGCCATCTCGTCGACGTCAATCGCGAGCTTCTGCGGGCCGGTGAACTCGACCACCGGGGCCGCGCCGATGACGATTGCGATTTCCATCGGCTTCTTCAGTTCGCGATATTTGAGCCAATGAATATAGCCGCCGGCGCCGCCCGGCCGCGCCACCATGCGCACGACGAGACGATCGGTCGCCTTGAGTGCGGCGCGGTACATGCCCATGTTCTGGACACCCGTTTCCGGGTCGCGGGTTGTGCAGAGCGTTGCCGTCAAATACGGCGCGGCGTCGAATCCCGGCGTTGAGATCGGCACCGGCAGCGCGGCAAGCCCGCCGCCCTTCTGCTTCAACACCTCGCCTTTTATCACCACCTCTTGGCAACTTGCGTTGCTTACACGCACCGGCGGAATCGGGTGCTGGATGGCGTGCAGCCAACAATTGCCTATCTCCTCGACCTTTTTGCCCATGCCGAGCGCGTAAATGCGCGGCGAGGCTGCCAACGAGCCGACCACCACCGGCATGTCGTATTTGCGGCCATTCGAATCGGTAACATTGGTAAAAAGGAAAGCGCGCCGTTCATCGGCAGACATGCCGCCGAGGAATTGCCAGCGCACTAGCGGATGCAGCTCGGTGTCCTTGTTGATCGGACGGTCGATGCGCCGCAGCAAACCTTGCTCTTCAAGGTCGCGCAGGTGCAGCTGCAGATCAAGGCGCGGCTTCTCATTGCCCGCACCTGCCACGGCATGGTTTTCAGCGAGATTGGCAGACATGGTGCAAGCTCCCATTTCGTTTCAGTTGGCGAAAACGCGCGGCCTAAATCACGCCAACGCCGTTCCCGCGCGGGCCCGGCATTGTTCGCTTGCGCCGAGAATCTAACTGATCGATGCGCTGTGCGTTGTTGGCATCGGTGTTACCGAACCCCACATCAGACGCCAGGTCAGGCCTTGGCAGAAATCATCGGCAGCGTGGCCCACACACCTTGGTCTCAGATGAATGCTAGGGACCGTGGCAAGTTATCGTCAATCCAATACGTAATCAAATTCCACCATACATAATTTTAATTCGCAATAGACCTCCATGGGCGCGATTTCATTCCGTTATGAGGATTTTCGCGCGCGCCTGCGAGAGTTGGCGCCGCTTATTTTTCTTGCCTCACCAGCGCCAACAGCGCGCCAGCATAATCAAAGCTTTGCGTCGCGGACAAGCCAACGGCGCCGTTCTGAAATTTCTTGATCGTCTCCAGCACCGGCCGCGGGCGTGCCGCAAGCTGGGTGAGAAACGTGCCGCACGACGGCGCGAATTCTTCCGTCGGATAGATCTTGCCGACCAGACCGCATTGCAGGGCTTCCGCCGCCGTGATGCGTTCGCCCGAATAGATCAGATAGCTGAGGACCGCCGGTGGCAGTTTGCGTATGACCGCCGACATGGCCATGGTCGGCGCAATGTTGTGGGCGATTTCCGGAAAGGCGAATTCGGCCGTCGCCGAAGCCAAGGCGATGTCGCAGCCGCCGACCAGCGCCGCGCCGAATCCGATGGCTTCGGCATGCACGCAAGCGACCACCGGGATCGGCGTCGCCGTAAGCGCTTCATAAACCGAAAGCACGGGTCCCATCATCTGGTTGCGGACCTGATAGGGCGTCAGTGCAGCGGCCGTTTCGCCACGGCCGTCGCGCCCGCCGCAGAAGGCCTCGCCACGGCTGCGGATGGCGATCAAATGGATGTCGCTGCGCTCTCCAAGTTGCCGGATCGTGCGGGCAAGCCCCGCGATCATCCCGCGCGTAAGGCGGTTTGCTTCTTCCGGTCTGTTGAGATCGAGGTAGGCGACTTTTTCTTCGATCTGGATGGCAAATTCGAATTCTGTTTCGGTGGGCATTTTTCTATTTTGATTTGAGGGACTGATTGCGTGTTGAGAGCAGTTTCTGTTGCCGCTGGAATGAGTGCCGATGTGGCCTGTCCGGCCAGAGCGGGTGTCCGTCCAGAGTAATGTCCCAGCAGACGAGACAAGTGCCGGGAATGCAGCTTTACCAGCGTTTCAATGGTTGCGATCCGCTCGGGCGACATGCGGACATCAGGTGCAACGACGCCGAGCCCGCCACGAACCTCGCCGGACGCGTCGAAAAACGAGGCGGAGACGCCGACCGCGTTCGGTGCGGCGCGCTGGCCGCGGCTGATGGCCACGCCGCGCTCGCGGATGAGTTTCAGATCTTCCTGGAAGCTGCTCCAGTCCGGCACGGGCGCGCCGGTCACTGGCGAGGGCTCGGCCTCGGCAAGCGCGCGGCGAACGTCCGCCGGCTTGAGCCAGGCCAGAATGGAGCGGCCGAGGGAGCCCCAGACCGGTGTGATGTTGGCCAAAAGATCGAATTTGAAACGATGCGAAAGCTGCGTATCGATCTTGTAGGAAAGCACGATGCGGCTACGTGACGGCGTCAGTAGGCCGAAAATACAGGTCTCTTTCGATTCCGCGGCGATTTCCGCGATCAGCGGCTTGGCAATGGTGATCAACTCAAAGCGGTTCTCGATCCGCGCAGCGATGCGGAACAGTTCGGTCCCAACGCGGTAGCGGCGCAAGGGCGCTCTTTCCAACAGGCCGAGCCGCACCAGCGGTTCGAGGATGCGATGCACCGAACTCGGGGGCAGCGCCAGCCGCTCGGATATCTCCTTTACGCCGAGCGTTTCGGAGCCCTCGGAGAACAAGCGCAGAATGCAGAACAGCCGCTCGACATAGCTTGCCGGCTTGGCCGTCTCAGCAACGATGTCAGCGAGTCCGTCCAAGAGCCGCATCTCCCAGAAGTTCAACGATCCTTTGGGGCGTTATCGGCGTTTCCAAGATTTTCACGCCAAAGGGCGAGAGTGCATCTTCCACGGCGGCGATAATGGGCGCAATGGTCGGAATGGTGCCCGACTCGCCGGCGCCTTTTATACCGAGAGGATTGAGTGGGCTGGGCGTCTCCAGGTGAACGATCTCGATCCGGGGGATATCGGGCGCCAGCGGCAGCAGATACTCACCAAAGTTCGTCGACAAAGGCTGTGCCTGATCATCGTAGAGCATGCGCTCGAATAGCGCATTTCCAATTGCGTGGGCAACACCACCCATCACTTGGCCATCGACAACCATTGGATTGATTAACCTGCCACAATCATGCGCCAACACCAGACGCATGATGGTAACCCGGCCGGTCTCAATGTCCACCTCAACTTCAACGACGGCGGTCCCGTTCGCGTAGGTGGATTGCGTCGCCGTGAAATAGGCCGTGCTCTCGAGCCCGGGTTCGGCGCCGTCCTGCATGGCGAAACCCGGCATTCCGGCCGCAACCACTGCCAGCTCCGCGAGGCTTTTCCGTACCTGCCGTGCATTGTCCGATGCCGCGCCCGAGCTCCCGGGGATTGCGGCGAGCTGGACATAACCGTCCCGCAGCTCGAGGTCTTCCTCGCGCACGTCGAGCAGCTTGGCCGCAATGGCTTTCGCCTTCGCCGCCACTTTCATGGAGGCCAGATGAACGGAGGAACCAGCATTCACCGCAGTGCGCGCGGCGAAGGTTCCGATACCCTGCGATATCTTGGAGGTATCACCGGTTTCCACCCGGATCGCGTCGATAGGCACGCCGAACTGGTCGGCTGCAATCTGCGCCAGGGTCGTCTTGTGGGACTGTCCCTGCGGCGTCGCGCCGGTGCTGACAGTAATGCGGCCGTTGGTGGCGACCTTCACGGCGGCGCCCTCATAGGGACCGAGCCCGGTGCCTTCCACCGCATTGCCAATTCCGATGCCAATATAGCGACCTTGCCGCCGGGCTTCGGCCTGGCGTTCGCGGAATGCGTCATAGTCGATGGTCTGCAAGGCGACATCCTGACATGCCGGATAATCGCCACTGTCGTAGATGACCTTCCGTCCGTCGCGGAATACCACTCCGACATTGTAGGGCATTTGCGAAGGCTGGATGAAATTCCGCCGTCGCACTTCGGCCGGATCGAGCTTTAATTCGCGCGCGACACGATCCATCAGTCGTTCCATCACAACGACGCCTTCAGGCCGCCCGGCGCCACGCACTGGCGTGGCCATGACCTTGTTGGTCAGCACCGAAAGCATCTCCATGTGATATGCGGGCAAAACATAAGGGCCTGGCACAGTCGCCACCGAGATCCATGGCAGAACGATGCCCCACGGTGTGTAAGCCCCATTGTCGTGGGTCAGGGTGCCGCGCAGCCCTCGGATGCGCGCCGCGTCGTCGACGGCGATTTCAACGTCCCAGTATTGGTCGCGCTCCTGGTGGGTCGCGACGAAATTCTCGCGCCTATCCTCGATCCATTTGACGGGGCGACCCAGCATCATCGCGCAGGCCGCGATGACCGCATATTCGGCATAAAATGAGCCTTTTGGACCAAAGCCGCCGCCAACGTCCGGCGTCACCACGCGTATTTGGGTATCGCCCAGGTCGAAGAGGTCCAACAATGCGCGCTTGACGCGGTGTGAACCTTGCGACGAGACGTATATCAGCAGCGCGGCCTCGGCCGCGTCGTAACTGGCGATGACGCCACGGCACTCCATGAAGAATGCGCCGCCGCGATGCTGGAATATCTCCTCCTGGAAAACATGTTTGGCACCGCGGAACGCTGCATCGATGTCACCGACGCTGCTCAACATGCGAGAGACAATATTGGACCCGAGATCAAGATGAGCGCGCGGCGCTTCGGCGCGGGCCCCAGCCTTGCAGTCAGACACCGCGAGAAGCTGTTCGTAATCGACTTCGACCAACTGGAGCGCATCTTCCGCCAGGTAGCGATTGTCCGCCACTACGACGGCTACCGGCTCTCCGACGTAACAGACTTCTTCCTTCGCCAAGGCATGCTGCATCCGCGAGGTCAGCGTGGGATGCGGAACGAATAGCGGCAGCCGCCGCTCGCGCAACGTGGCGGGCAGGTCATAGTAGGTGATAACGGAATGAATGCCGGGTATTGCCAGCGCGGCTTTAGCGTCAATCGATTTGATCCGCGCATGCGCCAGGGAGCTTCGCACGAAAGCTGCCGAATACATGCCGGGCATCACGATGTCGTCGACGAACCGGCCGCGGCCGGTCAGCAGCTCAGGATCTTCCTTGCGCTTAGGACTAGCGCCAAACGATGTCCCACTCATTATGCGGTGTCCTGTGTCCTGCGTAGCGTGCCGGCGGTTAGCAGTACCGCATCGACGATGTTCTGATAGCCGGTGCAACGACAGATATTGCCGGAGAGCGCGTCGCGCACTTCCGCTTCGGTCGGCGCTGGATTTTCTTCCAGAAATTCCGTCATAGTCATCAGAACGCCTGGCGTGCAGAAGCCGCATTGCAGCGCATGCCGGTCTTGAAACGCCTGTTGCAGCGGCGACAGAATATCGCCCTTGGCCAGGTCTTCGACAGTCTGCACGGATTTTTCGTTCGCTTGCACCGCCAGCATCAGGCAGGAGCGCACCGCGATGCCATCGACCCGCACCGTGCAGGCGCCGCAGGCGCCATGCTCACAGCCAAAATGCGTGCCCGTGAGGCCGAGATCAAGCCGCAGGAAATCGCCAAGGGTGCGGCGGGTTTCGACCGTGCGTTCGTAGCTCTTGCCATTCACCACGATCGCAATGTTTCGCGTATCACTCATGTCATGTCCTGCGATTTAAAGCGCGCGACGGCCTTTTCCAGTGCCCGGTAGGTGAGCACCCTCGCCAGATGGCTCCGGTAGTCGGCCGTCGTATAGGCATCGCTCATGGCCTCGATCGCTGCCGCCTGCAGAGCCGCTTCGCGATAGAGCGTGTGACCCGGCGTCTGGCCGCGTGCCGCTGCCTCGAAACTACGCAGGCGTAGCGGGGTCGGCGTCACACCGGAGACGGCGATGGCAACCGCGTCAATGGCGCCGCTGCCGGTTAACGTCACCAGACACGACACCGCGCAGATGGCGAAATCGCCGTGGCGCATGGCAAATTCCTCAAAGGCAAAGCCCTGCGGCTTGGCCCAGCGGTGGAGACGAATCTCTTGCAGCATCTCGTCGGGCTCGATGGCCGTAGTCAGATAGCCGCGCGCAAATTGATCGAACCCAAGTGTGCGTTGACTGCCTTTGCGCGCCAGCACAAATTGCGCATCGTGAAGTGCTGCCATGTTGCACAGCTCCGCCGACGGATCAAAATGCGAAATTGAGCCGCCGATGGTTCCCCTCGCCCGCGTCTGCCGATGCCCGACATGCGATAGCGCCTCGATCATGATCGGGCAGGCCTGTTGCACATGCGCATCGCGCTGGATCTGCCGCTGCCGCGCCATCGCTCCGAAGGCCAGCGTGTCAGCATCGGCGCGGATAAATCCGAGCCCCTCCACCCTGTTGAGATCGATCAGATGCGCCGGCTGCACGAAGCGGAAGTTCATCATCGGCATCAGTGATTGGCCACCGGCGAGCAGCCGCGACTCCTCGTGCTCAGCAAGCAGCGCCAGCACGTCGGCGATGGCGGCCGGGTCATGGTAAGTGAAGCGTGCGGGTTTCATGTGCGTGTCTTCAAATCTGGTTCAATACCTGTACGTGGGCGCTGGACCACCAGTCACGCGATTACCCACTAGCTTTTGGCTCCGAACAAGCCGCGGAACCAGACCCACAGCGCCCGCCAGATCAGACCCGAGCCAATGGCGTTGTTGCCCGCGGCCGGCACACCGGCGGCCCTCGTAGTACTGGTTTCGGCGACGCCGGTGCTGCCGCCCGCTTCAGAGTCCAGCACTCGAGTGCGCAGATTGGTGGCAAAGGCCGACACCATCTCCCCAGCCATGGCGGAAATGACGCCACTGGCGCGGCCGTATTGCGCTACCAGCCCGGAAAGCTGGAGATCCGTCTCGATCAAGACTGTGGAGTCATTACCGTTCGCCACCACGCGCATGCGCGCGGTGGCGCCGGCACCGCCGCGGCCTTGTAGATCCGTGCCCTTGGCACGGATGATGGCGCTGTGCGCCGCCTCATCGACGTCTTCTAGCGTGGCGGCGCCGTTAAACTTCAACGCGACGGGCCCAAGCTTAACCGACAATTTGCCTTTGTAACTGCCGTCTGACTCAACCGAGGTAAGTTCGACGCCGGGCATACAGGTAACGCTTTTCGGGATATCGAGAAGAATCGACCAGGCCTGCGCAGGCGGTCGCGCTACGTTGAAGCTGTTCTTGAGCTGCATGCTTCCTCATATCGCGAAATGGGCGCACGGCGAAATTGATAGCTGGCCTGCACGATGGCCCGCGGACAGCGCCGTTTCTGCGAAATTATTGAGCCAGTAAAAATGCAGGGTCAATTGAGATCGAATACAAATTCCGGCTAGCGGAATTTTATCTTGCCCCTGCAGCGCCTAACACCCGGTGACGCCTCCATGGATCCGACTAGCTTTATTCGCCCTTCAGATTCGTCGCTTTGATGATCGGCCACCATTTTCCAGCCTCAGCTTTCTGGTAGGTAGCCAGAGCTGCGGGGGTCTGCTCGTCAACCGGAACAACTATTTGACCTACATCAGCAAGGCGCTGCTTTATAGTCTGGTCGGCGAGGGCTTGCATTACCGCGTTGCTCAATTTGGCAATGACGATTTGTGGAGTGCCCTTAGGTGCCCAGAGCCCTTGCCAGAGAGACCCATAAAAGCCAGTTAGACCGGCTTCATCAGTGGTCGGAATTTCTGGAGCTGATGGTGATCGGCTGCTTGCAGCGATTGCATAAGCTTTGATTGCGCCCGACCTAATGTGCGGAAGAGCATTAGACAGTTGATCAAACATCAATTCAATTTGCCCGCCCATCAAGTCTTGTATCGCCGGCGCGGCTCCGCGATATGGCACTAGTACGAATTTAGTTGCTGTCATGCTTTGAAATTCGGCCGCGCTGACTGCCGCGACGGCGCCGGCAATTCCGACCGAAACCTTGGCCTGATTGTCTTTGAGCCACACTAGTGGATCGAATCTAACACTTGGTACCCTCGCCTGACGGCGACGATGCTCTTGTTTGGGTCTGCGAGCCAGGTGAAGGGTTTAGGGTCATCATTAGCCTCTGCGACGAAGCGGCTTATGGCGGCCTGAAAACCTACGACCACATTCGGTAAGTCCGACGGGAATCCCATTCGGGATTCAAGTGTCAGATTTGATCCACTAGCAACTCGCTCAGATCTTTCGCGGGAATTGATTTCCTGGTGACGATGACCTGGGGATTTGTTGTAAGGCGCGCAACCGGTTCAAAATCTTCGATAAGGTCAAAAGAAAGTGAGTACAAAGCCCCGTTGAGGACATTCGAACCATTATTTCCAAGGATAAGTGTATAACCATCAGGCGCAGCGCGAGCTA
>OCZT010004000.1_pt1 | contig 14975 bp, 8 predicted proteins | sample 1539031 | NCBI WGS metagenome assembly OCZT01 (sample SAMEA3539308, study PRJEB22396) | soil metagenome | biome: tundra; feature: field; material: soil | place: USA | collected 2010-05 | depth 0.15 m
CGGGTGCCCGCCCCGCCGCGGCGACCTCGGGCGGTGCCGCGGCGTTGCCCGGCCAGCGGCCGCGGCGCTTGCGTTCCTGCCACTTGCCTTTGATCTTGTTCGCCTGCTGGGCGAGCTTGCCGACCGCCTGACCGATCGCCATGTCCCAGGTCGCGGCCGTGCCGACGCCGTGCAGGAAGTTTTCGCCCCTCGCGTGCAGCCTGATGTCGGCGCGGCACCGGCGCTTCTCGATCGTGAGCACCGCTTGCGCCGACACGGCGCTGTCGTTCAGGACCCGCTCGAGTTTGGCGAGCTTGACGTCGACCAGGTTGCGCAGCGCGGGGGTGATGTCGAGGTGTCGGCCGGTGAGCTCGAGTCGCATGGGCTAATACAGCACTTTTCGCTGGTTCGACGTCGAGATCTTCAGCTCTTCGCGGTATTTCGCGATCGTGCGCCGCGCCAACACCAGCCCTTCGCGCTGGAGGATGCTCACGATCTTCGAATCGCTCAACGGCTTCCTCGGATCCTCGTTCTCGATGATCTTGCGGATGCGCTGCTTGATGGTGACCGACGACACCGCCTCGCCGTAGGAGCTGCTGATGCCGCTGTGGAAGAAGTACTTCATCTCGAACACACCCTGCGGCGTGTGCATGTACTTGTTCGTCACCACGCGGCTGACCGTCGATTCGTGCATCCCGATGTCGTTCGCCACGTCGCGCAGCACCAGCGGCCGCAGGTGCTCGATGCCGTGGTCGAGAAAATCGCGCTGGAAGTTGATGATGCTGTTGGCGACCTTGTGAATCGTCTTCTGCCGCTGTTCGACCGATTTGATCAGCCACAGCGCCGAGCGGAACTTGTCCTTGACGTACGCGCGCGTCTCGTCGGTGTTGTCGGCCGCGCTCTTGTCGAGCAGCCGCCGATAGACCGGGCTGATGCGCATCTGCGGCAGCCCGTCTTCGTTCAGGACGGCGACGTACTGGTCTTCCACCTTCACGACATACACGTCCGGGATGACGTACTGCGACTGCGACGGGTTGTAGCGGCTGCCCGGCTTCGGATCGAGGTGCTTGATGACCTCGATGTGCTCCTTCAGGTCGTCGATCGTCAACCCGAGCTTGCGCGCGATCTCGGGCACCTGATGGTTCTGCAACAGACGCAGATGGTCGGTGACGATCTTCTCGGTGGGCGTCCCTTCGAGCCCGATGTGGCGCAGCTGGAGCAGCAGGCATTCCTGCAGATCGCGCGCGGCGACCCCGGTGGGATCGAAGCTCTGAATCAGCCGCAGCGCGCGCTCGACGTCCGCCACGTCCCACGGCCCCATCGACGCCAGCTCCTCGAACGAGGCCACCAGATACCCGTCATCATCCAAGTTCCCGATGATGGCCGATCCGATCTCGCGGATGAGCGGTTCGTCGGTTTGCATCGAGAGCTGCCAGAGCAAGTGATCGGAGAGCGAGGTGCTCGTCGAGAGCGTGTTCTCGATCGGCGGAAGCTCTTTGACTTCCTGCGGCGCCCGCGGGCGGTACCCATCGTCGAGATAATCGCCGAAGAAGTACTCGTAGTCCTGGTCGTCCCAGGTGTCGGTCTTGTTGCCCTGAGCCTCGGCGTCGGGTTTCTCGGCCACCGCCGCCGCTTCGGCCGGCTGCAGCTCCTCGGTCGGCACTTCCTCGAGCATCGGGTTTTCGACCATCTCCTGATTGAGAAGGTCCGACAGCTCGAGCGTCGACATGGGCAGCAGTTTGATCGCCTGCTGCAGTGAAGGCGTGAGGATGAGTTTCTGGACGAGACGGGTATGAAGTTTTTGCTGGATGCCCATGAAACGTCGCGCAACAGCTGAGCTGATGCAATTCCCAGGCCCATTTTAGTCCAACCGGAACTCCGCCCCCAAGTAAATCCTCCGCACCTCCTCGTCGGCCGCCAGACTTGCCGGCGTCCCGCTCTTGAAGATCGCGCCGTCGTGCACGATGTAGGCCCGATCGGTGATGCGCAGCGTCTCGCGCACGTTGTGGTCGGTAATCAGCACGCCGATGCCTCGATCCTTGAGGTGAAAGATGATCTTCTGGATGTCGGTGACGGCTATCGGATCGATACCGGCGAACGGCTCGTCGAGGAGCATGAACTTGGGCGACACGACCAGCGCGCGCGTGATCTCGGCCCGGCGGCGCTCCCCGCCCGACAGCGTGTGGGCGGGCGCCTGCGCGAGCGGCGTCAGGTTCAGCTCCGCGAGCAGCGTGCGCAGCCGCGAGCGCCGCTCGGCCGCCTCGATCCCCATCGTTTCCAGGATCGCGAGGATGTTCTGCTCGACCGTCAGCCCGCGGAAGATCGACGGCTCCTGCGGCAGATAGCCGATCCCCTTCCGCGCGCGGATGTACATCGGGTCGTCGGTGACATCCTGGCCGTCGAGGATGACGCGCCCGGAGTCGGGGCCCGTGAGGCCGACCGTCATGTAGAACGTGGTGGTTTTCCCGGCGCCGTTCGGTCCGAGCAGTCCGACCACCTCGCCCGAGGCGACGTCCAGGTTCACCCCGCGGACGACGGTGCGGCCGCCGTACGATTTGGTGAGATTCTCAGTTCGAAGTGTCGCCATTTAGGATCCCGGACACTTCCCACTCCCTTTCCCGGACGTGCGAAAAGTTTTCTGGCCGTCGACGACGATAGTATCGGTCGCTTTGTGGAAGGTCAACGTCCTGCCCGCGGTTTCGAAATCGCATTCGTCGACCACCTTCACGGGCGTGCCCGTGGCGAAATAGCGTTCGTCGTCTGCAAAATAGCTGACGCGGCTGCCCGTCGTCGTTCGCGCCGTCTCCTTGAGCACGACGTTCTCGTACGCCTCGGCGCGCTCCAGCTCGTTGCCTGAAGGCTTGAGGTACAGCTCGATCTTCTCCGCCTTCATGTCGCCTTCCGGCCCTTTGAGGTGTGCGCCGCCGGTATAGGTGGCGCAGCGCGTGTTCTCCCGGTAGTCGAAGTCGGCCGCCGTGCCGAGCGACTGCACGCGCGATTTCGTCGTCTGGCTGGCCGCCTTGTCCTTCTTGACCTCGTCCATCGTCACGGCCGTCGCGACCTTCCCGTTGGCCGCGAGGTCGCCGGTCTTGTCGTTGATGACGACCGTGTCTCCGCTGATGGCCGTGTCGGCCTGCCACAGCTGCGCGCCGCCGGTGTAGGTCGCCTTCGAGCCTTCCCCGTCGTACTGGAGGTTGGCCGCGGTCACGTTGACCGGCTGGTCCTGCTTCAGCAGCGACGGCATCTTGGTGTCGGACGCCGTCCCCTTCTTCGCCGGCTGGAGCACGCTCTTCACGTTCCCGGCTGCCGTCATCCTGGGGCCTTGAAGCGTCACGTCGATGCTCGTCGCGTCGATCGCAATCTGCTCGTTCACGACGTGCGGGACGACGGCGCCTGGAGGCGGCTCGGTTCCGCGCAGCTCGAGCAGCCCTTTGTCCAGCACGTACCGGGATGCGGCCGCCACGGCTCTCATCGTGCCGTCAGTGAAGCGCACGTTGCCCGTGAACGTCGCCTCGTCAATCGAGCTCAGGCCCGGCTTGAGCCCCACATCCAGTGCCGCCGACCTCGCGGCTCGATCCACGGTCGGACTTGTCTCGCGATATTCCACGTCCCGCTCGAAGTGCGCCTTCGTCAAGCCGCGCCCCGGCTCGCCGATCGCGTCCATGGTCGCGGCATGAATGCTGCGCGCGGCGACGCCGGGCTCCGCGGGAAACGTCAACTGCACCGCGTCGCGCGCGGCCAGCGCCGTCGGCGTCGACCCATCCGGCGCGAGCGTGGTGTCGATCGACACCGCGCGAAGCTGGCGCCCCGGTTTACCCGTCTCGCCGGCGAGTTGCAGCACACTGTCGCTGACGACCAGCACGTGCTGGATGACCTGGCCGTCCGGCCCGTAGTTCAAGTTGATATCGCGACCGCTCAGCTCCTGGAGGCCGCCAACGGTGGGCTTCGACGTGGTGACGCGCGAGTGGCCGCGCAGCTCCACGACCTGAATGCGCTTTTCGTCGTCGCTCAGGTAGGCGACGGCTTGATCGGCCTCGGTGATTTCGCCCGAGCTGCGCTGCACCTTGACGCCGCCGTCGAACTTCACGTTCTTGTCGCGCCGTGCGAACGCGGCCGTTCCGGACACGACGTCCGCCCCGCCGGCGCCAGCGGCGTCCGCGCCAATGTGGACGGCCGCCTGCGCGAGAATCGTCATGACGTCGTGCTCCTTGTCGTACGTCATGCCCATCCCGCGTCCCGACATGCGGCCCTTGCTGAACTCGACGGGCCCGGGGGCGCGGACCGTGCCGTCGCTCGCCGCGTAGCTGGCATGCTCGGTCTTGGCGGTCAACCCATCGCTCGCGACGAGCTTCACGTCGCCGTTGAGGACGTAGCTCTCCGGGTTGTCCTGCTTCTTCCCTACCTTGCCGGTGACGGTGAAGACGCGGCCGTCGGCGCGATTGGTGGACGTCACCGTCACGTTGACGAGCGTCGAGCTGCCGTCGGCGTACGTGAGCTCTTTTTCGAACTCAATCCGCAGGTCCTCACGCGATCCGGTCCGGCGCACGTAGTCGCCGCTCCGGCTCTCCATTACCGCCTTGTCCGCCATGCGCACGAGGGCGCCGGCGGCGCCTGGCGCGCGGCGGCTCAACATGAACGCGACAACGATCGCGAAGATCGCAGCCGAGACGGCGATGAGCAGGCGCGCGCGGCGCTGCCAGGGGGCCATGGGTGATTCTTAGATCCCTACGTCCTCAGATTTCTTGAGGTCGGCTAGCGTGAGCTCCAAGTACGTCGCTCCATTGTACTGGTTCTGCTCCAGGGAGAAGGCGACGTCGAGCGCGGTTTTGTGCTCGGTGAGGTAGTCGTGGCGCTCGGCGGCGCGCCAGGCGACGGCGCGGAAGATGCGGCCGTCCTGCTTCAGCGACATCTTGAGATGGCGCTCTTTCAGCTTTCTGGGGCCGTCAACGATCGCGACGCGCCTGGCGGAGAAGACCGGGCGGGGGTTGCCGGCGCCAAACGGCGCCAGCGACGCGATCCCCGATGCCACGGGATCGGTAATCGTCCGGAACGACAGGTCGCCGTCGATGCGCAGCCGCGGCATCAGATCGTCGGGGCCGAGCGTTTCGTCCGCGACCGCGTTCACCGCCGCGCGCAGCGCTTTGATGCGCCCGGCTTCGAGCGTCACGCCGGCCGCCTGCTTGTGGCCGCCGAAGCGAATGAAGAGCGGCGCGCAGCGCTCGAGCGCGCCCAGCATGTCGAAGTGCGGAATGCTGCGACAGGATCCGTACGCCGTGTCGCCTTCGATCGACAGCACGATCGCCGGCCGGCGGAACGCGTCCACGAGCTTCGAGGCGACGATGCCGATCACCCCGCGATGCCAGCCTTCTCCAGCCACGACGATGACCGACTTCGCGCCGATCTCCGGATCGGTCTGCACGATCTTCTTCGCCGCCGCGACAATCTCGGCTTCTTCCTGCTGGCGCTTCACGTTTTCGCCATCGAGCTGCAGCGCGAGCTGACGCGCCTCATCGCCCATCGCTTCGTCGCACGCCAGCAGCAGCCGCGTGGCGATGTCCGGCGTGCTCATGCGCCCCGCCGCGTTGACGCGCGGCGCGAGCATGAACGAGATGTGGTAGCTGTCAATCGTCTTACCCGTGAGGCCCGAGACGTCGAGGAGCGCGCGCAGGCCGACCTTGTGCGGGCCTTTCGTGAGCAGGTCGAGGCCGATCTTCGCGATCACGCGGTTCTCGCCGACGAGCGGCACCACGTCGGCGAGCGTGCCGATCGCCGCGACCTTCACGAAGCCCGGCAGCCACTGCTCGCGTCCGACGCGCTGGCAGAGCGCCTGCACGACTTTCAGCGCCACGCCGACGCCGGCCAGGTTCTTGTCCGGGTACGAGCAGTCGTGCCGCTTCGGATTGATGACCGCGAGCGCCGCCGGCAGCTCGACATCCGGCTCGTGATGGTCGGTGATGATCAGATCGACGCCCAGCTCACGCGCCCGCCGGGCGGCGTCGGCGCCCCGGATGCCGCAGTCGACCGAGACGACGAGCGACACGCCGTCGGCGTGCAGCCGATCGAGCGCCGCCGGCTGCAGGCCGTAGCCCTCCTTCAGCCGTTCGGGAATGAAATGCACGACGTCGGCGCCGAGCAGCTCCAGCGCGCGACGCAGGATCACCGTCGACGTGACGCCGTCGACGTCGTAGTCGCCGTGGATGGCGATCCGCTCCTTCGCCGCGATCGCCTTCATGATGCGGTCAACCGCGACGCCCATATCCGCGAGCGCCATCGGGTCGTGCAGGTGATCGAGCGACGGATGAAGAAACCGCGCGGCGAGCTCCGGATCGCTCAAGCCGCGCTGGCACAGGAGTCGCGCCACCGTGGGGGCGATATCCAACGCCGCCGAGAGGGCCGCGGCCGAGGGTTCGTCGCAGACGCTGTGTTCCCAGCGAGGGGGGATCATTGATGGTGCAACACTTGCTTCAGAAAAGTGCAACCAGAGGCGCGACCACGGAGGACACGGAGACGGACGGAGGACATCTATGACGATGACCCAGGACTACCCTCATCCACAAAATCAATCCCAAGCCTACCCATGCTTCTGAACATGTCGTACCGCCGTCCGAGGCGCGTCTCGCTGTCGAGGCTGCTCACCTCCGCCAGCACGCGTACGAGCACGTCGTCCACCAGCCGCGCGGCCGCGGCGGGATCCGTGTGCGCGCCGCCGATCGGCTCCGGAATAATCTCATCGATGATCGCGGCCTTCAGCAGGTCGGGCGCCGTCAGCTTGAGCGCGGCGGCCGCCTCCACCTTCTTCGCCTGATCGCGCCACAGGATCGACGCGCACCCTTCCGGCGGAATGACGCTGTAGATCGCGAACTCCTGCATCAGCACGCGATCGCCGACCGCGATCCCCAGCGCGCCGCCGCTCCCGCCTTCGCCGCTGACGATGACGATGACGGAGGTGTCGAGGAGCATCATCTCCCGCAGGTTGACCGCGATCGCCTCGGCCACGCCCCGCTCCTCGGATTCGATGCCGGGGAAGGCCGCCGGCGTGTCGACGAAGACAATGACCGGGCGGTGAAATTTCTCGGCGAGACGCATGGCACGCAGCGCTTTCCGGTAGCCCTCCGGCCGCGCGTACCCGAAGTTGCGGAAGATCTTTTCCTTCGTGTCCTTCCCTTTGACGTGCCCGACGACCAGCACCGGCTCCCCTTTGTACTCGGCAGAGCCGGTCATGATGGTGTGATCGTCGGCGAACCGGCGGTCGCCGTGGATCTCCACGAAGCCGGTGAACAGGCGCGCGATGAAATCCTCGAGGCCCGGACGATTTGGATGGCGCGCCACCTGGACACGCTGCCACGGCGTGAGCGAGCGATAGATCTCGGCGCGCACCGATTCGAGGCGGCGCCCGAGCGCATCCATCTCCCTATCTCGGCCGTCGGTGCGCGGCAGCAGCGTCAGCGCCTCGATCTCCTTCAGGAGAACGGCGATCGGCTCTTCGAATTCGAGGGTCTCTAACGGCATATGCAAACGGAGCACGCAGAAGGCGGAACGTAGAACGTCATCGCAACGATACCGTGCCGGGGCCGACCAGCTGCTCGACCTCCGCAATCAACGCGGGCGACGGCCGCACCCGTATTTGGGAGGTGACGTCGGCCCTGACGCGCAGCCCCATGGGTCCGCCCGGCACTTCCATCTCGAACGACACGCGACGATCGCCGCGGTGCCGCGCAAAGATCTCGCCGAGCGCCTCGAACACGCCCCGGCCAGCCGGCATCTTGACACGAATCGCGACCTCGCGCGCGAGGCGTTCGCGGACGGCGTCGATCGGCAGAATTTCCGACGCCAGGATACGCACCGATTCGTCGTCCCGCTCCAGTTTCCCGCGCACGAGCACCATCGTCCCGACCTCGATGAGGCTCGCGCTGCGCTGGAAGGCTTCCGGAAAGACGACGACCTCGACGCCGCCCACCGCGTCTTCGAGCGTGAAAACGGCCATGCGATCGCCTTTGCGGGTCTTGAGCGGACGGCAGGCCGCCACGATCCCGCCGATGCTGGTATCCGGCTCGATCGGCTTCGGGCCGCCGGGCCCCCACGCGTCACCGCGCGATCCGTTGGTGGGCGCCTCGGCGAGCTCGACGGTCGATCGCGCGCCAAACTCTTTCAACTCGGCGAGGTAGCGATCAATCGGATGTCCGCTCCAGTAGAGGCCGAGCGTCTCCTTTTCGAACGCGAGCTGCTCGGTCTCGGTCCACGGGGTCGCCTCGGGCAGCTGAACGGCGGCAGGCCCCGCGCCTGCCTCGTCCGGATCGAATCCGCCGAGAAGATTGCCCTGGCCACTGTCCTTCGATCGCTGCATGCGCGCGCCGTGTTCGCAGGCGGCATCGAGCGCGGCGTACAGCCGGGCGCGCAGGGCGCGCGAGGGCAACCCGTCGAGCGCCGGGTCGCCGTGGGCCAACGAGTCGAAGGCGCCGGCCTTCACCAGGCTTTCGAAGACGCGCTTGTTCGCCAGGCGCAGATCGAGGTCTTCGCAGAGCGCGTGCAGCGAGGCGATCCGTCCCTGGGCCTTCCGGACGTCCAGAAGCGAGACAATCGCCCCTTCGCCGACGTTCTTGATCGCGGTCAGCCCGAAGCGGACGCCCGTCGGCGTCACGGTGAAGGCGAGCTGGCTCTCGTTGATGTCGGGCGGCAGCACGGGGATGCCGCGGTCGCGGCACTCCCCAAGGTACAGCGCCAGCTTGTCGGTGTTCTGCGCTTCGATCGTCAGCAGGGCCGCCGCGAAATACCACGGGTAGTTCGCCTTGAGATAGGCCGTCTGATATGCGAGAAACGCGTACGCGGTCGAATGCGACTTGTTGAAGCCGTACCCGGCGAAGTGCTCCATCAGATCGAAGATGTGCGTCGCCTTCTTTTCCTGCACGCCGCGCTGTTTCGCGCCGTCGACGAACTTGGCGCGCTGCTTCTGCATCACCTCCGCGCTCTTCTTCCCCATCGCCTTGCGCAGGATGTCGGCTTCGCCGAGTGTGAAGCCGGCGAGCACGTTCGAGATGCGCATCACCTGTTCCTGATAAGCGATGACGCCGTAGGTCTCGGCCAGAATCGGCTCGAGCTCGGGCAGCTCGTACGTGACCTCGATCTTCCCCTGCTTGCGCGCGATGAAGTCGTCCACCATGCCGCTGCGCAGCGGACCAGGACGGTAGAGCGCGTTCAACGCGATCAGATCTTCGAGACGCTGCGGCTTGGCTTTTCGCAGAATCTCGCGCATCCCGCTGCTCTCGAACTGGAAGATGCCGTAGGTCTGCCCTTCCTGGAAAATCTGATACGTCTTGGCATCGTCGAGCGGAATGCGATCGATGTCGAGCTTTTCGCCCGTGGTCCGCTCGATCTCGGCGATCGCGTCGGCGATGAGCGTCAGCGTGCTCAGGCCGAGGAAGTCCATCTTCAGCAGACCGATGCGCTCGATCTCCTTCATGGACCACTGGGTCGTGATTTCGTCGCGCGCCCCCTTGTAGAGCGGCGCATATTCGGTGATCGCCTTGGGCGCGATAACGACGCCCGCGGCGTGGACCGAGGCGTGGCGCGTCATCCCCTCGAGACGCCGGGCGACGCTCAGCAGCTCCTTGACGCGCGGATCGGTCTGTTCCATCGTCTTGAGGGCCTGGCTTTCCTCAAGGGCTTTCTCGAGCGTCATGTCGAGCGCCGGGGGAATCTGCTTGGCGACCTTGTCCACGTCGGCGAACGGCATCTCCAGCACGCGACCGACGTCGCGGATCACCGCCTTCGCCTTCATCGTGCCGAACGTGATGATCTGCGCGACGTTCTCGCGGCCGTACTTGCGCGTGACGTAGTCGATCACTTCGCCGCGCCGCCGCTCGCAGAAATCGATGTCGATGTCGGGCAGCGACACGCGCTCCGGGTTCAGGAAGCGCTCGAAGATCAAATCGAAATTGAGTGGGTCGACGTCGGTGATGCGCAGGCAATAGGCGACGAGGCTGCCGGCCGCCGACCCGCGGCCCGGCCCGACCGGGATGCCCTGCTCGCGGGCGTAGCGGATGAAGTCCCACACGATCAGGAAGTACCCGGGGTACTTCATCTGCTTGATCATGTCGATTTCGTACGAGAGCCTCCGCTCGTATTCGTCGACGGTATGGCGGAGCGCGCCGGTCGCGGCGAGCTGCCGAAGGCGCGTCAGCCGCTCGGTGAACCCTTCGCGCGTGACGTGCTCGAAATAGCCGTCGAGCGTGAACGGCGCCGGCACGTCGAAGTTCGGCAGGAAGTTCTCGCCGCTCGGGATGCGCACGTCGCACCGCTCGGCGATGCGCATCGTGTTGGCGAGCGCCTCGGGAAAGTCTTTGAAGACCTCCGCCATCTCGTCGGCCGTCTTCAGAAAGAACTGCTTCGCGTCGTAGCGCAGCCGCTTCGGATCGCTGAACGCCTTGCCGGTGCCGATGCAGAGCAGGATGTCGTGCGGATGCGCGTCGGCTTCCTTGAGATAGTGCACATCGTTCGTGCAGATCAGCGGCAGCTTCAGGTCGCGGGCGATCGCGGGCAACCCGCCGTTGACGGTCCGCTGCTCTTCAATCCCGTGCCACTGCATCTCGAGGAAAAAGTTGCCCGGCCCCAAAATGTCGCGGTACGCGCCGGCCGCTTCCACCGCCTTCTTCACCTGCTGGTGCGACAACCCCTCGGCGACTTCGCCCTTCAGACAACTGCTCAGACCGATGAGGCCTTTGGAGTGCTGCGCCAGCAGCTCCTTGTCGATGCGCGGCTTGTAGTAGAAGCCGTCGGTATAGCCCGACGACACCAGCTTGATCAGGTTGTGATAACCCTCGTTGGTTTCCGCCAGCAGGACGAGATGGTTCTGCGTCTCGCCGGGATTGCCGCTCTTGGTCAGGCGGCTGCCCGGCGCGACGTACACCTCGCAGCCGAGAATCGGGTTCAACCCGCGCGCCCGTGCGTGATCGTGAAAGATCACCGACGAGAACATGTTGCCGTGCTCGGTCACCGCCAGCGCCGGCATCTTCAGCTTGACGGCCTGATCGAGCACTTCGTCGATCCGGCACGCGCCGTCGAGCAGAGAAAACTCAGTGTGAAGGTGAAGATGGACGAACTCAGCCATTGATCAACTGTGTTACTCCCATTCTATGGTCGAGGGTGGTTTCGATGAGATGTCGTACACCACCCGATTGATCCCTTTGACCTCGTTCACGATGCGCGACGACATGCGGGCGAGGAGATCGTGCGGGAGCCGTGCCCAGTCGGCCGTCATGCCGTCGCGGCTCTCGACCGCGCGGATCGCCACCGTGTACTCGTACGTGCGCGCGTCGCCCATGACGCCGACGCTCTGCACCGGCAGCAGCACCGCGAAACTCTGCCAGAGCTGTGCGTACAACCCGGCGCGCCTGACCTCTTCGGTGACGATCGCGTCCGCCAGCCGCAGCAAGTCGAGCCTCGCCGGCGTGACCTCGCCGAGAATCCGCACGGCGAGGCCCGGGCCTGGGAACGGCTGCCGCACGACGAACTCTTCTTCGAGGCCGAGCTTCCGGCCGACCGCGCGCACTTCATCCTTGAAGAGCTCGCGCAGCGGTTCCACCAGCTTCATGCGCATCCGCTCGGGCAGACCGCCCACGTTGTGGTGGCTCTTGATCATCTCCGACTGGCCGACAATCGACACCGATTCGATCACGTCGGGATAGAGCGTCCCCTGCGCCAGAAAATCGACGCGGCCCAGCGTGGCGGCCTGCTCGTCGAACACGTCGATGAACGTCGCGCCGATGATCTTCCGCTTCGTCTCCGGATCGGTGACGCCCGCGAGGCGATCGAGAAACAGCGCCGAAGCGTCCGCGAAGACCAGCGGCAGGGCCAGCCGCTCGTATCGTTTTCTGATTTGCGCCGCCTCGTTCAGCCGCAGGACGCCGTTGTCGACGAAGATGCACGTCAGCTTGTCGCCGACCGCGCGATGGAGGATGAGCGCGGCCACCGTCGAGTCGACGCCGCCGCTCAACGCACACACGACGCGGCCGTCGCCGACAGCCGCGCGGATCTTCGCGGTTGCTTCCTCGACAAACGACGCCATCGTCCAGTCGCCGGTGCAGCCGCAGATGCCGTACGCGAAGTTGCGCAGGATCTCGAGCCCGCTTTCGGTGTGGACGACCTCCGGATGAAACAGAATCGCGTGGAGCGCGCGGCCCGGATCGGCCATTGCCGCGATCGGCGCGTTGGCGCTCGTCGCGACCACCGCGAAGCCGGCCGGCGCGGCGGCCACGAGATCGCCGTGGCTCGCCCACACACGGATCGACGGCGGTATGTTCGCAAAGAGCGCCGCGGACGGTCCCGACGCGCCGGTGATCGTTACCGTCGCGTCGCCAAACTCGCGCTGCGGGGCCGGCGCCACGCGCCCGCCGAGCGAGTGCGCCATGAGCTGCATCCCGTAGCAGATGCCGAGGACCGGCGTCCCAAGGTCGAAGAGCGCCTGATCGCACGCGGGCGCGCCGGGGTCGGACACGCTCTTGGGGCCGCCCGAGAGAATAATGCCGGCTGGTTGCCGGGCGCGGATGGTCGCCGCCGGCGTCGTGGGCGGCCAGATCTCGGAGTACACCGAGAGTTCGCGTAGACGCCGCGCGATGAGCTGCGTGTACTGCGAGCCGAAATCGAGAACGATGATGGTTTGATGGGTCACGGAAGGAAACGGGATTAACGCTATTATAACGGTGTGGCGACGCGCCGAACCACAAGATGTTGTAGTGCACTTGCCCTGACGATGCTGCTTTCGGCCGCCTGCGCCGCCCAAACCGGCCAGGCCCGGCCGCTGCCCAAGCCGAAAACGTCGCACACGAAGGCGGATCACACGCCTCTTGGGCTGTTCCCGGCTCATCAGCTCTGGACGCTCCCGCTGAACGTCCAGCTCACCGCTCCGCCCGCCTTCCAAAACCTCGATGGCTTCTTCCCCATCGAAGGCGGCCTCATCGTCGCCTACGACCTCGCGACCGGCACACAGATGTGGATCGTTCCGGCGGCGGCGGTGAGCCGGCCCGCGGCGAGCCGCGATCTCCTGTTCGTGATGGAAGACGGCACGCTCGAAGCGCTGCACGTCGCCGACGGTTCATCGGCGTGGAAGCTGCCGTTTACCGAGCAGCTGGCGGCGCCGCTGGTGTTCGACAACGGCTGGCTCGTGGCCGCGACGACGGGGGCGTCGATTGTCGCCTTTCGCGCGAGCGACGGCCACCTGGTGTGGCGGAGCGACATCGGCTCGCCCGCCCATGCGCCGCCGACGCTCGCCGACGATCGGGTGTACGTTCCCGGCGAGGACGGCCGCGTCGTTGCGCTGCGGGTGACCGACGGCACACAGGTGTGGACGCACCATCTGGGCGGCGCGCCGAGCGAGATCCTCGCGACGGGCGATCGACTGTTCGTCGGCTCGAAGGACAACTTTTTCTACTGTCTGAAGACGCGGGACGGATCGATCGACTGGCCCGTTCCGACCGGCGGCGACGTGATCGGCCTGCCGGTCGCCGACGCGCACAACGTGTACTTCGTGTCGCTCGACAACGTGCTCCGCGCCGTGCACCGCGGCAGCGGAAACCAGGAGTGGAAGCGGGTGCTGGCCGTGCGTCCGACGGCGGGACCGATTCAGGCGGCGAACGTGATCCTGGTGACGAGTCTGTCCAAGACGCTGCCCGCATTCAAGGCGAGTGAAAAAGGCCTATCGGCGGGCGATCTCGGCACCGGCGATGAGCTCGCTTCGCCGCCTCACGTCGTCACCGTCCCAGGGATCATCGGGCCGGTGGTGATTGTGGTCACCAACGACATGCTCAAGGGCGCGACGGTCACGGCGATCGCGCGGTCGATCGAGCCGACGGCCACCCCGGTCGCCCCACTGCCAGACGCGATCATGGTCACACCGGCCGGCCTGGCGCCCCTGGCGCCGCGAATACCGAAGACGTAGAGACGTCCAGCTCTTCGCGGACGGCGCCGGCCAGCCGGCGGACGCCTTCTTCGATACGTGCCGCCGACGGCGCGGAGAACGCGAGCCGCGCGAGATTGCTGCTGCGTCCGTCGACGTAGAATGCGCTGCCGGCGACGTACACGACGGCGCGCGCCAACGCCCGTGTCAGCAGCGCGTCCGTGTTCACGCGCTCCGGGAACGCGGCCCACAGGAAGAAGCCGCCCTTGGGCTCGGGCCATGAGACCAGATTTCCCAGTTCACGGCGCAGCGCCCGCGTCATCACGGTGCGTTTTTCCTGGTAGCGGCTCCGAAGCGTCGGCAGCCGCGCCGCCAGCACGCCTCGCTTCCACACCTCGTACACGATGCGCTGATCGAGCCCGCCGGTGCAGAGGTCGGCGGCTTGCTTCGCCACTTCGAGCTTCGCCGTGATGGCGGCGGGCGCGGCGACCCAGGCCACGCGGAACCCGGGGGCGACGGTCTTGGAGAAGCTGCTCAAGTAGACGACGCGGCCATCGCGGTCGTCCGCCTTGATCGGCCGCGTATCGGCGGCCGCGGCGACATCGTCGAAATACAGTGCGCCGTACGGATCGTCCTCGATGATCAGCACGTTGCGCCGCGCGGCCCATTCGAGAAGCCGCTGGCGTTTCTCGAGGCTCACCAGCACACCGGTCGGATTCTGGAAGTTCGGCACGACGTAGAGGAACGCGATCCGGCGGCCGGCGGCACGCTCGCGCACGGTGACGCGGTCGAGATCCTCGAGATCGATGCCGTCGCTATCCTGCCCGACGCCGACGAGCGTCGCCTGGGCATTGTTGAACGCCGTGATCCCGCCCGTGTAGGTCGGCAGCTCGACGAGCACGACCGAGCCCGGGTCGATGAACACCCGCGCGGTGAGGTCGAGCGCCTGCTGCGACCCGGTCGTCACCAGGATCTCCTCGGGCGTCGCGGCGATCCCGCGCTCGCTGAGAATCTGCGTCAGCGCCTGGACGAGCGGCCCGTAGCCGCGCGTGGCGCCGTATTGCAGGACGCTCGGATCCGAGCCGCTCAGCACCGACTGCGCGACGTC
>OCZT010004001.1_pt1 | contig 14974 bp, 11 predicted proteins | sample 1539031 | NCBI WGS metagenome assembly OCZT01 (sample SAMEA3539308, study PRJEB22396) | soil metagenome | biome: tundra; feature: field; material: soil | place: USA | collected 2010-05 | depth 0.15 m
GGCCTGCCGCACCGCCGCGGCCGTCGGCGCCGCGGCCGTGCTCTGCCTGGCCTTCCCGCTCACGCCACCGCGGCGCGAGACGGCCAAGCCCGCGCCGAGCCGCCTGCCTGAGCTCGAGGCGGTGGCGGTGCCGACGCTGGTGATCCAGGGCGAGCGCGACCAGTTCGGCCTGCCCCCGGCGGGCGCCGGGCGGACAGTGATCAAGGTCAAGGGCGATCACAGCCTGCGATCGGACCTGCCGGGTGTCGGCGCCGCGGTGAGCATTTGGCTGGCCAGCCTCACGACACTGGGCTGAATAGGCTCGCGGCGGTGAGCGGCCGGCTTGCCCGCGGGGACCACGGCTGAGTAGGCTCGCGGCCATGTGCGACACGATCGTGTCGGTCTCCGAGCACGGCGTGCTGCTGGCCAAGAACTCCGATCGCGACCCCAACGAGGCCCAGCTGCTCGAATGGCACCACGGCCAGACGCACGAGCCCGGCAGCCGCGTGCGCTGCACGTGGATCGAGATCCCGCAGGCCCCGCGGACGGCAGCGATCCTGATCAGCCGGCCGTTCTGGATCTGGGGCGCAGAGATGGGGGCCAACGAGCACGGCGTGGCGATCGGCAACGAGGCCGTGTTCACGCGCGAGCCCTACGCGGCGACCGGGCTCACCGGCATGGATCTGCTCCGCCTGGCGCTCGAGCGTGCCGATACGGCACAGCGCGCCGCCGAGGTGATCACCGAGCTGCTGGCGCGCCATGGTCAGGGTGGCGGCTGTGGCCATGAGCGCCGCTCGATGACCTACCACAACAGCTTTGCGATCGCCGATCCCTCCGAGGCCTGGATCCTGGAGACGGCCGGCCGCCACTGGGCGCTGGAGCGCGTCAGCGCTGGGGTGCGCACGATCTCCAACGGACTCACGATTCCCGACTTCGCAGCGCGCTACGGCGAGCGGTTGAAGACCACCGCCTGTGCCGCTGGGGCCCGGCGGCGGCTGACCGGCGCGGGGGCCGGCGAGCGACCCAACCTTCGGGCCCTGATCTCGGTGCTGCGCTCGCACGGGAGCGGGCCGTGGCCTCACTACCGGCTCGGCAACGGCGCGATGGCCGCGCCCTGCATGCACGCCGGGGGCCTGCTGGCCGCCTCGCAGACGACCGCATCCTGGGTCTCTGAACTACACCGGGGTGGCGGGCTGCACTGGGCGACGGCGACGGCCGCTCCCTGCACCTCGATCTTCAAGCCGTTTTGCGTCGAGGCGCCCGTCGAGCTCGGACCGGACCCGAGCGACCGCTTCGATCAGAGCACGCTGTGGTGGCGCCACGAGCGGCTGCACCGCTGCGCCATGCGCGATCCCGGCACCGCGCTGGCGCTCTTCACGCCGGAACGCGACGCGCTGGAACGCGCCTGGCTGATCGATCCGCCCAGCGGCGAGCAGGCGGCGGTCCAGGCCGACGAGGCGCTGGCGCAGTGGACCGAGACGGTGCAGGAGGCAGCGGGCGCCGACCGGCGTCCGGCCTACATCCGCCACTACTGGTCAAAGCGCGATCGCCGCGCCGGCATGCCCTGGAGACATGATCTGCCCGCAAGACAGGATCTGCCCGCGAGACATGATCCGCCCGCGAGACATGATCCGCCCGCGAGACATGATCCGCCCGCGAGCCGTGGTCTGCCCGCGAGCGGCTCCTGATCCCCGCGGCGAATCGACTGATCCTGTAAAGAGTGTGTGAACAAGACGGCCCGGACAAGCCCGGGCCCAACCTCAGGAGAAACCCTTTTGAAGCGACTACGTCCCGCAGCGCTGCTGATCGCGTGCGCACTGATCGGCGCGGCGCCTGCCAGTGCGCTGGCCAGCCCGCACCACGCCACCAAGTCATCCACCACCTACTACCTGGCGTTGGGTGACTCGCTGGCCGCCGGTGATCAACCCAACGCCGCCGGCGCCACGCTGCCGACCCACCAGGGATACGCCAACGACCTCTACGCGCAGCAGCGGGCCAAGCACAAGAGCCTTGTGCTCAAGGACCTCGGATGCGGCGGAGAATCGACCTCGACAATGCTCCTCGGCGGCAAGCATTGCCACTATGCCGGTACCCAGCTGGCCGACGCGGTCAAGTTCATCAAGACCCATACGGTCGTACTGATCACGCTCGACATCGGGGGCAACGACGTCGACGGATGCGCGACCCAGTCCGGAGCGGCGCTGGTCACCTGCGTCGAGTCCGGCCTTAAGCAGATCCAGCTCAACGTGCCGAAGATCGTCAAGCGGCTGCGTCAGGCCGCGGGTCCGAAGGTCAAGGTCGCCGGCATGACCTACTACGACCCGTTCCTCGCCTACGACGTGGTCGGGACAGCTGCCCAGCAGCCGCTGGCGCCCGAGTCGATCGCGCTCTCAAAGCAGCTCAATAAGGATCTGACTGGCGACTTCAAGGCCCAGAAGCTCCTGGTCGCCGACGTGGCGACCGCGTTTGACACCTACGTGCCGCTGACAACGACCGCGCCGCTGGCCGGCCATGGCACCGTTCCGCTGGCGGCGGCGAAGATCTGCCAGCTGACCTGGATGTGCGCCGCCGCGCCGCGCGGACCCAACATCCACGCCAACACCAAGGGCTATCGGACGATCGCCGGAGCGTTCGCAGCCAAGCTCTACTAGTGCCACTGGCCCACCCGTGGCCGTCTGACCACGGCGCAGGCCATAGGTGACGGGCCCGGGCCCGGGCCCGGGCGGATTGAAAACCGCCCGGGCCCGTTGCCCACCGCGGAGGTGAAAATATGGGGAGTGCCAGCGGGCGGGCGCCCCTGCCGAGGCCGCCCACTCGGGGAACTCACCAGCACACCCCATCAACAGATTCGTCCCCTGCCGGATCGCACTCGAGCCAACCGCGCAAAAACTGGACAATCGGTCGATGATTCGGCAGAAACTCGCTCCCCGCCGACGACGGTTGGGTTTCTGCGCCCACGACGCCGGCTTGTCCGACCACCCCGCGGCGCCAACCCGGGTCCGGACACTGACCGCGATCACCTCGGCCCTGCTTCTGGCTACGCTGATCGCCGGCTGCGGCACGAGCGCCGTGCGGCGCGGCCCAGTCCAGCGCACGCCCTCGCCCCTGGCGCGCATGAGCGGAGGAGCGCCGGCGCACATCGCCGTGGTGCTGATGGAGAACGAGGAGTACGGGGACATCGTCGGCTCGCGCTCGACGCCCTACATCAACGCACTCGCGCACCGCTACGCGCTGGCGAACTCGATGTTCTCGATCGCCCACCCGTCGCTGCCCAACTACCTCGCCCTGACCGGCGGTGCCACGTTCGGGATCGACAGCGACTGCACCGGTTGCAGCGTCGGCGCCACCAGCATCGTCGATCAGCTGCAGCACGCCCATATCTCCTGGAAGGCCTACATGGAGGACCTCCCGCGACCGTGCTTCACCGCCGCCGGAGCCGGCGAGTACGCCAAGAAGCACGATCCGTTCGCCTACTACACGCGCATCACGCGTGACCCGAGCCGCTGTGAGCGGATCGTGGCGCTGACGCAGCTGACCGCCGACATGCGGGCGCGCACGCTGCCGCGCTTCATCTGGATCACCCCCAACCTGTGCCACGACATGCACGACTGCGATCCCGCCACCGGCGACCGCTTCCTCGCCAAGCTGTTGCCCCCGCTGCTGGGATCGCTAGGGCCGCGCGGGCTGCTGTTCTTGACCTGGGATGAAGGCACCAGCGACGACGGGTGCTGCCGACTGGCCTCCGGTGGTCACGTCGCGACGATCGTGGCGGGCCCGGGGGCGAGACCGGGAGCGCGGCTGCGCTCCCCCGCCGATCACTACTCGGTCCTGCAGACGATCGAGGACCTGTTCGGATTGCCCCGCCTGCGGGGTGCGGCCTGCGCCTGCACGCCGTCGCTGACGCCACTGCTCGACGGACGCCGCGCAGCTTCCGGCCGGGGGCAATAGGCTGCGGTGATGAGGATTTTTATGCGCTCGCTAACGCTCGCGTGTTTGATCCTCGCCCCGGCGCTGTGCGCCGGGGCGCAGGCGTCACCGCTGCCCCACCTCGGGCACCGGGGGCGCTGGATCACCGACGCTCAGGGCCGCGTAGTGATCGTGCACGGGGTCAACATGGTCTTCAAGCGACCGCCCTACTATCCGGCGGCGGTCGGCTTCGGCGACGACGACGCTGTGTTCCTGGCCCGAATCGGACTCAACGCCGTGCGGGTCGGGGTGATCTGGAAGGCGGTCGAGCCCAGGCCCGGCGTCTATGACGACCGCTACCTGACCAAGATCGCCGCCACCGTGACGACGCTGGCGCGCCACCGCATCTACTCCCTGCTGGATTTCCATCAGGACATGTACAACGAGCTCTTCCAAGGCGAGGGCGCGCCGGCCTGGGCGATCGAGGACGACGGGCTGCCCGCGGCCCCCCAGCACGGCTTCCCCGGCAACTACGAGACGATGCCCGCGCTGCAGCACGCCTATGACAACTTCTGGGCCAACCGCCCTGGGCCGCCGGACGATTCGTGCGCCGCCCGATCAGGCGAGGCTGGATGCCGAGAGCTGGATGACTCGCGCGCCGCCGGATTCAGCGAGGCCGGACGCCGAGCCGGCGGCAGCCGCGAGGGCAAGCAGGAAGGTGTGGGGCTCGAGACCCGCTACGCGGCCGCCTGGCGCCACGTCGCCCAGCGGTTCGCCAAGCTGCCGTCCGTGCTCGGCTATGAGCTGTTCAACGAGCCGTTTCCCGGCAGCTCGTACCTGAGCTGCCTTGGGCCGGGCGGCTGTCCGGCGTTTGACCGGCAGCTGACCGCCTTCGATCGCCTCACCGCCGCGGCGATCAGAACCGTCGACCGCCATACGCTGATCTTCGCCGAGCCCAACGTGCTGTTCGACTTCGGCGCCCCCACGCATGTGGGCGCGCTTGATGACCCGGAAGCCGGGTTCGCCTTCCACGACTACTGCCTGGCCTTCGATCAGCCGCACGGCTGCGCCAGTGAGGGCGTCGGATTCCAGCACGCGCTCGCGCATGTGGCCAGGACCCGCGAGGCGCTGCTGCTGACCGAGTTCGGCTCCACGCCGGCCGCGGGCGACCTGACCGGCATGATCTCACGCGCGGATCGGGCGATGGTGCCGTGGACCGAATGGTCATATTGCCCCTGCCGTGACCCGACCGGCCCCACGCCCGACCCGCTGGTGCTCAACCCGGCCCGGCCGCCGGCCGGAGCCAACCTCGGCCGGCTGGCGCTCGCCACGCTGGTGGAGCCCTATCCGCAGCTGATCGCCGGGACGCCCTCAGGCTGGGGCTTCGTGCGGCGCACGCGCACGTTCACGCTGCGCTACTCGACGCGGCGCGCCGGCATCCGCCGGCGGTTTGCCGCCGGATCGATCACCCAGATCGCCACCCCCGCCCGCGTCTACCCGCGTGGCTACGCGGCGCGGGTGCGGGGCGGGGCGATCCTGTCGCGCCGGCGCGCCGGGGTGCTGCAGATCGCCTCCTGCCCCCACGCCTCCACGGTCACGGTAACGGTCACTCCCGGGGCCCGCAGCCGCGGATCCTGCCGGGTGCATGAAGCGCCGAGCGCGTCACTGACGGGAAAATGATGGTTTCGCGGAGCCTGGCCGAAAAAGCGAACTATAGATGCGCTTTTCCGGCCAGGTTCGGGCTATCCGGACATAGATGCGCTTTTTCGGCCAGGTTCGGGCTATCCGGACATAGATGCGCTTTTCCGGCCAGGTTCGGGCTATCCGGACACCTCGAACTGAGCGCTCAGCGGCGCCTCGGCCTCGACATCTGACAGCTCCAGCGGCGCCCCGAACCCGATCCGCATCAGCGCCCCTCCTCCGGGCGCGTTGGCGGCCTGCACGAAGCCCCCGTGGGCCTCGGCGGCCTGGCGGACGATCGCCAGGCCCAGGCCGGAGCCCGGCTTGGAGCGGGCGTCGCGGGCGCGATGGAAGCGGTCAAAGACGAACGGCAGATCCTCCTCGTGGAAGCCGGGACCGTGGTCGCAAATCACCAGCGTCCCGTCATGCAGGTCGACGTCGATCACGCCTCCGGAGGGACTCCACTTGGCCGCGTTATCGAACAGGTTGGTGACCGCCCGAGCGATCCGAGCGCCCTCCCCACGCACCAGCGTCGGCTCGAGGCTGCATTGCACGTCCAGCGTCGGAGCCCGGCGGCGGGTGCGCCCCGCCGCAGCGGCGACGATCTCGTCCAGACGCACATCACCCGGCTCCCCGGTGGGCTTGCTACCGCGCGCCAGCTCCACGACGTCGCCGACCAGCGCGGTGAGCTCGTCTAGCTCCTCGATCACGTCGGCGCGCAATGCATCGCGATCCTCGGCGCTCAGCAGCGCCTCGTCGCGCATCAGCTGCAGGTTGGCCCGGATCGTGGCGATCGGGGTGCGCAGCTCGTGCGACGCGTCGGCGACCAGGTTGCGCTGGGACTCCACCGAGTGCTCCAGCGCGTCCAGCGTGCGGTTGAAGGTCTGCGCCAGGCGGGCCAGCTCGTCACTGCCATGGACCTCCAGTCGCTCCTGGTCGAGTCGCTCGGGGTTGGCGGCGATCGCCTCGGTCTGGCGGGTGAAGCGCTCGATCGGACCCAGCGCGGTGCGCGCGACGAGGATCCCCAGCAGGGCGGCGAAGGCGATCCCGCCGGCCGCGATCCCCAGCAGCAGCAGCAGCTGGTTGGACAGAGCCTGGTCGACGTCCTTGAGCGGCAGCGCTACCAGCAGCGCGCCGTAACGTCCAATCCCCGTCGCCAGCACACGGATGTGGTTTCCGCCCACGGTCATGCTGGCGAAGTACTCGCCCCGGCCGCGCTTGGCGATCGCCTTCATCTGCGCGTCGGGGGGGATGCGGTACTTCTGGGTCGCCGGCACCCAGGTGCCGCCGTTGGCGTAGACGAGCGTCAGTGTTCCCGGTGCGCCGCCGAAGGCCGGAACCCGGCGGCCGTCGAGCCCCAAGCCCTCATCCTTTACCCCGAGAGGTTCGCCGCCGCCCGCAACCTGTTGGAAGCCGAGTCCCGATCCGGTGAGCGGCCCGTTACCGTTCGCGCTCCCGTTGGGGCTGATGCCCCGGTTGCCAAAGATGCTCCCGTTGCCGTTGATACCTGCGCCGCCGCTGGTACCCCCGTTGCCGTTGCCGTTGCCGGTTCCCGGCCCGGCGCCCGGCGACAGGATGTTGTTGGTCAAGCTGTGCAGCGACTGATCGACCTGCGCCTGCAGCTCCGAGCGCGTCCCCGCATAGGCCGAGACCTCCACCGCGATCACCGCCAATGCGACGGCGACCCCGGCGGCGAGGCCGAGCCGGACGCGCAGGCTCATTCGCTGCGCTCCCGCAGCGCGTATCCCACCCCCCGCACAGTCTGGATCAGCTGCGGCGCGCCGGCGTCCTCGAGCTTGCGGCGCAGGTAGCCGACGTACACTCGCAGGGCGTTGGAGCTGGGGCCGAAGTCATAGCCCCAGACACGGTCATAGATCAGACTGTGGGGCAGCACGCGCCGGGGATTGAGCATCAGCAGTTCCAGCAGCTGGTACTCGGTCCGCGTCAGTTCGACGAACTTGTCCCCCACCGATGCGCCGTGGCGCGCGGGATCGAGCCGCAGCACGCCGAACGACAGCCCGCCTTCGACGTCACCCTCGCTCCCGGCACGCCGTAGCAGCGCCCGCAGCCGCGCCTTCAGCTCGTCGATGTCAAACGGCTTGACCAGGTAATCGTCGGCGCCGGCGTCCAGGCCGTCGATGCGGTCTGAGACCGCGTCGCGCGCGGTCAGCATCAGCACCGGCACGCGATTGCCCTCCCGGCGCAGCAGCCGGCACACCTCCAGCCCGTCGATGTCGGGCAGACCGACGTCGAGCACGACCGCGTCAGGAACGCTGGCGGCGATCTCGGCCAGCGCGCTGGCGCCGCTGTCGGCCTGGCGCATCTCGTAGCCGGCCAGGGTCAGGGCGCGACGCAGGACGTCGCGCAGGGCACGGTCATCGTCGACGACGAGCAGGCGCATCGGCGGATTGTCGCCGGTTTGCCCCCCGCCGGGGACGAACTCCTACGTTTGACTTACGCGCTCGCGGAGCACCGAGCCGAGGATCCCGTTGATGAATCCGGGCGCGTCAGCGCCGCAGAACCGCTTCGCGGTTTCCACCGCTTCGTCGATCGCTCCCTCGGGCGGAATCGGGCGCTCGCCGGGAATCGCGTCGGCGTAAAGCAGCTCGACCAGCCCCACACGCAGGATCGAACGCTCCAACGGGGCGATCCGCTCCAGCGACCAGCCGGTGGCGTAGCTGCGAATCAGCTCGTCAAGCTCGTCCTGGTGCTCACGTACGAGCTGGGCCAGCGCGCGCGTGAAGGCGTGGGTGTCAGTCGGAAACTGCTCCTCCAGCCGGGTTCCGAGCAGATCGCTCTGATACAGCGCCCAGACCGCGGCGCGACGCTGCTCGGTCCTACGCACCGCTGCTCACAGGTGCGCGCGGCTTCGTGCTGGCAGCCGTATCTGCGGTGGGGAGCACCTAGGCACGGGAGACGTACTCGCCTGAGCGGGTGTCCACTCGCACGGCATCGCCGATGTTGACGAACAGCGGCACCTGGATGCGGGCGCCGGTCTGAAGCGTGGCCGGCTTGGTCCCGCCGCCGGAGGCGGTGTCGCCCCGGACGCCCGGCTCGGTTTCGGTGACGGTCAGGTCGATCGCGCTGGGCAGCTGGACGTCGGCCGGTTCGTCGTCGATGTAGAGCAGCTCGAACTCCTCAGAGTCCTTCATCCAGCGCAGCGCGTCGGCCAGCTTCGCTTCGGGGATCGGGAGCTGCTCGTAGCTCTCTGAGTCCATGAAATGGGCGTCAGTGCCATCGCGGTAGAGAAACTGCATCCGGCGCACCTCGGTGCGCACGGAGCGGAACTTCTCCCCGGCGCGGAAGGTACGGTCGATCACGGCGCCGTCGCTTGACCGTCGCAGCTTGGTGCGCACGAACGCCCCGCCCTTGCCGGGCTTGACGTGCTGGAACTCGATGATCTTGAACACGGTCCCATCCACGTCGATGTGGTTGCCGTTTCGAAATTGGTTGGTAGCTATGGACACATCACTCTGCTATCCTGGTGGGAGGACAAAACACGGAGGAGACTATGCCAGCCGCAGACCGCAAACGATACGCCGCCTACATGCGCGTCTCGCGCGTCATGGGCCGCGAGGGCGCCAGCTACATGTCCCCCGATCAGCAACGCGAGGCGATAGAACGTTGGGCCGGATACCGCGATGCCGATGTCGAGATAGCCGACGAGGATTGGATTCTGGAGGAGGACCGCAGCGGCGGGACGCAGGACCGGCCGAAGCTGCAAGCGATAATCGAACGCATCGAGCGCCACGAGTTGGACGGCCTCATCTGCGCGAAGCTGAACCGTTTCGCCCGCAGCGTGATTAGCGCAAAGCTCGACGTTGAGCGCATCCTGGCGGCTGAGGGCTCCATTGGGTTCGTGGCCGAGGACATCGACCCGACCACACGCAATGGGCGTTTTGTGTTGACGATGTTCCTGGCGATAGCCGAGCTTGAGCTTGACGGCATCAAAGACGGCTGGGCCGAGGTCAAACTGCGCGTAGCCGAGCGCGGCGTCAAACTGGGGCCGTGCCCGGTCGGCTATCGGCGCGTCGTGGGGGACGCGGATCGCAAGGGCTGCATCGCACCCGACGACCCGGGCACCGCGCCGCACATCACGCGCGCATTCAAGCTGGCCGCGGCAGACGGTGCCGTAGACGCCGCGCTTGCGTACCTGCTGGCCGAAAGCGTCCCCGGACGCTGGAACACCTCCACGGTCCGCCGGATGCTCGCTAACCGGACGTACCTCGGTGAGATTGCAGGCAACCCCGACGCCTGCAAGCCGCTGACAGACGCCCGTACATTTCTCCTCGCGCAGCATGATCCGGCACCGCGGCGAGCGTCGGTGGACTTCCCACTAAGCGGGTTTGCATGCTGCGCCGGTTGTGGCGGGCCGATGATCGGCGGGCACGGCGGGCGTGGGAGCAAGCTGAGGACTTATCGCTGCGGAGCCTCGCGGCCGGGCGAAGCGCACAAGAATGGCGCCACCTGCTCGGCGCCGACGAGCACGGTAGCCGACCGGCTAGAGGAGTACGCGCGCTCTCATCTGCTCGCCGAGCTAGACGGGTTGCGGCTCGCGCACACGGTTGGTGATCGTGATGACAGCGCCGCGGACGCCGACCGCGCCCTGGCCGAAGCCGAAGCCGAGCTAGAAGCCTACGTCCAGTTGACCCCCGCACGTCTGCCCGGCTACGCCCGCGGGCTCGCACGGCGGGAGGAGAGTGCCGAGGAGGCGAGCGAGGTCTACAGGGAGGCCGCACGGCGGGCTGTGGGCGCCTTCACGGTGCCGACCGCTGAGGTTGTAGCCTCAGCCGACGGCGGCGAGTTGGGCGAACTGCTCCGGGGTGCTTACAGTGGGATTGTTGTCAGCCGCGGCCGCGGTGACATCGCCGACCGGGTCAGCTTCCTCAACGACTGAGGAGCCGGGATACCGGCGCCGCAGGATGCGCTCGGCTGCTGCTTGGAGGCCGTCGGCGTTCACCCCTCATCCTATCGCGTGCTCGCGGCGCTTCCTGGCAAGCCGGTTGCGCGCCCCGCCCGCGCCGGTGAGCGCCGAGACTCGCCGGTTGCTGGACGAGCACCTGAGAGGCTGAGGGCTTGCCGGGAAGGGCGCGGTAGGCTCCCTACGAAGGATCCTGTGGGTGCCCCCCGACGACAATAACCGTAACGCCAGCACGCCCATCAGGCGGGACCTTCGGACGCAGTCCGCCGAGGATCTTGCCTTTGCGGGGGCGAGAACGTTCCGAGAGTTTCATGACCGCCTGCGGGCACTGGCTCGCGAGAACCTAACTTGCAAGCGCTGCGGCCGGACGTTCACCCCCAAGCGCTCGGACGCCAAATACTGCTCGGAGGCTTGCAAACAGGCTGCCTACCGTACGCGCAAAGGTTGAAACTGAGCGTCCCCCGCGGTTTCTTTTAGCTGTTTCCTGCCGTCACCACTGTGGTGGGCACGGTATAATGATATATGAGCCCTGTAAGCCGCAAAAGCGTCGGACATCCGCCACTCTATGCACGGCGGATGACACTCTGGAAGCTATACCTCTCCGACGAGCACCGGGCACTATTGGACCTCGCGGCCGTCCACACTGGACGCCCCCGCGCTGCCGTGGTTCGGTCGGCGCTAGAGGCGTACCTGCCGGGTGTGCTGCTGGCGGAATCCACCCCTGAACAAGCGAACGCCGCGGGTGACAACCGCGGCGCTCAAAAGTCGAATGCGCTCGACCATGACTCCTCTTGAGTATACCGCCGAGAATGGCGCCGTTCCTGGCACGGCCGGTCCCGAGGAGGCGCTCGCACAACTGCTGGACGACACTCGCGCCCTTGTGCGCCGGTACGTTGTGCTGTCAGACGAGCAGCTTGATGCGGTCGCGCTCTGGATTGCACACACGCACGCGGTCGAAGGCGCACACCAAACGCCGTATCTGGACGTAAGTAGCGCCGAGAAACAGTGTGGGAAGTCGCGGCTGCTGGAAGTGTTGGAGCTAGTCTCGGCGCGCGCGGTCCAGTGGACGCAGCCGAGCGCGGCGGTTGTCTATCGGACCATCGCGGCCGTTATGCCTACGGTGCTCCTTGACGAGGTCGATGCAATTTGGAATGAGAAGGGCGAAGAAAACGAGGCGCTGCGCGCGCTGGTCAACTCGGGACATCGGCGCGGTGCGACCGTTCCCCGCTGCGTTGGTGTCGGGACAAGCATGACCGTCACCGAATTCCCCGTGTTTTGCCCGAAGGTGCTCGCTGGTATCGGTAGGCTGCCAGACACGATTGCGGACCGTTCTATCCCGGTCAAAATGAAGCGCAAGACGCGCGACGAGCCCGTAGAGAGGTTCCGTCGTCGCCGCGCCGAGCCGATTGCGGAACCGCTAAAGGAGCGGCTTGAGGCGTGGGGTCAGGGCAGTATCGAATCCCTACTAGACGCGGACCCTGAGATGCCAGAGGAGCTATCGGACCGCCAGATGGACGGCTGCGAGCCGCTGCTAGCAATCGCGGACATGGCCGGGGAGCGTTGGTCGATGCAAGCGCGTATGTCTCTCATTGCTCTGCTCACGGACGAGGCGAACGCACCGGAGGAGTCGCTGCGGCTGCGCTGTCTCTCGGACTGCCGAGAGGCGCTTGCGGAAATCGAGCATGGGGCAGTTCCCTCACACTGGCTCGTGGAGCGGCTGCACACCATTGAGGGGTCGCCGTGGAAGGAGCGCGACCTTACGCAGAACACATTGGCGTGGTTCCTCAAGGACTACGGCATCCGACCTAAGAAGATCCGATTTCAGGTTGGCGCGGAGAGCAAGTCCCTACAAGGCTATACGCTCGACAAGTTCGAGGACGCTTGGAAGCGGCTGCTTCCGACGCGCGAAAAGACGCCCGCGAGGGGCTGATGTTCCACTCTACAAAGTTACGGGGTCGGAACGGGCGGCCATTCTTACTGGCTGGGGTGGAACATGGAACGCGAAGTGGAACGCGCAAACCCCGTGTTTGCTGGGATGTTCCAGGTGTTCCACTATATATATAGATATGACAAGACACACCTAGAGAGCCTCCGCGCTCCCGTTTCCTCAGAACGGGTCTAGGGTGGAACACTGGAACATTTGCCTGTCGGCGGGTGGCCTGCCGCTGCGCGTCCGGCGCATCGAGCGCGTGCGACTCCACGTAGACCTGACCGCTTTGGCGAAACTCGCCTGTAGGCTTGCCAGCGAGCGGGCGCTTGCTGTCGCCGCGTAGCTCGGATACGGTCCCCGGCTGACAGGTCCGATGGCAAAATGCATACACGAGGCCGCGATTGCAAGCGCGGCTTACCTGGACAAGACCGGGTGGCCAGCGGGCGACCCCACGCGGCGCGTACAGTGCGCTTGCGGGAAGTGGGTTGACAGCAGCGGCCAAGTCGGACCTGCGCCCGAGTGGGTCCAGCAGGCGCAGCGCCAGCAGGTCATGCAGGCGGCTCTCGGTAGCCGAGGATGCCTCGCGCTCGAGCCGATGGCCACAATCGGCGCGACGGTCTTGCCCATGCGATAGGGGTCCAGCACGTCCGTCAGCTAGAGATAAGTATCATTGACCGGTCGCTGACCGGTCAGTATGGTGCGCGGCGTGAGCGTCCGAATCCGCTCAGTGTTAGATGCCAACTCTCCGGCCACGGGCACCCTTGTCTGCGGTGTGTTGTTGGTTGTAGCGCTGATCCTTTTGGCCGCGACATATCTCGGTGGCCATCTGCTTACGGGCGCGCGCAGCTATAGCGACGAGAGTTTGTACGTCTATTTCGCTCGCAACATCGTGCACGGCAAGTACGCGGTCGCATCCCAGCAGACGGACGGCAAGTACCTCTGGCACGGCCCCGGACTGCCGCTGGTGCTGGCGCCGTTTGCGGCACTCAATCTTTCGGTCCATGTGATGCGCATCGTCGGCCCCACCTCGCTGGTGTTGGCCGGGATCATGATGTGGCGGCTGCTGACTCGGTGGGTGAGCCCGCGGCTGGCGGTGCTCGGAGGGGCGTTGCTGTCGCTGTTCCTGCCGTTCCTGCGTCTGCTCCCGCAACTGTATTCCGAGCCGCTAGAGCTGATGTTCTTGGTCGCCACCATATTGGCGCTCACCAAGGCATACGAGAGCGGACAGCTTCGATGGGCGGTGGTCAGCGGGCTGTGCGCCGGGGGCGTGGTGCTGACGCGGGTGGATGAGGGTTGGGTGCTCATCATCTTCACGGTTGGGGTGCTGCTGTTCGCGGCATGGAAGCGCAGCAGGAAACAGATACCGGCGGTGGTGTGCGTGGTGGTCGCGTGCGTGGTGTGCGCGCCGTGGCTCGCTTACACCTATTCGCTGGCTCACCAGTTCCCGTACTGGGCGAGTTCGGGCGGCGAGTCGCTGTATTGGATGGCATCCACAACGCCGGGTAATACGGGGTCTTGGACGAGTACGACGCAGGCCCTCACTGATCCGAACTTCGCTCCGGACCGGCCGCTGTTCGAGCGGATCGCGCACCTTCCACAAGTCGAGCGCGCTTCCAGGCTCCAGAGCGCGGCGGTTCGGCTGATCCGCCAGTACCCGCTGAACTTCTTGAAGCACGTTGTCGAGAACTTCACCCGCATGGTGTTCGGCGCCCCGTACAGCTTCCAGTCGAGCGCGGCCCGGCTAGTGGCCTACGGCGTGCCCGACGTGGCCCTGCTGCTGTTGTTGGGCTGGGCGATCTTCTGGTTGCGCCGACGCTTCACAAGACTGCCGTTCAGCGTAAAGGCTCTGCTCGTCGTGGGGGCCGTCAGTCTGGTTGTGCATCTTCCGGTGTCGGCGTACACGCGGATGAACACGCCCATGATTCCGGGCATCATCGCTGTTATCGCACTCGGTGCTGATGGTTGGTTGCGGACCCCGCAGCCAAGCGCCCCGATTGTCAGGCGCTCCGCGCGCCCGTAGTTACCGCCCAGCGCGTTCTACGCCGGGGACTGCCTCGGCTTACGAGTTAACGAGATGTGCACGTTTGCACGGAACGCGCTGACCAGCGCGCGGTCCCGCCACGCCGCCATGGAAGCCGGATGGAAGCCACAGACGCCCCAAAACGCTCCGCATCCTGCACGGTGAACCCCGGTGCAGCGCCGCGGACGCCGACCGCGCCCTGGCCGAAGCCGAAGCCGAGCTAGAAGCCTACGTCCAGTTGACCCCCGCACGTCTGCCCGGCTACGCCCGCGGGCTCGCACGGCGGGAGGAGAGTGCCGAGGAGGCGAGCGAGGTCTACAGGGAGGCCGCACGGCGGGCTGTGGGCGCCTTCACGGTGCCGACCGCTGAGGTTGTAGCCTCAGCCGACGGCGGCGAGTTGGGCGAACTGCTCCGGGGTGCTTACAGTGGGATTGTTGTCAGCCGCGGCCGCGGTGACATCGCCGACCGGGTCAGCTTCCTCAACGACTGAGGAGCCGGGATACCGGCGCCGCAGGATGCGCTCGGCTGCTGCTTGGAG
>OCZT010004002.1_pt1 | contig 14971 bp, 12 predicted proteins | sample 1539031 | NCBI WGS metagenome assembly OCZT01 (sample SAMEA3539308, study PRJEB22396) | soil metagenome | biome: tundra; feature: field; material: soil | place: USA | collected 2010-05 | depth 0.15 m
CGCAGACGATTACGGTTACAAATTCCGGGAATGCGCCGCTGACGGTTACGCAGATCGTCGCGACGGGAGACTTCAATGAGACGGACAACTGCGTCGGGGTAACCGTTGCAGCGGGAACGAGCTGTGCGGTGCAGGCGAAGTTTTTGCCGACGGCGGTGGGCACGCGCGCGGGTATTCTGACTGTCTATGGAAACGTCGCGGGTGGGCAAGCTACGGCTGCGCTAACGGGGTTGGGGGCGCCTGCGGCAGCGATTGTATTGAATCCGATTTCGGTGACATATTCCGGGACCAACGTGGGGGTGGTGAGTGCGGCGCAGAATATTACTATTTCGAACACGGGCGGGTTCACGGTCACGTTGCAGACTCCTACGGTGTCGGGAGACTTCGTCCTCACGGCGAACACGTGTGGAGCGACGCTCGGGACCAACTCCGGATGCACGGTGTCGGTGGCGTTCAAGCCGACGGCTTCGGGGATGCGGACCGGCAGCTTCAGCATCGTGGATAGCGTGGGAACGCAGACGGCGTCGCTGACCGGAGCGGGCGTGCTGCCGGCAACGGATGCGCTGGCGCCGCTGAGCCTGAGTTTCGCGACGCAGCAGATGAACACGGCGAGCTCGACCCAGCAGGTCACGCTGACCAACTCGGGCGATGCCGCTCTGACGCTGATTGCGGCGCAGATTTCGAGCGGCGACTTTACCGTGGTGAATGGATGCGGGAATTCGCTGAATGGGCACTCGGCGTGTTCGATGCTGGTTGCGTTTGTGCCGAAGAGCGTGGGCCCGGGAACGGGCGTGCTGACGGTCTCGGATACGTATCGCAGCCAGACTGTGGCGTTGATTGGGACTGGGGTGGCGCCGCCCGGGGTGTCGCTGTCGCCAACTCTGACGGTGGGGTTCGCGGCGCTGGGGGTCGGACAGATGGCGGCGGCGCAGACGGTGACGTTGACCAATAATGGCGGGCTTCCGCTGCTGATCCAGAGCATGGGAGTGACGGGGGACTTCGCGATCGTGGCCGGGAGCAATACCTGCGGATCAAGCCTCGCGGCCGGGGCGGCGTGTACGGCACAGATCGTGTTTGCGCCAACGGCGGGAGGAGCGCGTGCGGGCAGCCTTACGGTGGTCGATAACGCTGGGTCGTCGCCGCAGAGTTTGCAATTGACGGGTATGGGTGTGGACTTTGCGTTGGGTGCAAATGGAAGTACGACGGCGACGATCTCGTCTGGGGTACAGGCGGTGTATCCACTGCTGTTGACGTCGGCTGCCGGTGTGCCGGGGATGGTTGCGCTTTCGTGTGGGCCAGTACCGGCGCATTCGACCTGTACGGTGAATCCGTCCTCGCCTGCGCTGGGAGGGACGTCGACGATTACGGTGACGGTGGCGACGAGCGTGGCGGGCGCTGCTCTGCACTGGCCGGGTGAGAAGGAGATGGTGTGGCTGGCGGGACTACTGCCATTGGGGCTGCTTGGCTTGGGTCGAAGGCGATTGCGGCGGCTGGGCGGAGTTGCGATGTTGTGCGGCGTGTTTGCGGTAGCGGGGTGCGGGGCATCGCGGACGATTCCGGGGACTGGTTCGGGCGGCGGGTCAACCGGCAATCCGACGCCGAGCGGGACATATAACCTGGTGGTTTCGGGGACGAGCGCCGGGCTGACGCGCAGCGTGGGGCTGACGCTGATTGTGCAATAGGCGCGGGTAAGTCCATGCTTCACGATCGGAATTGAGCGAGACAGTGCAAATACGGGGATTCTGGCTTCGCCAGAATGACAGCAGAATAATTTGCTAGGCGGAATTATTGGCTAGCTACGCAGATTGGCCGGCGCTGACGCCGGAGGCCCAGGCCCACTGGAAGTTGTATCCGCCAAGCCATCCGGTGACGTCGACGACTTCTCCGATGAAGTAGAGGCCGGGCACCGTGCGGCTCTGCATGGTGCGGGCATCGAGCGAGTCGGTGTCGACGCCTCCGACTGTGACTTCGGCCTTATCGTAGCCCTCGGTGCCGGCGGGAAGGATGCGCCATGCGTGGAGTTGGCGCTCCATCTCGGCGAGCGCGGAGTTGGGCAGGGCGAAAAGTTGTGCGTTGAGGCGGATGGCGGGTGAGTGCACGGCGAGCCAGCGATCCGCCAGGCGGGCGGGCAGGGCGCTGCGCAAGGCGAGCGCCGCGGCGGTGAGGTCGCGGCGCGCGTTTGGGGCAAGGAGCGGGTCAAAGATGCGCTCGGCTTCGCCGTGAGTGCCCGCAGAATCCGATCCGACGGGAGGCGCGAAGCTTGGGGCGAGGTCTAGTTCGATGGGTTCACCGGGGCGCCAGAAGGAGGAGACTTGCAGGATTGCGGGACCGCTCAGGCCGCGGTGGGTGATGAGCATCTTCTCGCGGAAGGTGCTTCGCGCCCTCTTTGATTTCGCGGCGGGCGGGGCTGCGGTGGAGACGCTGACCTCGGTGGAGAGGCCGGTCAGGTCGCCCCAGCGGGCTTGATCGTCTGGGTTGAAGACGAGGGGGACGAGGCCGGGGCGCGTTTCGACAATGGCGTGACCGAACTGGCGGGCCAAGTCGTAGCCGAACGAGGTTGCGCCCATCTTCGGGATGGAGAGGCCGCCGGTAGCGACTACGAGTGAGGCGGCGGTGATGGGGCCGGCGGAGGTTTCGACGCGGAAGCGGGGCGCACGAGAAGCAGATTCCTCCGCTTCGCGGCGGAACGACAAACCAAGGGTGCTGTGGGACGACAATCCAGATCCGCTTCGGAATGATGAGCCGTCTACGTGGGCGACGGAGAGGATACGGGTCGCTAGCTGGATGCGGACGCTGGCGTCGGTGCATTCGCGCAGGAGCATGTTGAGGATGTCGTGGGCTGAGCGGTCGCAGAAGAGTTGGCCGAGGGTTTTCTCGTGGTACGGAATGCGGTGCTTTTCGACCATGTCGATGAAGTCCTGCGGAGTGAATCGGGCGAGGGCGGACTTGGCGAAGTGCGGGTTGGCGGAGAGGAAGTTTTCGGGCGCAGCGTCTCGGTTGGTGAAGTTGCATCGACCGCCGCCCGAGATGAGGATCTTCTTGCCCGGGCGGTCGGTGTGCTCAAGCACGAGGACGCGGCGTCCGCGGCGCCCTGCCTCGATGGCGCACATGAGGCCCGCTGCGCCCGCTCCCAGGATCAGAACATCGACTTCGGTCATTTGGCCCATAGGTGGCGAGGGAGTCGCTCGATCTTACAATGCGGATGGAGATGCGCGCTGTGGACTACCGCTGCTGCGAGCGAGCAGGAAGGATCATGCATCCATATGATGGTAAGGCCGAAGCCGACATGGGTTTTTCACCAGTCTCCACACCGCGACTTCTAGAGAAGGCAGGAAACGATGAAGATCGATACAAAGGACTTTTTGGTACGCCCGGGAGAAAAGCTCAAGCTCAAGGATTGGCCGACCAGTGTGAAACCCGGCTATGGATCGAAGGAGGAATATAAGGAACTCCTGGAAAAACATGTCAAAGAATTGAGCTCGTTGCAGCAGCTTCTGTACGGGTGTGACCGATATGCATTGCTGCTGGTTTTTCAGGGGATGGACGCGGCCGGCAAGGACGGCGCCATTCGGCATGTCATGTCTGGAGTGAATCCGCAGGGATGCGAGGTGTCGAGTTTCAAACAACCGAGCGCGGCGGAGTTGCAACATGATTTCCTGTGGCGTTCCACGCAGCGCCTTCCAGAGCGTGGGCGGATTGGCATCTTCAATCGCTCGTACTACGAGGAGGTGCTCGCTGTCCGGGTGCATCCGGAGCTGCTCGCGGGCGAGGGGCTGGCCGAAGAGTTGCGCGACGACAAAGACATCTGGGACCAGCGATATCGCTCTATCGTGGATATGGAAAGACACCTACATCGGAACGGGACGCGCATCGTGAAGATATTTCTCCATTTGTCGAAGGAGGAACAAAGGAAGCGGTTCCTGGCGCGGATCGATGATCCGGACAAGAACTGGAAGTTCAGCCTCTCGGATATTCAGGAGCGCAAGTATTGGAAGGACTATACGGAGGCGTTCGAGGACTGTCTCCGCGCGACCAGTACGAGCCATGCGCCGTGGTACGCCGTACCCGCCGATGACAAGGAGAATGCGCGCCTGATCGTCTCGCAGATTGTTGTGAATGCGCTGGGCGAACTAAAGATGTCCTATCCGAAAACAACGGGGAAGCACCGACAGGAATTGCAGGCAATCGGCAAGCTGCTCGGGCGGGAACCCAAGGTTGACGTGAAGTTTAAGGCCGTTGCATCGATTATTTCAGGACGTTGATCGCCGCGGCTCCGAGCCCGAATCCTTCCAGGATGTTGGAGATTTCGGAAAGGCTTCGCAGAAACGCCGTCTTCTCGATGACCGGGGGCACGATGACGGTGTCCCCAGGGAAGAGCACTACATCTTCGAAGTCACGACTGGCAAATATAGCGCGTTGAGCCAAACTGCCGTACTGGTGGCTGACGACGGAGCCATCGGCGCGCAACACAAACTCACGCTTGCGATCGCCAATCCTGTCGGGACCGCCAGCCAGTCGCAGGTAATCTTTGACTCGCTTGCCTTTCTGATACAGGAACGCGTTGGCGTTGTAGACCTGGCCCTCCACGGTAACGGTTGCAGGGGTCCTCGGGACCACGAATCTGTCACCGTCCAGAAGCTCTATGTCCGGAACAGCAGCGATCCCCGCACTGTCCGGCTTGAGCTGGAGCACAATCCGCCCGGTTGGCTGGGCCTGGCGCAACCGAGCGACGGCGGCGCGTGCGGCCGTCGCCGTCGCCGTCGCAGCGGAGGCGTCGCGCTCGGTTAATGCGGACGCGACTGAAGCGGAAGTTGTGGCAGTGATCTGAGACTCCAAGGCGTCGGCATATTCCAGGAGGCGTTGCCGCTGGAGCCGACGGACGGTGTCGCGGGTAAACTCCGAGGCAAAGAGGTCAGCGTCGGGGGTTAGTCCTCCAGCTCGGGCGAGCAGCGAACGCAGCGTCTCTCCTGGGCGAACGCTATACACGCCCGCTCCCGCAAACTCGCCTTCGAGCTTCACGATGGTTGTCTGCTGCGAGCTTGGCACGCGGATATCTGCCTTCGAGAAGATGGTCACCACATCGCCCGGAAGCAGCTCGAGGTCCTGCGCGGGGTCCTTATTCAGCACGGCCTTGCCCAAGTTGAAAGGCAGGAGCGAGGTGGTAAGGTCGGTCGCGTTCTGCCTTTCGATAACGGCGTATTCCCAGTCGATGTCTGGAGCACTCAGGACCACGTCTGTCCTCGCGCCGAAGTTGGTGTTGCCGGTAGTCAGGGTAGCGCCGACAGAGCTTCCGCCGCCACTTGTGCCGACTGTTCCGCGCGCGGCGGCTGTGTCGCCCGCCGCTCCAGATTGGATCCCAAGCGAGCCTTCTGGCATTGTGCCGGTGTAGTCGGAATCAGGGGAAGCGTTGCCAGTGTTCGAGTTCTGCGAACGACCATTGGAGTTTGTGTTGGGGGATGGGCCATTCTGGCTGGAGCCCGGCAAAGGACCGCTGTATTCAGACCTGGTTTGTCCCAACTGGTTCAATCTCTGGTAATAACTGCGGGTAATCACCGCATCGCGGTTGGGAATCAAATCGGAAACTCGCATTCCCTGATGCCAGACGTACCTTCCGGGATTAGCCACATTTCCCCGCAACGTCACAGCATCCTTGAATCGATCGATGATGGAGGTGACGTTGACGATGTCTCCATCCTGGACTGGAGAATTGTCGCCGCTGGCGAGATCGACTTCAATCGCGCTGCGCTCCGTGTGCTTATCGATTCTTTCTACACGCACATTCGCGCTCGCCGCCACACTAGTCAGTCCGCCGGCCAAGGCGATTACCTGATTGAAGGCCTTCTCTCCGCGCAGTTCGTAGATTGCAGGGTTGCTTATGCTCCCCACGACGGCTACCTGGGCGCCGACATCGGGGATGAAGATTACGTCTCCCGATTCCAGCCGCACGTCCCTGGTTTTGTCTCCACGCAGCAGCAAATCATACAGGTCGAAATGGGTGATCGTGTCGCCGCCGCGTTTAACCTGGATGTCGCGTAAGCTGCCTTGTGGAAGAGGTCCGCCTGAAGCAAAGAGTGCGTTCAAGAGCGTGCTCAGCGATCCGATGGTATAGCTTCCGGGCTGCCGGGCCTGACCGACGACGAAGACCTGGATGGACCGCAACTGTCCGAGGTTTACGTTGAGATCGAAGTTGCGATAGACGCGTCCAAGCTGCGACTTGAGAAAGTCGCTCAGCTGAGTAAACTGCAGGCCGGCCACGTGGACTGTGCCCACCTCCGGCAGTGATATGGAGCCGGTGCGGTCCACAACAAAGGTGCCGCGCTGATTTACCTGGCCCCAGATCTGCAAGCGCAATTCGTCTCCCGGACCGATGACGTAGTCGGGCGTGACTGGGATATTGTCAACCGGCGCAAAGGTTGAGGGCGTAGACGCAAAGATGCCGGCGCCGAAGATGGGCACCATGCGGCCCGTACTCACGGCAACGACCCGCTGAAATTCCGTCGGAGGCGGCGGGGTTGCGGGTAGCGGCGGGACTCTGGCTTGCATCCGGTCCTGAATCCGGTCCTGAATTCGGGGAGACGAAATGTCGGTTTCGCCCTGCCCCGCGACGGGAACTGTTGACGGGCTTTGTGTGCCACCGTATGGAGGCCGCGTTGAATACGGATCGGGAGATTGGGGATCCCCGGATGACACGTTGGGGTAAGTGGCGGAGGAGGCAGGCGCGGATTGCCCGTCCATTGTTCCAACCATCATGGGAATCAGACAGCACGCCCAAAGCGTCAGTCGATAGAGCTGATTCTCTGTGCGGGATGAAGTATTGCGAAAAAAATCCACGAAATCGAGATCCTGTCTTGAAACCAGCCGCAGCGGCAAACCCTGTTGCGAAAGGGCCTTCTCCACCTGCCTTTACAGTTTACCCGACTCGCTGTTCAACCTCCTCGTTTGCGGGCTGCGACGCTCGTATACGGCGCGCTACGAAGGCCGCCAGACCATGTCAACACGGACCGGAATCTCATTCTTGATGGGAACGGTGAGGAAAGAAGGCGCGTCGATTTTGAAGTCGGTGAGCGTTGCTGGGACGCTGCCCGAGATGTGATGGGTGTTGCCCTCTATCACCTGGTGGAAGGGTACGTGGGAGTAGTGCGCGGTGTTGCCTGCAAACTGGACTTCGAGGTCGCAGTCGAGTGCGGGCGATGCGAGGTTCGCCTGCGACAAGCGGAAGCGGACGCTGACGATGGGGAACTGCGCGCCGCGGGTGGTCTGGATCATGTGCAGGTCGCGATTGCTGTCGCCGGAGTCGAAGGACTTCACGGGTGCGGCAATCAGGAAATCACATTGTCCGGCGCGGCAGACGCCTTTGCCGCGAGCGGCGTGGCTGGTTCCGTCGACCTCGTGCATGGGATGCGACATGTGATACGTGAGAGCGGATTGGTCGAGAGTCCACGATTGGTCGGGTTGGGATGGATCGGTCTGCGCGCATATGGGGGAGAACGCGGGCAGCGTGAGGATGAGGATTGCGAGCAGCGAAGGTTTCTTCAATGGAACCCCTAGAATTTGAGATGGATGGGCCAAGAAACGGCGACGATGGCCGCGCCATAGCTGATCGCGGTGGCGGTGGCGACCGCGCCATGGGCCGAGGCTATGCCGTGGACCTTCTGGCCGCTGTTGATCTGGTTGAATGCCATGGCGCCGAGAATAGGCGTCAGGATCATTCCAGGAGCATGGATGTAGATGAGGTATTTATGCCATTTGACGCCACCACGCGCGGGCTCGTTGGAGACTTTGGGAGCGCGGATGGCGTAGTACGCGGTCGCGCCGTACATGGCGACGGCTGCCCCGCCAAGGGCGATATGAATGTCGCGCGATGTGGTGTTGCCGTAGTTGCCGTGTTGCGGCGGAGCGCCGATAGCGCTGATGCAGGCCGCCGCGACGGGGATGACGGTGATGAGACCGAGCCGCTGATGGACCTTCAGCATGTGGGTCCGCCTATCCAAGAGCGCCTGGCGCTGGGCGCTCCCCTCCGTGTCTGCGGGGGTCAGCCCGAGGTCGCCGAGCGATGGACCTGCGTTTGGCGGGGGCGGATTCTGCGTGGGAGGCTGAAGAAAACCACTAGCTGACACGGGTTCGGCGCGGTCAAGGGCTGAACCTGGCGTGGCCACAGGTACAGGGGCATCCGGCAAACTCAGCGATTCGGCTTTCGCCGCCAACTCAGCCGCCTGGGGGTTAGCCGCCTGCGCGACGAGCGGCCAGGATGCGCCGAAAAGAGCTGCGAGACACATCGCCACACTCAGGTATCTGGCCAAGCCCGTCCCAAGTCGTCCAAGGATTTCCATACGCACCTCATTTCTTCTGCAAGTCTTAGTTCCCTAAGATTTGCGAATGCTTCTTTATACCTGCCCGGAAAGAGGCACGCAAGCGAAACAGCAAAATTGACTTATGCGTCGGGAAAATCTGAGGGGAGGGGCCAAGTTCCGAGCTGCTGCAGCGCCACAGGGAGGCGCTGCCTAACGTGCGTTCGAGGCGGTCGCCTTCTTATTGGAGGAGACGCCGTTGTGGGCCTTGGCGGAAGCTGCTTTTTTATTGATGCGCTTGAGCATCTGGGCCAGGGTGGTCTCGTTCATGGCCTGGACCCCTTCTTCGCGTACTCGCTTCATGAGGCCCGCAATGGTCGGGTCATCAAGGACGAGCCAGTCGTCTTCGGTGGCCAGGTAGACGTCGCCCATGCCGATCTGCTTGGGCGCGAGCTTGAGCCTCGCTCCGCCGTGGGGCCCCTTGCGCTGTTCAATCAGGCCCTTCTTGTGCAACAGCAGGAAACAACGGCGCACCATCACTGCACTCTCTGTGAGCTTTTCCGCGATTGCCGCTGAGGTGTGCATCGTATCTGGTTCTGACGCCAACACCGTCAAGATTCTGAGACTTAGTCCGAAACGACCGCTTTGTGCCATGCAGAGCAAACTAACACAGAGAGGGTTAACCCGACTACGTGAAAAATGGAAATCGGCGGGGCGAAATTGGAACATTCAAGCGCAATGGCGCGTCGCGTCCGGCGCCGGCAGGCGGAAGCAGCAACGCAGCGGAGCATTCCGCCATCATGCTAGCCTTCTGGAGTGAATATTCTGTTTGTTGGGGATGTGTTTGGGCCTGCGGGCCGGCGAATTGTTCGGGAACATCTTGCGCATGTGATGGAGACCAACGCGGTCGACCTGCTGGTGATCAACGGCGAGAACGCTGCGGGCGGGTTTGGCATTACACCTTCGATTGCGGAGGAGCTGTTCGACCTTGGCGCCCATGTAATTACGACGGGCAATCATATCTGGGACAAGAAGGAAATATTCGAGTACATGACTGTGCCTGCAGACTCGCATGGGCGAGGGCGGAGGGTGCTGCGGCCGGCAAATTACGCAGTGGGGACGCCGGGTTTCGGAGTGTATGAGGGCGAGCTGCCAACCGGGCAGACGTATGCGGTGATGAACCTGCAGGGACGCGTCTTCATGTCGAGCTGCGATGATCCGTTTCGTAAGGCGGACGGGCTTCTGGCGAAGATTTCGGCGAAGGTAATCCTGCTGGATTTTCATGGCGAGGCGACCTCGGAGAAGATGGCGCTGGGATGGTATCTGGACGGACGCGTGACCGCAGTACTGGGAACGCACACGCACGTTCCTACGGCGGATGAGCGCCTGCTGCACCAAGGCACGGCGTACCAGACGGATGTGGGCATGAGCGGGCCGTTTGATTCGGTGATCGGGGTGGAGCAGGAGATGGTGGTGCAGCGGTTCCTCACCGGAATGCCGGGAAAGTTCGAGCCGGCGAAGGCGAACCCGAAGATGTGCGCGACGCTGATTGAGTGCGATGGCGGGACCGGACGCGCGTTCGGAATTCGGCGGATCATGCTGGGCGAGTAGGGACCGCCCTGGGGCGATCTCCATCTTGTACTGTCTGTGTCAGCCAAGTAAGCTTACAGTGCTAACATTGTGCTAACACTCGGGAGGGCTCTATGGCCGCCACCGCACCAGTGCAGAAGACGCCGAACTGTTCAAACCAGGCTGAACTTGACAGTCTTGCAGAGGATTTTTTTCATCTTGCGGAAAGTCAGCTTGCGAAGATGAAGCCTGAAGAACGCGAGACCGTCATTGCGAGTATTCACGCTACCGCAGAGAGCCTCCGCGCAGAGAAATAAATCTTTGCAGTATCTCGCGGCCCTTCGGTGTGCTCCGTCCCATTCCAAGCAATTCAAGCTTCTCTTCCAGTTGTTCCAATGTTCCGGTCTGGATGATCTGCATCGTGTCGCGCATTAGCTGGACACGTTGCTGATCGATGTTTTTCTTTCTACTGGTTGCCTCTCGGCGCTGCCGTTCGATTTCTTTGTCGCTGAACTTGCTCGGGTCGGACATTGTGTCTCCAGTCGCATTCTATAGGCTTATGGTGGCTCGGATAGCTGCAACTAACAACTGTGATTCTGTGGGTCACAGGTGCGCTAAGCAATTTGCGGCGGTGAGACTGCATCGCACCCCGGCATCCAGCGTGGGGGGCTAGAATTGTCGGCTTATGGACAATACAAAGGTCGGTCGGTGTGCGTTTCTTGGTTGTGTAGCTGCTATGTTGCTATCGAGCGTGAGCTTTGCGCAAGGGGTGACGCGTACAGGTGCGCAAGCCGGTGCGGCCCAGATGCCACGGGTCGTTGAGAAGGATGGGCGGTGGGCGCTGATGGTGGATGGCGCGCCCTATCTGATGCTCGGTGTGCAGATCAACAATTCGAGTGCGTGGCCGGGAATGTTGCCCGAGGTTTGGCCTGCGGTGGATCGGCTGCATGCGAATACGGTCGAGGCTCCGGTGTACTGGGAGCAGATGGAGCCGGTGAAGGGGCGGTTCGATTTTTCCGTGGTGGATGCGCTATTGGCAGGGGCGCGCGAGCACAAGGTCCACCTGGTCTTGCTGTGGTTTGGGACATGGAAGAATGGCTCGCCGCACTATGTTCCGGAGTGGGTGAAGCGCGATCCCGCGACGTATCCGCGTGTGATGAACAGCAAGGGCACGCCGCAGGATACGATGTCGCCCTTTTCGCAGGCGATGCTGGCGGCGGATACCGCGGCGTTTCGCGCGCTGATGCGGCACCTGAAGGCTGCTGACACGCGGCACACGGTCATCATGGTCCAGGTCGAGAACGAGATCAACGCGTATGGCAGCACGCGGGACTACTCGCCTGAGGGGGTGAAGTTGTTTGAGGGGCAGGTGCCGGCGGAGTTGGTGACGGCGCTGAAGAAGTCTCCGGGGACGTGGACCGAGGCGTTTGGGGCGGAGGCTGAGAATACGTTTCAGACGTGGTCTATCGCGCGGTTTGTGGAGCAGGTCGCGAAGGCTGGCAAAGCGGAGTACGGGCTGCCGCTGTATCTAAATCACTCGCTCGAAGACCCGCTGCGTGCTCCCCGCCAGGGGCGGCTGGCCTGGGATGCCATGACCAGCCACGTGCTGGATATCTGGAAGACGACGGCGCCGTCGCTGGATGTGATCGCGCCGGATATTTATATGAGCGAGTACGCGCAATATGTTCGCGTTCTGGATGGATATCGCCGAGCGGACAATGCGATGTTCGTGCCGGAGACGGGTAATTCCGCGGCATATCCGCGGTATATGTTTGCGGCGCTGGGGCATGGGGCGATCGGTTGGTCTCCGTTTGGGCTGGACCTTACTGGATATGCGAATGCTCCGCTGGGCGCGCCGGTAGTGGACGACAAGCTGATCGATCTGTTTGCGCTGGATTACGAGTTGATTGGCCCGATGCAGCGGGAGATTGCGCGGCTGAACTTCGAGGGCAAGGTGCAGGCGGCGTCGGAGGATCCGGCGACGCACTCGCAGACGATGGAGTTTGGGTCGTGGACCGCTGCGGTGTCATATGGGCTGCGGGTGTTTGGCAGGGGCACAAATCCGCCGGGAAACGCCGAGCCGGTGGGGCGGGCTCTGGTGGCGCAGTTGGGACCGGATGAGTTCCTTGTAACGGGGGTTTCGGCACGTGTGGACTTCCATCCGACCGATGCGGCGGGCGGCAAGCATCGCGAGTTTGTGCGGGTGGAAGAGGGGACTTATGTGGATGGAAAGTTCAAGTTCCTCCGAATATGGAATGGCGATCAGACCGACTATGGGTTGAACTTTACGATCATGCCGCAGGTGTTGCGAGTTACGTTGATGACATATTGAGCTATTGCGCGGAGTTCTGCGGAGGTATCTTGACGACATTGGCGCGGCAGGTCCTTACGTTGCTGCAGGCGATTGGGTTCAGGCTCTTGTCGAAGCAGACTTCGATTGCGGTCAGGTAATTGTTGCCGCAACTGAGGGCGATGCTGCCGGATGGGAAGCCGGCGTTGTTCTGTGCAAAGGAGTCGATGATCGCAGCGGGTGGCTCCATTGTTTGCTGGGTAGTGTTGGTTAACGCGGGAGGGATGTGCACTTCGCCGAAGGCTCTGCGGATGAGTCCGAAGTAAGTGTCCGCGTCGTAGGGCGTGCAGGCGCCGTGGGTCTGCCATTCATGCATGGCGAGGCTGGCAGTGGGCATGAGGCCCGCCCAGACCGAGTCGCTGGTCGGGCCGGGGCGGCGGCCGCAATACTGGGGATAGGAGCCGTCGTTACTCTGGGGCCAGAGACCGTGGACTACGAAGCCGGGATGCGATGCGCACTCCGGGCTGCCATCGTGGGTGGCGCAGAACTCCGGGGACCAGGAGAGATTGAGCAGGTAGAAGTCGTAGGGCTGGCCCTCGGCGGTGGCGCGTGTTTGCAGAGGGCTTTGAGAATCAGCTTGGGAAGCCGGCCCCTTGTCGCCTCTAGCCTGAGTGTCTGGATTGCGGCATCCAGGGCACACCAGCAGAGCCAACGACAAGATGGCGCAGCCTGCGGTCAGCGTTTTGTTCACGAATTTACTCATGCGGATTGGATGTTGCGCGGGCTGGCTGGTGTGCCTGGATGAAGTGGACACACTGCAATGAGGCAGGTGCTTACGCTAAACTGGCGCGGTCAATAGGAGAGCTATGAATCGTCGCGAGTTTTTGCAGACCACGGCTGCCACTGCTGTAGCCGCCAGCCTTATTCGGCCCATTCCAGACCTGGCGCAGTCGCAGGCGTTCGAGGCTCATGCGTGGCCCGAGAATGGGACGCTTGTGCCGGATGAGGGCTGGCGGCTTTGGGTGGATCGCGCGGCGGAGTGGAAGCAGGATGCGATCTTTCTGCCGGAGGATGTGAGGCAGGGTGCGGATGGTGTGGTGCGGGGTAAGGGCCAACCGCTGCCGGTGAACGTGCCGACGGGCGGGTGGGATGTGTTGCGGACCGACGCGGGGATCGAGGTGACGCTGCCTTCGACGGTGGAGCAGCATTATTGGGGGAAGTTTGGCGAGCGGCCGTATACGCCGGAGGAATATCGGTACGCGGCGAATGATCCGGTGCCGCAGAATGGGGCTTACTTCGGCGTGTCGTGGTGGTGGCGGGAGATTGAGATTCCGGCGGCGATGGCGGGGAAGCGGATCTTTCTGCATGTGCGTGGGGCGCATCTGCGGGCCGAGGTTTATTTGAATGAGAAGCTGGTGGGCTACTCGATTATGGAAGAGCTGCCGTTTGAGGCGGATCTGACGCATGCGGCCAAGCCGGGCGGGAAGAATGTGCTGGCGATCCGGATTACGAATCCGTGGGGGCGGTTCGACTGGGTGGATGGGCTGAATGAGCAGTGGGGCGCGGTGAAGCTGTACCGGTCGCATGGGTTCGGCGGGCTGGATCGGGGGATGACGATCAGCGCGCATGACGGCGTGCGGATTACGGATGCGTGGGTATTGAATACGCTGGACTGGTTCAAAGTCACAGCTCACGCGAGGGTGGAGGCATTCAGCGGGGAGCGTGTCGCATCCGTCACTTTCCAAGTTGTCGATCCGATAACTCTTAGAGAGGTGAAGGACCCGGCGTCGCAAGATAGCGGCCTCCACATTCCAAGCGTCACATCCGAGTGTGGTGACGACTTCAATGGTCACGGCGGTTGCAAGGTGTTGACCAGTGCTGAGGCTGCGAAAGAAAAGGCGAGAACTGCTGCTGAGGGCAGCATTGGCGAGGGTTCTGAGGACCTCATTCTCAGAAGCGCTAAGAGATGGGACCTTGCCGCTCCGAAGCTCTATCACGTCAAGATCATCGCCAAAACAGCGAGTGGGAAGCTTGATACGCGCACCGTTCCGTGTGGGTTTCGGACGTTTGCACCGGAGGGGTTGGGGGAGAATGCGTTGTTTCGGTTGAATGGGCGGCGGATGAAGATTTATACGTCGATCTCGTGGGGGTATTGGGGGATCAACGGGATGTGGCCTACGCCGGAGTTGGCGGTGAAGGAGGTGACGCAGGCGAAGAAGCTGAACCTGACGTGCCTGAACTTCCACCGCAACCTGGCGAAGGAGGATGTGCTGCGCGCGCACGACCGGCTGGGGCTGCTACGGTACATGGAGCCGGGCGCGGGGAAGATGGCGATCGGCAAGCTGCCGGCGGGGGCGACGGGCAGCGCGAACTCGGTGGTGATGGTGCGGGCGACCGATGCGGCGGATAAGTTCGCGCAGCGGTATATGTTCACCAAGTGCGTGGAGATGGTGAAGGCGTTTCGGTCTCATCCGAGCGTGATTGAGTACTGCCTGCAGAACGAGATTGGGGCGGACCTGAAGAATCCCGACACGATTGCGGTGCTGGAGGCGATGCGCAAGGAAGACCCGAGCCGCTGCATTGTGTTGAATGACGGGTTTGTTGCGCCTCCGCGGAAGGCTGCTCAGGCGTGGTTTGCGCCGTGGGATGCGAAGCTGCATCGCAGCGATGAGGAGGAGTGGGGCGGGTGGTGGAATCAGCACCAGGGCGCGGGCGACCAGTGGTACGACGAGTTTTACAAAGGCCCGAACGACTTCACGTACAAGTCGCCGGAGCGGAAGGCGCTGTCGGAGTTTGGCGAGATGGAGGGATGCGCGACTCCGGA
>OCZT010004003.1_pt1 | contig 14970 bp, 16 predicted proteins | sample 1539031 | NCBI WGS metagenome assembly OCZT01 (sample SAMEA3539308, study PRJEB22396) | soil metagenome | biome: tundra; feature: field; material: soil | place: USA | collected 2010-05 | depth 0.15 m
GCACTTCCGGGCCGCGGCCGGGGTGACGCAGGTGGACGCGGCGGAGGCAACGGGGGGACTACGTGCCGCCAGGGAGCGGGGAACGCCCGATGGTCGTGGAGCGAGACCACCCGTCATGGGCGGAAGTGAACGCCGAGCAGCAGGAACGCATCCACGGTCCCGCGACTGACTAGCCCTGCTCTGGGTCAGGGATGCCAACGCCCCGCCGAACCTTCTATCAGCGGGGCATTGGCGTGCTGAACCCGCCTGCGGTCCCGGGTGCTTACAGGTCTTCGAGGGCGCATGATTCACTGATGGTCTGCAGCCAGGTCGGCTTCAGGAACGAGATGAAGTTCTGCGCGGCGCTCAGTGCCTCACGCAGCCCTTCGAATGATATATACCGGCAGACGTCGACCAGGGGCGGGTTCATGCGCTCGAAGGTCGGCCGGTTTACCTGACGGACCACCTCGTCTCTTCGCTCATCAGGCGCGACGAGGAAAAGTGGTACGGAGATATCTGGACCTCACCAGCGTCCGGCGGCTTGAAAGCGCCCTGAACCATTATCAGGGCGCTTTTATCGTGTGCAGCCACGACTCAGTGTTTCTCCGCACGATCGGCGCCGGCCGCTGGTTGACGCTGGCCGACGGCACCCTGCGCGACGTCGACGGACCTCCCAACGTTTGACGTGACCGGTTTATGTCACTCGCCGAGGACTACTACCTCGGCCGAGCCGGGCTGGTGGATGTTGTCGAGGTAGTAGCTCTCGGCCGCCATCCACCGCTTGATCCAGACGCCCTGGTTCTGGCTACGCTCGAACTGGCGGCGGACGCGTTCCTCCTCGGACGTGGTCACCCACAGCACGAGGTCGGCGTACTCCCTCAGTTCCGGCCGGCTGGAATACACACCTTCGACGAGGAGCAGTTCCACGCCGGGAACGGTCAGCCAGTCCCCCATGCGGGTGTTGCCCCAGTCATATCGTTGATACTTGATAGGACGGCCCTGGCGTGCCGGAACGAACACCTGGTCGCGCAACCTCTGCCAGTCGAAGTACTCGCGGTACCCGTCCTTGGCATCGAGGCCGGCGCGGTAGTCGTCATCGAGGTCGGCGTAGAAGTCGTCGCCCTCGACGACCGCCGCTAGTCCGTCGTACGCCGCCGCGAGCTCTCGCGCCAGCGTCGACTTACCCGACCCTCCCGGCCCGTCGAGGGCGACCACGAAGGCCCGTCCGGCAACAGGGTGAAGCCTCGCCAGGATGTCGTCGATGACGGCTCGGTCGAAGTACGTTTCCTCAGCCATGGAACTCCTGGTGATTTCGTTGCCGGACGCGGGGAATGCGGGCCAAGATTATGAACCTCCGCATTAACCTCGATGTTTCGTGACGGCCCGTCAGTTGTGCTGGCGGGCCGCTTCGGGGCCTCTGATGGGTTGTGGGCAGGTCGGTGGCCCAGCTGTCGCGTTGGGTGGGCGCCAGCTTCCTCAGGGCCGGGGTGGGGCGGGTTTGTCGGGGCAAGGGGTGTTTCGGTTGGTCAGCCGGGCGCGGACAGGGCCCGGAGGCAGTCGAATGCGCCTGTGATCATCTGGGTCCAGGGCCAGTGCCGGGCGAGGCGGAGAAGACGGCGGCAGCCGGTGGTGACGAGGTGGGCTGCGGAGAACAGCCGCAGCAGCATGCCTTTGGGCTCCCATCGGCAGGCCCCACCGGTGAGGGCGAGCATGGGAAGCCAGGCGCGGAGATCGAGCGCGATCTGGACGACCTCCAGCAGATCCGATTCTGCGCGGTGGACTTCAGCGGCAGATTGCGCAGGCCGCTGTCGCGGGCGGCGCGGATGCGGTCCTCGGTCCGGGCGCGTTGGCGGTGCCGCAACTCCAGGGCAGCGACCGGAAGATCGCGGGTGCTGGCGGCGAAGCAGGTGATCCGCATGTCGTCGGCGTCGGTGATCCGCAGCGGGGCCCCGGGTGGGGGCGTTCCTTGTGGACGATCAGTCGCATGCCTGCCGCCCAGTCGCGCAGGACGTCGTCGGCCAGTCCGGCGACCCATGCCTCGTCGCGGATCCTGCCGTCGGCTTCGAGGGTGGCCGTCCAGGCGAAGGCGTGGACCGGCAGCACGGCCCGGTGGATCTCCTCGGTGATCGCCATGTCGATCGAGTAGGACAGCCACCGTCCGCGCTGCGCGAGCCAGTTCACGAACGCGTGGGCGCCGCCGCCCGAGTCGGTGCGGATCAGCGTGCGGCGTCCTCGCCGGAGCCGGGCCGGGAGCTGGGCGAGGGGCCTGGCGGGCGACGGTCATGTATGTGGTCGGCGGCGATCGACGAACGTGAACAGCGGGTGATGCCCGAACGTTCGCTTCCACGTCGGCCGGGCAACCTCCTTCTCGCAGGTGAGTGCGCCACGATCAGCATCCCTTCGATGTCGACGATCACCTCACCGCCAACGTGCGGGGCCCGGGGAGCCAGCCAACTGCCAGACCCGGTCCCGGACTTCGGCCCGGAGCGTGGCGGATCGCCTCCAAGGGGCCCGAGGGCCAGCGTGAGCAAGGCGTCGACCGGGCGCGAGACCATCGGGTCGGAAGCAGCTAGCCGAACAGGCCGGGCTCGGCCCGCAGCACCCCGACGTCGGCCAGGCAGTCCCCGCCCAGCGCGACCGCCGGGGCCACATCCGACAGGACCGTTCCCGGATCGTGCACCGCCCGCGGCCTGCGCCACGGCCCCAGCGCCTGCGGGAACGCGGCATCCAGCCGGGTCCGGCGGACCGTCTCGACCAGCAGCACCCCGCCGGCATGCGAGACGACACCGCGGCTGTCGTCCTGCACGCGGACAAACGGACACCCGGATAGGAACCGATACGCTTCTTCACCTGAGAAGTGCAGCTTTCTCAACGACGGTCAGGACCCTAGACGAGCCATATCGTCCCAGGTCAGCGGCTCTCCTCTCCTCTTGAGTCACATCCCGGGCAACCTCGCTGGTGAAAGCCCGAGGTCAGCTCCCTGCGTGCTTGCCCCCTGACGCACGCCCACGGTAGCCAGCAGTAGCCGCGGGCCGGTACGGCGTTGCCTGACGGTCTGCGGCGCATGCGATCGATACCATTGCTGGTGTGGAGATGCAGGCGTTCGAGACGGTTGACCAGGCCGCCAGCGACGCTATCGGCATGCTCGCCGACGGCGAGCGGCTGAGCAGGCTCTGGCGCTACGTCTTCGTCCAGATGCTTGACGACTACACGAGTGTCCTGCGCCACGCAGGAGTCCCGGCCGCCGCGCGGATGTGGGCAAGCGCCCCCCGGAGCACCGGAGACATCCGCGTCGATGCCGCGTTCGCGGCCATGGCCGAGTACCTGGCCCGCCGGGACGGATGGGACGTTCCGTCCTGGGCCCGGCTGCCAGGACGTGAGGCCTGGCCCTGGTGGTTCGTCACCGATCTGCGAGGCCTCCACCCACGTGCACTGGTCGAGTCGCCGTCTTCGTTCCGCCGCCGCGGCGTCTTCATCACCAGCGGGGCACTTGATCGCGCATGAGCACCGGCCTCGGGCGGGAGGAGATCCGCGCGCTTCTCGACGACCTATCCGCGGAACTGGCTGCACGCGGGGCGAGAGCCGAGCTCTTCCTTGTCGGAGGTGCCGCCCTGGCGGTGGCCTATGACGCCACGAGGGCGACCAGGGACCTCGATGCGGTGTTCGTCCCTGCCGGCATAGTCCGGCAAGCGGCGACAGCGGTAGCAGAACACCGGGGACTCACCGAAGACTGGCTGAACGACGCGGTGAAAGGATTCCTGCCCGGCCCCGACCCGGATGCGCAGCGCTTTTACTCAAGCGACTCGCTGATCGTCGACGTCGCGTCCCCAAGGTACCTGCTCGCGATGAAGCTGTTCGCGGCCCGCGCCGAGATCGACGCCGACGACATCATCCTGCTCTACCGCCAGCTCGGGTTCACCACGGTGGACGAGGGCCTTGACCTGGTTGAGCAGGCCTATCCAGGACGGCCGATCCCGGCGAAGGTGAGATTCCTCCTCACCGAAATCGTGGACTCAATGCAACAATAAAGTCCACCACGAGCAAGGCACCGCCGACCTGATGTGCGTGTGACGACAGCCCGCTGTGCAAACGATAATGATACACATTGGCCGTTACGCTAGATGCGCGGCGCGGTACTTATCCCAGATCTCGGGGCGCAGGCGGCCGCGGGCGGGGACGTCGAGACCGTTTTCTTTCGCCCACGCCCTGACTTCCGCTGCCGAGACGGCAGCGGGCTTGGACGGGTGCGCTGGCGCTGGCGCTGGGTCGGCCATCTCGGTGCCGGGGAACAGCGGGATCTCACCAATCACCGGAGTGGTGAAGCCGATTCTCTTGTAGGCGGTAAGCCTCTTCCCGTGCATGCGGGTCAGCATGGGCACTCTGGTGTCGGCGTAGTCGTGTACCTCGACCGTTGTTTTCCCCGGCAGATCACGCATGATCCGGCCGACGTTTTGCGTGATGATCGACTCCGAGGAGGACGGTGAGCACAGGAAAAGCGTGTCGAGCGCCGGGCAGTCAAAGCCTTCGCCAATGTAGCTGGCGGTTGCCGCCAGCAGCAGTGGCTCGCGCGCGTGCACCGGGTCCCAGTCTGCGAGCTGCTTCAGGATGACACGCCGCTTTCCAGAGGATATGGAGCCGTGCAGCACCATCGGCGCCAGGCCACGGGCGTTCAGCTCGGCGGCGAGCTGGTCGACGTGCTCGGTCCGTCCAGCCATCACCAGGCAGTTACGGCCACGTCTGGTCGCGTGCACCACGTCATCGATGATCTGCGCGGTGCGGATCCGGTCCGACACAAGTGCCGGGATGATGATCGACTGAAGGATGCCGGGCGTGTCGCTGTCGATGTCGTCACGGATCGTGGTGGCAGTCGGATGAACGTGCAGTTCCTGGATAAGGTCCGTCGCACTCGGGATCTTGTGTCGCACCTGTCCGCAGTGCATGAACATGATCTCCTCACGGCCATCCGCCCGCTTCGGCGTCGCGGTGAGCCCGAGCCAGCGCCGTGCCGGTATCGACCGGATCGCCTGCGCGAACGTGTGGGCCGCGACGTGGTGGCATTCATCTACGATGACCAGGCCGTACTCAGAAAGGATCGCGGCTGGGTCATCTGCCCGAGTGAGTGACTGCAGCGTTGCCAGGTCGATCCGGCCGGTAAGTTTCGTCTTCTTGCCGCCACCGAGCTGGCCGATGTCTTTGGGGCCAAGACCCAGGTGTTCACGCAGCCGCTCCTTCCACTGGTCCACCAGCGGAGTCCGGTCGACCAGGATTAGTGTCGGCACCTTGTGCCGGGCGATCACGCCGCAGCCCATTACCGTCTTCCCCGCGCCGGGCGGCGCGACGAGGACCCCGAGTTCGTGGGCGGCGACGGCGTCCACCGCGGCCTGCTGTCCTGCCCGCAGCGTGCCGGTGAACTCGATCTCTAGCTCGGCCGGTGCGCTGCGGAGATCGGTGATCGCTAGGCGGCTGCCCGCTTTCTCGATCAACTTCGCGGCACGGTCGGCGACGCCGCGTGGTAGGAACAGCCGGTCCAGGGACTCCTCGTAGCAGCGCAGCATCCGTGGCGCGCCCCAGACGCTCAGCCCGATCTGCTGCCGGCTGTAGAACTCGGGATTGTGGAGTGATGCGAGGTGCTTCAGCGACGACAGCAGACTCGGCGGCAGCCCGGCCCGCCGGATCGCCAGCATGCCGCTCAGCTCAGCTTTGATGACGTCCGGCGGCGGAGGCTCGGCCGCCAGCGGAGATCTGTGCAGTCGCACCGCAGGACCGACCGTTGGTGGCTGAAGCTCTTCTGCGCGCTCCACTACGTCGCGGCGGGTCATGCGCTCAAGCGACGACAAGTACGCGAACTGATCCTGGTAGGGCTCGCACGTCGCCGGATCGACGAACAACGTCGTGCGATTCTGACGGCATCTGCCCTCCAGCGGCAGCGCGATCAGGTTCCCGAAACCGCGCCGCGGCAGATAATCCTGCGCTGGAAAGAGGCGGTCGTAGCTCTCTATGTCCATCTCGCCGCGGATCGCCATCGCCTCGTGTAGCAGCGCGGCACCCATGGCACGCGCGTCGGCGGCGGCTACCGGCTCCGAGAAAAAAGTCCACACGTGTGCGCCGTCGCCCGACCGGGAGATCTCGACAGCCGCGGGCACGCCGGCCCAGGCAGCCGCTTCCGCGTACGCAGCGGCGTCGAGCCGCCAGGTGCCGCCGTCGAAGTCGCAGACCAGCAGGCGGCAGGTACTGTCAGGCAACATCACGTAAAGCCCGCAGGCGGCCGGGTTTTCCTTAGTCAGGTGCGCGGAGATGACCTCATCGGTAAGTGGCAGATACTCCGGGTTGTCGCGGGTGGTGCCGGGCCGCCGTTTCGGCGCCCAGCCTTTGGTGCCTTCCGCAGCGTTCTCCCAGCGGTAGGCGTACACATCGCTGCGTCCCGCGAAGAGGGTCCTGTACAGGCCCACCTTGGCCTGCGAGCTCGACTCGTGATCTACCTGGGGCAGGGGAGATCCGTGGACTGGGCCGAACAACGGCATCTGCCGCGGCGGCGTTTTCGCGGCGACGTCGGGTTCAGCCCGCAGCGGCAAGGGGCCGCTGGCGCTTAGCGGCAGGGTCGTCAGCGCATTCAGGCGTGCCCGGAGCCCGGCGATCTCTTCGCGCAACCGTGGTATCTCTGCGCAGTGCTCGCAGCACTCCGATCCAGGCATCTCGGCGGACACCCTTCTAATACTGCCCTGACAGGCGTGATGCTCTGTCTGTCAGGGCACAGGGCCCCCGCCCCGGCCTGACTGTGACCGGCTAGATTCAGGCAGCTATGTGCCGACCATCAGGCCGTTGACACAGGGTCATCGCCTCGGTGAGGCCGCCGGCGCGGCGCTTCTGCTCGGTGTACAAGTCTGTCTCCCGCCAGGCTGTGAGCAGGTGGTTCAATGCGTGTTCGGTCTCGCCACTTTGCAAACGATCATTACACAGGTCCGCGAAGCAGACGCTTCCTGCAGATCCTGGGTTCAGTCTTCCGGCAGCAGCTTGAGCCGCTGCCCTTTGGGCAGATGGCGTGGCGCGACCACCTGAAAGTCCCGGCGGTCAAGGGCGGCGACCTCGTGCAGGTCGAGCCGCTCGGCGAGCGCTATCACACATGCATCCACGGCCTGAAGCCGCAGCGACGAGTAGGTGGTGAGCAGTTCAGCCATCCTTCGGTAGTCATGCGGCGTGATCTCGATGACGCGGAGCTCGTCGTCGGCGATGGCGGCGCAGAACTCAGCGGCCAGACCGACGCGGCCGCGCCGCTGCGGATCGGCCAGCAGATGACAGACCTCGGTGACAGCAAGCGACGGGATCACCAGGCGAGACCAGTTCCTGGCGAGGAACTCCACGCACCGGGCATGATCCCTGTCAGCCTTATTGAAGGCAGCGACAAGCGGCCCAGTGTCGCACAAGATCACGCGGACGCTGCTCCGCTGGCCTCATCCCGGTCAGGGTAGGCCAGGTACTTGTCATGATTACGGCCAAGGTCCGGCGGCCCTTTCAGCGCGCCGACAAGCGCGGCCAGGTGCCGCGGAAGCCCGGGAATCTCATCCCGCTCCCGGTTTGCATCCTCAGCCCCGTCATCACCGATCATGACCAGAGTCTATCGTTATGGCCCAGCGGGTGCCGGTAGTGACAGTCGGCGTGGCGAAGCGACGGCCGCACAGCCACGGTATCTTGCTGGTCACCTCAACGTTCCCGCCAGTCTCCAGCCTGATCCAAACGACAGCCATAGGCTGTTTCCGCAGTTCAAAGGATATATCTGCCAATGCATTCATAGTCCATCGTGCAAACGATAATGACACATATAGAACACCAAGGAGGCGGAGCGAGACCTGTGTTGGGGCCCGGAAGTAGACGCCACATTCGCTGATCGTCGACGTCGCGTCCCGAAGGTACCTGCTCGCCATGCGGAGCACGCGACCACCGCGACACCCACGACGACCGGCAGGTAGTTCTCGTCCACGATCTTCATGCTACGCCAGCGGGTCGATGCCGGGCAGGGGCTGGCGCCAACGCCTCACCCAGCCAGGGCGACCACCGGCCGCGTGCCGAAGCCTGGGACAGGAAGAAGAACCGCAGGTCGTTCAATCCGGCCTAGATGTTGAAACGTCACCGTTCCCGGTGCCGCGGTCCTGCCGCATACTGGTCCGGTGGAACCGGCAGCTGATTCCGTCGGGGGGCAGATCCAGCCCCCAGCGGGCCGCTGCGCGCGGGCACGCCGCCCGCCATTCACAGGGCCGTCCGGCCAGGCCCTGCACCGGCTGGCCGGCTGGTATGCGATCGCCCTGCGCCTCGGCGGCGCGGTCTTGTTCACTGCGGTAGCCGTGCTGGCCGCAACGAAGCAGATCTCTGGCTGGTGGCTGGGCGCGCCGCTGACTGCGCTGTGCTTGTGGTCAGCCTTCTTCACCTGGCGGGTTTGGCGGTCCGGGTTGACGCCGACCGTGGTACTGGCCGACGCCGCGGTTATCTCGGTGCTGGCGCTGGCGCAGCAGCACCTGGTCCCGGCCGTGCTGATCAAGGACAGCACGACCTGGATGCTCCCGCTGGCCTGCACGTCGGTGTATATCCTGCAGATCGCGCTGCGGCCGTGGCTCGGGCTGCCCGGGGCCGCGATCGTGGTCATCGCCTACGGGCTCGGCACCGGCCACCCGGCCGATGCCTGGCTGCTGGTGGTGGAGACGATCGTCGTCGCCGGGCTGGTGGCGGTGATCCGCAGCGGCGCCCGGCAAGCGGACACGATCGTCGCCGCCGGCCTGGAGACCGAACGGCAGATCCGGGCAGAGGTAGCGCGGCGCGCTGACGAGCGAGCGCAGCATCGCCAGCTGCACGACACCGTCTTGTCGACCCTGACCATGGTCGCGGCCGGCGCCTTTGCCGAACCGTCCCCTTCGCTGACCGCGCAGGCGGCCCGGGATCTGCGCGTGCTGCAAGGGCTGGCGGGCGCCCCGGCCGTGCCGGGCGGGTTGGCGCCCCTGACTGACCTGAGACCGAAGCTGGAGCGGGCCGCGGCCAGCGCCGATGACCTGGCCGTGCGGCTGAAGCTCGTCCCGGTCACGCTGCCGTCGCCGGTCGCGGATCAGCTCGTCGCCTGCGTCGGCGAGGCACTGCGCAACGTCGAGCGGCACGCCGGAACCAGCCAGGCGGAAGTGACCGTCACTGGCGGTGCGGGCTGGGCGGTCGTCAAGATCACTGACCGCGGTCGCGGGTTCGACCCGGCCGCCACCCCGCCATCCCGCCGGGGCATCCGCGAGTCGATCACCGGGCGGATGCTGGCGGCCGGCGGCCGGGCCGCGGTTACCAGCCGTCCCGGCGCGGGCACGACCGTCACCGTGAGCTGGCCGGCATGACCGCCGTGCAGCCGACGGCGATGATGTCCGGCCGCTATCAGCGGGCCTTCACCATCGCTGTGGTCTTCCTGGTCGCGGGCTGGCATCTCGCCGGAGCGGGCGGGCAGCTGCTGCATAACCGGCCTGCCTACGGCTCGTTCGCCTTCCAGGGCGCAATGTGGCTGGTCATGGCGCTGGCGATCACCGCCGGGTCGGTCCTGGTGCTGCGCGGAGCGCCCGGCTGGTGCCCGGCCTGGGCGGTGGCCGTGATCGCGCTGGCCGCCAGCACGGCAGCGGCGGCGGCCAGCCCGGCTGGCCAGATGCTGGCGGTCAACTGGGCGTGGGGGAGTGCCGGCTGGACGGGCGTGCTGGTGCTGCTCCGCCGCCGGTTCGCTGAGCTCGCGTGGTTCCTCGCCGCCGAGGCCCTGGCCACCCTGGGCGTGCAGGTGCGGGACGGGCTGCACCGCACCGATCTGGCCGGGTTCCTCGCCGTGCTGGCCTGGTCGACCGGCGCCCAGGTGGCCGTCGCCGCCGGGGTCAGGGCGCTGGATGCCGCCGCCGGCCAGGCCGCTGCGGCAGCGCGGAGTGAGGACGCTGCGCGCGAGCGGGCCGCCACCGCGAAGATCATCCAGGCCGCCCGGCACGCCCGCTGGCTGACGCTGCAGGAAAGCGCCGTCCCGCTGGTCGCCGAGCTGGCGGCGGGGACGGCTGACCCGGGCGACGCGCAGGTGCGCATCAGGTGCGCGGTCCAGGCGGCCCGGCTGCGCCGGCTGCTGGCCGAGGGCGATGAGGTACCCGGATCACTGGTGCACGAACTGCACGCGAGTGCCGATGTGGCCGAGCGGCGCGGGGTTGCCGTCGAGATCGAGACGGCCGGGCCGCTGCCACTGGTGCCCGGCCAGGCCCGGCGGGTGATCACCGACGCTGCCATCGCGATCCTGACCGCCGCGCGCAGCCAGGCCCGGATCACCCTGGCGGCGGTGCCCGCCGGAGTCGCCGTCAGCTTCGTCGCCGATACCGGCGCGGTCGTCCGGCTGCCCGCAGCCGGCGAGGGGGTCGCCATCGAACAGCAGCAAGACGGCGGTATGCTCTGGGCGGAGGCGCGATGGAACAGCCGGTGACGGTGGCGCTCATCGAAGACCATCCGGTCGTCACCGAGGGGGTAGCGTCCTGGATCCGGTCCGATCCCGGCCAGCGGGTGCGGCTGGTGCATACGGCGCGCGACCTGACCGGGCTCCGCGCCGCGCCGCGGTCGCCGGCCGACGTGGTCATCCTGGACCTGGAGCTGTCCGGCGAGCTGGTCACCACGCAGATCCCCGGGCTGGTGGCAGCCGGATGCCGGGTGGTGGTCTTCTCCGGGCACAGCGATCCGGCGATCGTGATGGAGACGCTGGACAACGGCGCGCACGCCTACGTGTCCAAGGATGAGGGCCGCGACCATCTGGTCGAGGCCGTGCTGGCGGCTGCCGCCGACCGGCCGTACGTGACCCGGTCGCAGGCCAGGGCGATGCTCGCCGACCAGCGCCCGGCCCGGCCGGCGCTGTCGGAGCAGGAGCGGCAGGCGCTGCTGCTGTGGTTCCAGGGCATGTCGAAGGCATCGGTCGGGCGGCGCATGTCGATCAGCGAGAACACAGTCAGGCAGTACATCAGCCGCGCGCGTGCCAAGTACGCGGCCACCGGGCGGACCGCGCCGAGCAAGGACGCGCTGCTCGCGCGCGCGATCGAGGACGGCGTGATCAAGCCGGGCGAGATCACGCCGTACAAGTCATTCGCCCGCGCTGACGCCGACTACCCCAGCGAGGGCGCCCCGGGCCGGTGAATGGCCCGGGACACCCACCCCCCCCAGGGCTGCCCTCCAGGCGAATCGGCCGCAGGCCGACACCAGGCTGCATGGCCGGGTGCCGCGACGTCATCAGATCGCGGGCTGGCGCACAGTCAGCATTCCCGGTCGAGGGCGTCAATGTCATGACGCCCGATCGGGTGACACGACGGCGGGCTGGCTAGCCGACGAGGAAATCCTGGGCGAGCCTGGGCGGCGTGCACGCCAGCGAGCAGTCGGTGATCGCCTCGCTCAGCGTCGGCCCGGTCACTAGATCACGACCCCGTCAACGAACTGGGTCAGCCGTGACTCACGGTCGTCTTCGCAGTTCAACGACCTATATGCGGATACGATTATGCTCCCGCCTGCAAGTCATAACAACACACCGGGACCGGCTTCGCGGACGGGCGACGAGGTTCGCGCGAAGCTACGCTCCACATCCGGAAGAGCACGACTGCGCCCAACGGGGACAACCAGTCAAGGATGAGCACCAGATTGGATCTGCTCATGCTCGGACCAGCGGTAGCTGGGCCTCCAGCCGAGCGTGGTCTCAGCTACTGAGCAGTCGACAAGCGCGCCAGGGATCCGCCCGGTAAGGCGCCGGGTCTGTGATGGGCACGCCAGGCGCGAGCCGGACGGCCAGTTCGAGGCCGGGCGCGGTGGCCGAGATGTCAGCGGCGCACAGCAATGCCCGGTGATGCCCGGCCAGGGGAACCGTGAGCGCCTGCTCCACTGCGGTGGCGACGTCCCGCACGTCCACGAAAGCGCCGTACTCCCAGAACGGCTCCCACTCCGATCTGGGCTCAGCGCGCCGCTGCATCTCGATGCGCTGATACTGACCAGGATCCCAGACCCACACCGGGCGCAGCGACAGACTCGCGATCCCGGTCCGGGCAGTGAAACCTGCACATAGATCTTCAGCGAGGCACTTGGAGAGGCCGTAGGCGCGCATCGCCCGGCGCGGGTGCGCGTCATCCACCGGGAAGTAATCAGGAAGCCGCTCGCCCTCGGCAATCCCGAAGACCTGGGCGCTGGAGAAGTGGATCACCCGTGTCACGCCAGCGGCTTCGGCGGCCAGCAGTACATGCCAGGTGCCGAGCACATTTACCGCCATGATCTGCTCCGGGCTGCCCGCCGTGTCGTGCGCGAGCGCCCCGAGATGCACAACCGCGGCGCAGCCCGCCGCCGCACGCCTGACCTCGGCAAGATCCAGCAGATCCATGCCGTCCACGCGGTCAAAGCCGATGACGTCATGGCCGAGGCGCTCCAGATGGCCAGCGACCGGGACACCAAGGTTGCCGCGATGCCCGGTGACGAGAATGCGCATGCCCGATGATCTCCCCGCGATCCAACTGGCGCATGCACTGGTCGGGGAGGGTGTCGGGACGTCTGAAGAAGCAACCAATGCCCAGCGTGCAAGACATAACCACACACAGGTTGCCAGTAAATGAGTAGCGGCTGCCTGGAGCCTGTGCGCACAGTGGGCTGGTGCCACAGGACAACTTCGGTGAGCGGATAGCGGAGACGTATGAGGCCAAGTGGCCGGAGCTATTTGATCCGGCGGTCATTGACCCCGCTGTCAGCTTCCTCGCCGATGTCGCGGGATCGGGTGCGGCTCTTGAGCTTGGGATCGGCACTGGCCGTATCGCGCTGCCGCTCAGCTGGCGGGGCGTCCGCGTGCACGGGATTGACCTGTCCCGAGCTATGGTGGCGCGGCTGCGGGCGGAGCCGAGCGCGGAGGGCATCGCCGTGGCGATCGGTGACTTCGCGACGACCAGGGTGGACGGGGTCTTCACGCTCGCCTACCTGGTGCGCAACACGATCACGAACCTGACGACGCAGGAAGAGCAGGTGGCGTGCTTCCGGAACGCGGCGGCGCATCTGGAGCCCGGCGGCTGCTTCGTGATCGAGAACTACATCCCGGAGCTGCGACGCCTGCCGCCCGGCCAGTCCATTTACCCGTTCATCGTGACCCCGGCGCACTTGGGCTTCGAGGAATACGACGTCGCTTCGCAGATCGCTTACTCCCATCACTACTGGGTCGCGGATGGGCAGGTTGAGATCCGCTCTACGCCGCACCGCTACGTGTGGCCGTCCGAACTGGACCTGATGGCCCAGCTTGCAGGGATGACCCTGCGCGAGCGCTGGACAGACTGGAACCGCGAACCCTTTACCAGCGACAGCAGGAGCCACGTCTCGGTCTGGCAGAAGACGCCGAAGCAGTCGTTTTAGCAGTGCCCTGATGAAGATTGACAGGCGCAGCGGACTCCTTGCCGGTTATGTGCGCGGCCCCGCAGCCGCGACCCAGGCAACTGTCATGGCGCTGGCGAGGGCCGCCGGCGCCCGCGCCGTCGTCCTGGTCGAGGGCGTCAGCGACCAGATTGCTGTTGAAACGCTGGCCAGCCGCCGCGGTCAGCGCCTCGGCGCGGAAGGCATCACAGTCATTCCGGTCGGCGGCGCGCACGCGGTCGCACGCTACCTGAGGCAGTTCGGCCCCGAGGGGTCAGGGGCGAGGCTCGCCGGCCTGTGTGATGCCGGGGAAGAGGATATCGTCCGGCGGGGCCTTGCGGCGGCCGGTGCCGGCTCGCCCCGGTCGCGTGCCGACCTGGAGAGCATGGGCTTTCATGTCTGCGTGGAGGACCTGGAGGAAGAGCTCATCCGCGCGGCGGGCGCCGCGCTGGTCGAGGAACTCTTCGGCTCCCAGGGCGATCTCGGCTCGTTTCGCATCATGCAGCGGCAGCCCGCGTGGCGGGGAAGGCCCCAGGAAGCGCAGCTGCGGCGCTTCCTGGGCGCGGGCTCGCAGCGCAAGCTCCGTTACGCGCGCCTGCTCGTCGACGCGATCGACCTCGACCGCATGCCGAAGCCACTCGACGCCGTACTGGCCGCCGTTCAACTCAGGTCCCAGGATTCCTGACAACGTTGACGCACGCCGCCAAGGGTGCGATAACCACACAGGTTGTCCGGGCGGCTCCTCGAAGGAGCCGATATGGACGAGGACAACGACGGCAGGTTCCCCGGACGACAACCCGGTAGAGGTCCGTTACCCGCGCAACAGGCCAGAAGAGCGGGGTGACCGGTGCGTGTGGCCGTGGCTGCCAGGCTCGATTCGAGAGCAGTGCGGCCCAGATGAGTGGCATGTGTGCGTGGAGGTCCGTGAGTTGGCCACGCTGCGGGACGGGCGGCGGGCACCGCGCGGGACCGTGAGCCGGGACCTGTACTACCCGCGCTGTTTCCGGGACAGCTCGGAGATCCGGCCGCGCACCGCAGGCAGCGTCCAGTCCGCCGACAACTCCATCAATCCCATCACTTGCCCGTTCTGCGACCCGCCTCAACCCGAAGACCTCGCCGTAGCCGACGTCAAAGGTGACGTTTTCGAAACGCGACCCGGCACCGGAGCGCTTGCTCAGGCCATGGACGGACAGCGCCGGGCGCCCTGGGAGGTCATCACTGGTACCGGAGGGCCGTGCCGGGCTGGATCCGGGTGGCGCGGCGCAGCGGCCCGCGGATGACGAGGAGGGTGAGCACGAGGACGCCGGCGAGCGTGATCAGCGGGATGGCCAGCGGGAATTCCTGCGGGAGGCTGATGTCGGCATTGTGGAGCAACAGCGTCAGCAGCCCCTCGTAGAGCAGCCAGCCGGCCAGGACTCCGAACGCCCAGCCGACGACGGCCAGGGCCACCGCCTCCGCGCTGAACACCCTGCGGATCTGGCGGGCCCGGGCGCCCAGGCAGCGCAGGATCCCGACCTCGCGGGTGCGCTCGATGACGCCCGTGCTGAGCCCGCTGACCAGGCCCATGAGCATGATGGCCACCACCACCAGGCCCAGGATCTCCAC
>OCZT010004004.1_pt1 | contig 14969 bp, 15 predicted proteins | sample 1539031 | NCBI WGS metagenome assembly OCZT01 (sample SAMEA3539308, study PRJEB22396) | soil metagenome | biome: tundra; feature: field; material: soil | place: USA | collected 2010-05 | depth 0.15 m
CCGCAGTCATGGGCGTGCCTTTCGATGGGGGCCCCGCCGAAACCGCTTAGCCCCAACGAAAAAGGCCGCCTCGACGAGGCGGCCTGAGGTTGCGTGCGCAACAGGATGGACCGCCGGGTCAGGCGCGCCACCACTGGGTGCACACGATGGTGATCATGGTTCAACTTTAGCGCGCTCACGGTCCCCGAACCGATCAGAAGCCCGGTATGCCTTCACGGAATCTTCGCGATGGCCGACGAGTCTGGCACGATGCGGACATGGGGATTTCGAAGAGTTTGCTGTCCGACGGCGAGTACGTCGTGCTGAGTGTTCGTGCACACCGGAAGGCGATCATCTGGCCCGGTGTCGTGCTCGTCGTGGTTGTTGGTTGCCTCATCGGCGTCCTGATGCTGAAGCCCAACAGCGCAGTGGCTGCCGCCGCCGCTGTCGTCAGTGTTCCGGTGCTAATTACCTGGTCGCTGATCCCCTTCCTTGCCTGGATGAGCTCGACCTACACCGTGACCAACCGGCGGCTGATCACCCGACACGGCGTGCTGACCCGGACCGGTCGTGACATCCCGCTGTTCCGGATCAATGACGTGGCCTATGAGATGGGCCTGATGGACCGGCTCCTGGGCTGTGGCACGCTGATCATCTCCGACGCCAGCGAGAACGCCGGCGTGGTCCTGCCGGACATTCCCCACGTGGAGCAGGTGCAGCTTCAGATCTCGGACCTGCTCTTCACCAACGATGACGGGAACGACCAAGACGGAAGTCGCGTGCCCCGCGAGCCCCCTCGCAATCCAGACCGGAACCACTGACTACACACGTTCACAGCGCACGTATGCCGCGTCCCCAGGTCAGGGGCGCGGCATACGTGCTGTTCGGACGGGCTGTTCAGACGAGCTGGTCGACCGAGGCCTTCCTACTCGCGGCGGCCTTGGCGACGGCAGCCTCGTGAGCCTGCTCCAGCCCACCGTGCTCGCGCCACCAGTCCTGACCGGTCTCAGGCAGGGTGTAGATGGGGTCGTAATAGACATACTCGTGCGACAGCGCTTCGGTGTCGGCGCTCTCGATCGAGGTGCGGTAGTTCTTGCGCCAGAACGACATCCCGTGTTCCTTGTCGTAGGAGTCGACCTGGTGCACCCAGCGTTTGCCCACGAACGGCACGTCGCAGACGATGCGCGGCGTGGCGAAGCCCGGCAGGTAGCCCATGAGGTCGTGCTGCAGCCGCTGCGCCTCGGCCAGCGAGAGCCGCCAGTGCTCGGCGAACGGGATCATGTCGCACATGTAGAAGTAGTACGGGGTGATCGAGGCCTCGTCCTGCAGGGCGAAACACAGGTCGAGTAGCTGCTCAACCGAGTCGTTGACCCCTCGCATCAGGACACCCTGGTTTCGGACGGCCCGCACCCCGGCGTCCAGCATCGCATTGGCGGCAGCGGCGACCGCGGGCGTCACCGACTGTGCGCTGTTCACGTGGGTGTGGATAGCCAGGGCGACGCCGCGCTCGCGGGCCTTGGCCGCAACCCGGCCGACACCCTCGACGACCTCGTCGGCCAGCCAGTGCTGTGGCAGCCCCATCAGTGCCTTGGTGGCCAGGCGGATGTCGCGGATGTTGTCGATATCGAGCAGCCGGTCCAGGAAGGACTCGAGGTTCTTCCATGGCATGTTGGCCACATCACCACCGGAGACGACCACGTCGCGCACCGCAGGGGTCGCGCGCAGGTAGTCCATCATCGCGTCGTAGCGGTCGACCGGCTTGAGGTCGAACTTGAGCTTGGGGACGACCGGCGTCGAGTTACCGACCAGGTCCATCCGCGTGCAGTGGCCGCAGTACTGGGGGCAGGTCGACAGCAGCTCTGCCAGAACTTTGGTGGGGTAGCGGTGGGTCAGGCCCTCGACGGCCCACATGTCGTGCTCGTGCAACGAGTCGCGGGCGGAGAACGGGTGGCTCGGCCAGTCGACGCGGCGGTCGCTGAAGACCGGAAGCATGTAGCGGCGGACCGGATCGGCGTAGAACCCGCGGGTGAACTCTTCGCCGGCGCTCGGCATGGAGTCCTCGGACTCGCTCGTACAGGGCACCATCGTGTTCATCATCTGCGGCGTCACGAGCATCGACATCGTGGCCCGCTCGGCCTGGTCTCGCTGCAGGTCGGCGTAGAACGCGTCAGTGAGCAGATCGCCCATGAGTGCCCGCAGGCCCTTGATGTTCTTGACGCAGTGGGCGCGCTGCCACTGCACACTGGCCCACTCGCTCGTCGTGATGTGGCGCCAACCGGGCAGCCGGGTCCAGTCTGGCTCTACCAGCTTGTGGCGTCGGTAGGCGTAGGGCTGTTCGATCTTTGGGTCCATGAATGGCATGATACGGGAGAACTTGCGTAATTTGCGTCATCGCACCGCAATATCTGTTTACTTGGGTCCAAATGCAGGAGGAATCAGTGACTCTGCCGGTCAACCGAACCGAGAGCTCGCCCGTGGGGCTTCATCGCGTTCTCGAGCCATCGGGTGACCAGATCACGTTGCCCCAGGCTGCTCAACGCCTGGACGCCTCGCCGCAGATCTGGCCCGATGAGGTGCGCATCGACATCGAGACCCTGAACCTGGATGCGGCCTCGTATCGCCAGCTTGTCGGGATGCACCGCACCGCTGACGACCAGATCGACGGCGCCGCGATTCGCGCGTCCGTCCTGGACATCGTGGCAACCCGCGGCAAGATGCAGAACCCGGTCACCGGCTCGGGTGGCATGCTCATCGGAACGGTCGCCGAGGTGGGGGAGAACAGCGAGCTCGGGCTTTCCGTCGGCGACCACGTCGCCACCTTGGTGTCGCTGTCCTTGACCCCGTTGCGGATCACCGACGCCCTGGCCAGGTGGGATGGTCTGGGGGAGCGGGTGCCTGCTGCCGGCCACGCGATCTTGTTCGGCAGGTCCATCGCAGCTGTGTTGCCCACAGACCTCGACCCCGAGCTCGCACTGATGGTGATGGATGTCTGCGGGGCACCCGCGCTGGTGGCCCGGCTGGTCCGCGAATATGCAGCGAAGGGCGTGGCACCTTCGGTACTGGTTCTGGGTGGCGCCGGCAAGTCCGGGTCGATGTCCCTGGCTGCGGCTGGGGACGCAGGAGCCGGCCGCCGTGTTGCGGTCGTGCCCAACAACAGAGAGGCACGACTGCTTAAGGGCCTTGGGCTGGCCGACCATGTGGTCATCGCGGACGCACGTTCGCCCCTGGGGCTGTCGGCCGCAGTGGAGGCCGCCGGCGGCCCGTCTGACATCACGGTCGTTTGTGTCGACGTCCCTGGGTGCGAGCAGCCGGCGATCCTGTCGACGGCACAGGGCGGCACTGTTGTCTTCTTCTCGATGGCGACGAACTTTGCAGCAGCCGCGTTAGGCGCCGAGGGGCTTGCCGCCGACGTGCGCATGCTGGTCGGCAACGGGTACGTTCCCGGCCACGCCGACTATGCCGTCAGCCTCTTACGTGGCAACTCCGCGGTGCGGGGGCTGTTCGAGGACCGGCTGCAGACGAAGCAGGCTGAGGCCCCGTGACCACCCAATCACCTCTGAACGAGTCAGCATGAACGAGTCAGCACGCTCCGGCGGCACCACGCTGTATCGCGGCGGCTTCATCGTCGGCGCGCCTGACCCCCTGGCGAACGCGCTGGTTGTTTCTGACAACAAGATCGCCTGGACCGGCACCGACGAGGCCGCAGCCAGCCACGCCGACGGGGTCGACGCGGTGGTAGAGCTCGATGGAGCGCTGGTCACGCCCACGTTTGTCGATGCCCACGTCCACACCTCGGCCACCGGTCTGGGGTTGCGCAGTGTCAACCTGAGCGACGCACTGTCCCTGCGTCAGGTGCTGGACAGGATCCAGGAGGCTGCCCGCAGGCGGGCGGGCCGTCCGGTCTACGCCCCGAACTGGGATGAGCAGGACTGGCCCGAACATCGCCCGCCGACCGCTACCCAGCTCGACCGCGCAACGTACGGCGGGGTGGTCTACTCCCCGCGGGTCGACGGCCACTCGGCGGTGATCTCCTCGGCGCTGGCGGCCGCCTCGCAGGCCCGCAACCACCCGGGTTGGCACGACAGCGGGCTGGTGACCCGCGAGGCGCACCACGCGGCCCGCAACGCGTTCTACTGTGGGATCAGCGCAGCCGAGCGACGCGCCGACATCGACGCCGCCTTGAACGCCGCCGCCGCGGCCGGCATCGGTCTGGTGCACGAGAACGGCGGGCCCACGCTCAGCTCGGAATCCGACTTCGCGGACGTGCTCTCAGCCGGACAGCGCGGCCACGGCCCGCGGGTCATCGGCTACTGGGCCGAGCTTGTGGGGGACCAGGAGTCGGCCACCGCGCTGGCCGCTCGGATGGGCGCCCGGGGGCTCGCCGGGGATCTCAACATCGATGGCTCGATCGGCTCGCGGACCGCATCCCTGCGAGAGCCTTACGCTGACGGGCAGGGTGCCGGCCGTCAGGAGGGTCCGGACACTGGGACCACGCGGCAATGCGGACAACCCTACCTATCTGTCGAGCAGGTCCGTGACCATGTCGTCGCCTGCTCGCTGGCTGGCATCCAGGGCGGGTTTCACGTCATCGGGGACGCCGGTGCCGACACGGTCATCGCCGGCTTCCAGGCCGCCGCACGCCAGGTCGGTGTGGCCACAGTCGTGGCCGCCCGCCACCGTCTGGAGCACCTTGAGATGGTCGACCTCGACGGTATCAAGGCCCTGGTCGAGCTCGGGGTCACCGCTTCGGTCCAGCCGGCCTTCCACGCCCTCTGGGGCGGGCCTGACGGCATGTACGCCGCCCGATTGGGTCGTCAGCGTGCCCACGCCATGAACCCGTTCGCCACGATGCAGGCAGCCGGTATGTCCCTGGCCCTGGGCTCAGACACCCCCGTCACGCCGTTCGCCCCCTGGCAGGCAATCCGTGACTGCGTCAACCACCACGACCCGGCCCAGCGGCTCTCGGCAGAATCGGCATTTCTGGCGCACACCAGCGGCGGGTGGCGTGCGGCCGGCATCGACGACCGCGGCCACCTCGACCTTGGGCAGCCGGCTAGCTTCGCGCTCTGGTCCACCTGCGGCTGCAGGTCCGGTGGCAGCGGTCGCCTGCCCGACCTGTCGTCCGGAACCATCTTGCCCACCACTTTGCGCACCGTGATAGACGGTCGCACCGTTTTCGACCTGGAAGGGGTGTCATGAGTACCAAGCCCAAGCTGGAACTCGACCCGGCCGTCATCCGCAAGGCACGTTCGCTGGCCCGCAAGGCCGGCGCGCCCGTGGTCAAGCTTGCCAGGACACACACCACCGTGTCCGTCGAGCGCGCTGTGCTGCGCCTGGCAGGCTTGTCCGGTGCCGACCACGAGGGGGTGCCCTGGGTCAACCACCTGGTCGATACCGTTCGCGACGAGGTGGGGCTGGAACTGGGGGTGACCACGCCCGTCTTCGACGCGCTGCGCCGCGGCGAAGCGCCCGATCTGTTGACGCTGGCTCAGAAGTCCGCCGCGGGTTCGGTCTCGTTCCGCCTTCCGCAGGGCCGCGACGGCCATGCGGCACAGCGCCTCGCGCTCCGCTCAGTCAAGCCCGGCATGGCCCGCATCGACAAGAACCGTGCCACCCGGGACCGCCTGATCAAGCGACACGGCGACCCGAGGCAGCGGCCGTGGATCTATCTGATCGTGGCCACCGGTGACATCTACGAGGACATCCCGCAGGCTCAGACCGCCGCCCGTGAGGGTGCTGACATCATCGCGGTCATCCGCTCGACCGGGCAGTCACTGCTCGACTTCGTGCCCGAGGGTGCGACCCGCGAGGGGTATGCCGGCACGTATGCCACCCAGGAGAACTTCCGTCTGATGCGGGCCGCACTGGACGAGGTGTCCAAGGAGCTGGGGCGCTACATCCGCCTGGTCAACTATGCGTCCGGCCTCTGCATGCCTGAGATCGCGACCCTGGCCGGGCTCGAGCGGCTCGACATGATGCTCAACGACTCTATGTACGGCATTCTCTTCCGGGACATCAACCCGATCCGAACGTTCGTGGACCAGCGTTTCTCACGGCAGATCCACGCCCGCGCCGGCATCATCATCAACACCGGCGAGGACAACTACCTGACCACCGCCGATGCGGTCGAGGCAGCGCACACGGTCACCGTCAGCCAGCTGATGAACGAGTACTTCGCCAAGGAGGCAGGGTTGCAGGACTGGCAGCTCGGCCTCGGACACGCGTTCGAGATCAACCCAGAGATCCCCGACTCGTTCCGGATGGAGCTCGCGCAGGCACTGCTGGCCCGTCAGCTGTTCCCGGATGCGCCGCTGAAGTGGATGCCACCAACCAAGCACATGACCGGGGATGTGTTCCGCGGCTATCTGCTAGATGGCTTCTTCAATCTCGTGGGGGCCATGACCGGCCAGGACATCCTGCTCGTCGGGATGATGACCGAGGCCGTGGTCACCCCGTTCCTGTCCGACCGTGACCTGGCCCTGCAGAATGTTCGCTACGTCATCAACGCGGCCGGGGGACTGGCAGAGGACTTCCACCCGCCTCGCGACGGGTTCATCCAGACCCGTGCCCGCAAGGTGCTCTCCGAGGCTGTTGACCTGCTTGAGAAGATCGTGAACGACACGGGCGAGCCCGGGTCGGTTCCACTCCTGCAGGCCATCAGTGACGGCACCTTCGGGTTGATGAAGCGCCCCGCCGATGCAGGCAAAGGCCTTGACGGTGTGGTCAAGTGCGCGCCTGGGTATGACAACCCGGCAAGCACGTTGTTGGAAGCAGGTACCGGAAAGTGAACACCCACGATAAAGGCTCGACGAAGGCGTCGTCGAAGACACTGCCGGACATCATCCGGCCCTACGGCGACACCACTGGCGACGCCATGGTCCAGGTCTCCTTCACGTTGCCCATCCCGCATGACAAACGAGCAGAAGGCGCTGCGCTGCAGCTGGCCGCCAAGATGGGTCTGGCGCCTGCGCTTCTGGTCCACGCAAAGGCGATGGGCTCGGACTTCACCTTCTTCATCGTCTACGGCAGCGTCAGCCATCTGGTAGACCTGCGTGAGGTCGTGGTGATCGAACGCGAGTTCGCGATGCTCAGCGCCAAGGACGTCAACGCAGCCATCAAGAAGCGGCTGCGCCGCAAGCTCGTCGTGGTCGGCGCCTGCATCGGAACAGACGCCCACACGGTGGGCATCGATGCGATCCTGAACATCAAGGGGTTCGCGGGGGAGAAGGGCCTGGAGTACTACAGCGAGATCAGGGTCGTGAACTGTGGCGCGCAGGTGCTGGTGCCCGAGCTGGTCGCTCGCACCCGTGCGGAGAAGGCCGATGCGGTCCTGGTCAGCCAGGTCGTCACCCAGAAGGACGCCCATATCCACAACACGATGACCATGTCGGCCGCGTTTCGTGAGGCCTATCCCGCCGGGAAGGTGCCACTGCTGATCGTCGGCGGCCCCCGGTTCGATCAGGGTTCGGCGGCGGCGCTCGGTGTGGACCGGATCTTCGGCAAGGGCACGACTCCAGGCGAGGTCGCGTCCTATCTCGTGCACGCCATCGGCGCAGCCGAGGGTGCTGTCTCAGGATCCTGAGCGAACGCCCGTAACGGTGAAGCGCTCGACAGCGGCCAGGTGGCCGCCGGTCGAGGCGACGATCGTGACCGGCCCCGGCTGGGTGCGCGTCAGCGGCAGCCGCACCGACCACGGCGCCGGGGCACCTGCGGGCAGGCAGCAGTAGCTCCCGACGACGCCGGACAGCTGCCTGGCCGTTACCCGGATGCTCTCGTCAACCCCGGCGATGTGTCCCCCGACGGTGATGGTGCCAGCCACTGTTGACCCATAGCGCGGTTGGGTCAGGGAGAAAGTGGCTGTGTCGTCGGTGCCGACGACTTCCCATGGTCGGCCTGCCCCGGAGCCGATACGCACGAGGTGGATCACCGCGGCTGTCCCTTTGGTCCCGCCCGCCGTGTAGCCGACGCTGACGTGGGCGTCGTTGGCCGTGACCGTCTGGCCAACCACACGGTTGATCTCAGTGAAGCTGAGGTACTGCCGCGCGAAGGCCACGGCGACTTCACCGGCGTCCAGGTGCCACGGTTGGTGACCTCCAGCTGCTGTGTCCCGTTGCCACTGCTCGGCCTCAGCGACCGAGGCGAAGGGCCACAGGGGCACGTAGGCGAATGACATCTGAGGTGCCGAGCCGGGGTTGGACGATGACGGGGCCTTCGTGGCCGAGCTTGCCGGGCTGGGCGAGGCTGAGGTTGAGGCCGACGCTGTCGCTGAGGTTGAGGCCGATTTGGCGGCTGTTGTCGTCCCCCCACCGCCACAGGCGGCCACGGACAAGGTCAGTGCCAATGCGGCGACGAAATTTCTGCGCATTTCTGCCCCCTAATCGGTGCCAATGATCCTCTCCCACAGCCCGGCAGCGCAACCAACACGCTGATCTGTGGCGTAGCGCCATGAACCTGCAGGGCACCGGGCTTGAGCTGGTCGGTGATGTAATGGGCCTTCCCGCGTACCAGTTCGGCGCCGATCTCACGTCACTGATGCCACCACGAAGGAGCAGCAAGATGAGCACGCACGGACCAGCCGCAGTCGGCATGACGGTGACGCACCGTCGCTACGTCCCGTACAGCCACGCCCATTACGCCGGTAACCTTGTGGACGGCGCCTACTCGCTGGCAGCCTTCGGTGACGTCGCGACCGAGATGTGCATCCGTACCGATGGTGACGAGGGCCTGTTCGCCTCGTACAGCGACGTGCAGTTCCGGGCCCCGGTCCGGGCGGGCGACTGCATCGAGATCGAGGCGATCCTGGTCCGGGTCGGTTCGCGCAGCCGTGAGATGAGCTTCGAGGTCCGGGTCGTGACACGAGGCAACCCGGCCGGTGGCGACTCCGCGGCCGACCTGCTGGACGAACCGATCGTCGCAACCACCGCTCGTGGCGTCGTCGTCGTGCCGGCCACTATCTGATCGATTCCGGCGTGTCGCGCAAGACACGCCAAAACTTAGAAAACACTCAGTTAATTGCACCGAAACTCAAGGTGCCTCTGACCTGCGGGTTTGTGCATCGCCGCAGGTGAACGCAGGGTTGACAGCAGGTGCTGAACGGGTATGTTCGATTCGTTGGCCGCCGCTGAATCAGAATAAGGCGAGGGTCGCAGGGCATGGGTGTACTCGGGATCCATGGCGGTGGGGTGTGTAATCGTCATGAGGAACCAGATCCGCGGGGCTCCCTGTCAGGCGACACGTCGCAGGGCATCGGAGGCGGTCGGCGGCAGGGCCCGCGTGCTCAGTAGACAACAATGTTGGGTCGGCATCCAGTCGCTTCAACGTTGGTCCCAACGGCAACGGGCCCTGCCGCATCCGGTGCCCCCCTGAACACAAGCACCGACTGCCGATGCGGCGGTGCGGCGCTGCCGGTTCGTGATCTAGCCTGAACCGGTGTATCGCTACCCACTTGCCGTTGCCTCTGGCCTGGCTCTGTGGCTGGCATTTCCCTCTCACAACCTTTGGATCATGGCGCCGCTCGGTGTCGGGCTCCTTGCGCTGGCCACGTGCGGGGCCTCTGCCTGGCAGGGCGCTCTGCTCGGACTGACTGGCGGGCTGGCGTGTTTCCTGCCGCTGCTGTCCTGGTCGGGTGTCTATGTCGGCGCGCTTCCGTGGATCGCCCTGGCTGTCCTGGAGTCCCTCTACATCGCGCTCCTGGGTGTGGCCTGCGCCCTGCTCCAACGCGGACCATCGCCTTCCGCCGTCGGCAAGGTGCGGCCCATGGTCGTGGCCTTGGCCTGGGTCGCCCAGGAAGAACTGCGGGACAACACTCCGTTCGGCGGGTTCCCCTGGGGACGTCTGGCCTTCAGCCAGGCCGACTCGCCACTGGCAAGGTTGGCCGCTCTCGGCGGTGCCCCTGCAGTGACGTTCGGGGTGGCGCTGGCGGGTGGACTGCTCGCCGCCGGCGTTACCCGGCTGATCAGTAGCCGTCGAGCATCTCGTCAGTCCGGCATACGGAGCAACGGCATGGCGCGCAGTGTCATTCTTGCCGTCCTGAGCTTCGCCAGCGCGATCGCCGTCATGCTGCTGCCCCTACTCGTCTCCCTACCGATCGATGGGCCGACTGCACGATTCATGGCCGTGCAGGGCAACGTGCCTCGGCCCGGTCTGGACTTCAACGCCGAGCGTCGGGCCGTCCTGGACGACCATGCAAGGGTCACACAGCAGGCGGCCGCATCTGTCAAGGCAGGGATCCAGCCCAAACCGGACCTCGTTGTCTGGCCGGAGAACGCTTCGGACATCGACCCACTGCGTAACCCCGACGCAGCCAACGTCATCAACGGCGCAGTGGACGCCATGAACACGCCCCTGGTCCTGGGCGCCGTTCTTGACGAGCCACGGCCCATGGTGTCCAATGCCAGTCTCTTGTACCTGCCGGGCCGAGGCCTGACCGCGCGATATGTCAAGCGGCATCCGGTCCCGTTCGCCGAGTACATCCCCTACCGCTCGTTCTTCCGTATCTTCAGCGACAAGGTCGATCTGGTCTACTCCGACTTCACCGCCGGCAAGACCGTCGGCGTGTTCCGGGTCCCTGCCCATGACGGGGCCACGATTGCCGCCGGCCCCATCATCTGCTTTGAGGTGGCTTACGACGGGTTGGTCCGGGACACCGTCGACCATGGCGCCAACATCCTGCTCGTCCAGACCAACAACGCCACGTTCGGGTTCACGGACGAGTCCGTCCAGCAGCTCGCCATCTCCCGGATCCGTGCCATCGAGCACGGCCGATCGATCGTGCACATATCCACCGTCGGGGTCAGCGCGCTGATCACCCCCGATGGAACCGCTCATCAGCGCAGCACGTTGTTTACACCGGCAGTGCTCGCTGCGGATCTTCCGCTGCGCACCGATCGCACGGTGGCGGACCGGGTTGGCCCTTGGCCTGAGAACCTCGCCAGCGCGGGTCTTGCGACGCTGTTGGCTCTGCTGGCTTTGGGACGCGTGCGCCGCCGCCGATAAGGTCGATCACTCGGCCCGACGAAGGCTCCACCCCTATGAAGGAAGTTCATGACACCACTGCAAGCCAGGCCCCCGATCGGCAAGGTCGTGGTGCTGATCCCGACCTACAACGAACGCGAGAACATCTCGCTGATCGTGTCGCGGTTGCGTGCAGCGGTGCCCGAAGTGGACATCCTCGTCCTGGACGACAACTCACCTGACGGTACGGGGGCCGTAGCCGATCGGCTGGCAGCCGATGACGGTCAGGTTCGGGTCCTGCACCGAACGAGCAAGGAGGGGCTCGGAATGGCCTACCTTGCTGGTTTCGGGTGGGCCCTCGAACGGGACTACGACGTCATGGTCGAGATGGACGCCGACGGATCCCATCAGCCGGAGCAGCTGCCCTCCCTTCTGCTGGCACTGGCCGACGCCGATGTCGTGCTTGGCTCGCGCTGGGTACCGGGCGGCTCTGTGGTCAACTGGCCGGTCCATCGCAAGGTACTCAGCGTCGGTGGCAACCTATACGTGCGCGTGCTCCTGGGGATGCCGATCGGCGATGCCACGGGGGGATACCGGGCCTACCGCGCGTCCGCGCTGAAAACCCTGGACCTGGAGCAGGTCGCTTCACAGGGTTATTGCTTCCAGGTCGATCTCGTATGGCGCGCGATACGCGCAGGCCTGAGAGTGGTTGAGGTGCCAATTACCTTTGTCGAACGTACGATCGGAGACTCCAAGATGAGCCAGGACATCGTTAACGAGTCGCTGCGCAGCATCACGGTATGGGGCGCACGGTATCGGCTGGGCCAGGTTCGATCACTATTCCACAGGGAGCCACGGTGGCACCGACTCGACGTCTGACCCGTCACGGCCGCCGACGCCCGCGATGGGGGTGGTACGTCTTCCTGGCGCTGCTGGTCGTCCCGGTGGCCGAGATCGCGGTCATCGTCGCCGTGGGCAACGTGATCGGAGGCTGGCAGACTCTTGCACTGTTGCTGGCGGAGTCGGCCCTGGGTGCCTATCTGGTCAAGCACGAGGGGCGCCGCTCGTGGCAAGCACTGAAGGTGGCCCTGAACACGGGTCAGATGCCCGGGCGTGAACTGGCCGACGCGATGCTCATCCTGATTGGTGGCACCCTGCTGCTGACCCCGGGGTTCCTGACCGACATGGTCGGCTTCTTCTTTATCCTGCCGTTCACCAGACCGATCACCCGGCGGTGGTTGCAGCGTGCGGTTGAGCGTCGCCTCGTGGGACGGTCGGGCATCGTCCGCGGCGAGGTCATCTAAGCTTGCGATGAGACCTTGGTCTGGGTGTCATGCGGCTTTCTTGACTGCTGGGTGCCGGGTTCGGGGTGGACGTGGGGTGTCTTTTTTGGGCGCCCTGGTCCGGGTCTGTCGGATTTCGGCGCACTGGCTGGTGTGCCCAGGGTTGGGCGGAGTCGGCGAAACCCTCTGCGGACGCGGGCTGGGGTGAGTTTGGCGGGGTCGCGGGGTCGTTCCCAGGGCAGGGGTTCGTCGCCGCCGCGCACGAGGAGGCTCTGTCGCTGGGCGCGCGGCTGCTGAAGCCGGCCGACGATATCGAGTCGGCTGAGGGCATCCAGCTCCACGCGGACCCCGCCGGCCACCCGTTCTGTCTCTGCTGGGGTTGACGCCGGGATCGTCGGCTGACCTGGAGTCGCAAGGACATCTGACGTCCGACGCGCCGGATGCTACCGTCGGATCATGACCCCGCAGGAGCTCGAGAGCCTCGCTTACCTGCGACGTGCCCGGGATCTGATCGACCGTGAGTACGCGAAACCGCTCGACGTCCCGACCATGGCCCGCAGGGCGCTCATGTCGCCCGCGCACTTCTCGCGCCGGTTCCGCGCGGCATACGGCGAGCCGCCGTACAGCTACCTAATGACCCGCAGGATCGAGCGTGCGATGGCGTTGCTGCGGGCGGGCGTGAGCGTCACGGACGCGTGCATGGCGGTCGGCTGCACCTCCCTCGGCTCGTTCAGCTCGCGGTTCGCCGAGATCGTCGGGGAGACCCCGACGGCATACCGCAGCCACGAGCACGACGCGGTCAAGGCCATGCCCGCCTGTGTCGCAAAGACGCACACGCGCCCGGTCCGGAACGCATCGAGCAGGATCGGAGAAGCGACCAGGGAGGCCGCGGCCTAAAGTCACGGTTATGACAATCGCACTCCAGTATTGCAACATCACCGTCAACGACGTCGACGAGTCGATCGCCTTCTACGGCGACGCGCTCGGCCTCCAGGTGCGCAACGACGTGCCCTCGGGCGGATTCCGCTGGGTCACACTCGGCAGCGACGCGCAGCCCGGACTCGAGATCGTGCTCTCTGTGCCTCATGCCGGCCGCTCGCAGGCCGACGGTGACGCGCTACAGGAGCTCCTCACCAAGGGCGTCCTGCCGATGCTCGTGTTCCGCTCCGACGACGTCGACGCGACCTTCGAGACTGTGCGCGCATCCGGCGCGGAGGTCCTCCAGGAGCCCATCGACCAGCCCTGGGGCCCGCGCGACTGCGCGTTCCGCGACCCGTCGGGCAACACCGTCCGGATCGCGCAGGCGCCCGCGGCCTGACTGTCTGGTCCGAGGCGAACCGCAACGATTCGCCGTTACTCGCCCCGACGCTGGAGAACCTCTGCCGGTTCGGCTTCGAGCCGCCTTGAGAAGATCACCGTGCACCTGGACGCCGGTTACGACTCCGGCAAGACCCGTGAACTTCTCACCGGTCTCGGCTGCGACTTCGTGATCAGCACGAAAGGCACTGCGTCACAAGCCGGAGCCCGCTGGGTCGCGGAACGCACGAACTCCTGGCACAACCGTGGCTTCCGCAAACTCCACATCTGCACCGAGAAACGCGCCCGCGTCATCGACGCATTCATCGCCCTCGCCAACGCCATCATCACCACCCGCCGCCTCATCCGCGAAGCCTGGACCCGCTACCGCTGGAACACACGACCAACCCGACAACCCTGAACTATCGGCGCGATCTCTAAGTGGCGCCCAGTGCGCCGCGGGGCCGTGTGGACAGCGACAAGCCCCGCGGCCCTGGGAAGGGCAGCACGAGGCTTGTCGGTCGAATCCTCTGTGGTTAGGAGGCTGTGCGCTTGCGGCGCGGCTTTTCTCCGCGCGATGCCCGCAGCAACGCAAGCCGTTCCTTGAGCAGCTCTTCGAGCTCGGGAATGGACCGGCGCTCCAGCAGCATGTCCCAGTGGGTACGAACCGCCTTCACGTTCTTGTACTCCGGGTCTGGTCCGTCTACGAGCCGTGCCTCTACACCGCACCGGCACTCCCACACCGAGGGAACGTCGGCCTCGACAGAGAACGGAAGTTCGCTGATGTGCTTCTCGGGGCATATGTAGCGGACGATCTGCCGCTCGCTGAGTACGACGTTCGTGTCGGTCTCCATGCTCAGCGCACTCAGATTAGTACCGCGAAGTGATCGTTCTGCCATAACGGGTGTTCTCCCAACGTGCTGCCACGCAAGTCTGCGCGGGGGTTCACTGGGCACAACGCCGCAGTTAGGTTCAATGTTCCGGCTTCGGCAGATGCCGACCGGATGCCATCCTACCGCGGATGGGGCACTGGGATGGGAGAGCGGGCGATATAGCCGCTGGAAACACATTCCTGGCGGCAACCCTCGCGGCAACCCTGGCGGCAACGTTGCCTTTGCGCATCCAAAACTTGGACAACCGATAAGGCCACCGACGACGAAGAACACGAAAAGCGCGATGATGGCCCAGCGGTAGGCGTGGGTGAACTGGCGCACCCAAGCGAAAACGAGAGTCCCGAACCAGTTCGTGCCGCGTTCTGAGTTCGCCAGCGGGTCACTGCCAACAGCTGGGAATGGGAGCACGATGAAGGCAGCAAGTCGATGGGTCGCCTCCATAGAGTGACGAAGGTCGTAAGGCAGCGGAGGGCAAACACGGGGTCCAGGACCCGCCGAAATGGGAGACAGATCATGAAGAAGGCCATCGAGTCGATCACCACGGTGCTGGCGGCCGTCGTGCTGC
>OCZT010004005.1_pt1 | contig 14965 bp, 20 predicted proteins | sample 1539031 | NCBI WGS metagenome assembly OCZT01 (sample SAMEA3539308, study PRJEB22396) | soil metagenome | biome: tundra; feature: field; material: soil | place: USA | collected 2010-05 | depth 0.15 m
GGCTTGCAGCCGTGGCAGGAAAAGATGGCAGTGACGCAGGAGAAACTTCTCAGGACGCGTAAGCGTCTGCTCACTGACTTCCAGTTCTATGCGTCTGTAGCCTGCAAGATCAGAACCAAAAGCGGAGAAATCAAGCCGCTTGTTCTCAACCGCGTTCAGGTGCGGTTTTTGAAACACATAATCGACCAGCTAGCCACGACTGGTCGCATCAGGTCCGTCATTCTGAAGGGCCGGCAGCAAGGTCTATCCACTGTCGTCTCTGCGTACCTTTATTGGTGGCTCTCACAACACTCTGCCCAGAAGGGCATTGTTATTGCGCACGTGAAGGACAGCACCCAGACGCTGTTCGATATGTATAAGCGATTTCACGACGCCATGCCAGAACTGCTCAAGCCTAAGACGAAATACTCGTCTAGGCGCGAGATTGTGTTTGACGCGCTTGACACTGGCCTCATGGTGGCAACCGCAGGCTCAGAGAACATTGCGCGCGGTGAAACGCTCCAATGTATGCACCTCAGCGAGGTCGCCTTCTGGCCCACGGTCTTCGCCCGAGAAAACTTCAACGGCCTTATCAAGTCCCTCCCGAACGCACCTAAAACCATGTGCTTCGTGGAGAGCACCGCCAACGGTGTCACAGGGGGCTTCTATGACCTTTGGCAAGGCGCGGTAACGGGTACGAACGGCTACGTTCCGTTCTTCAGCGCGTGGTTTGAAAGTGACGAGTATCGTGAGGCGCCTCCAGCCGTGTTTGAAAAAGCACCTGAGGAAGTCGCACTGGCTGCGCAGTTCGGTCTAGACGACGCGCAGCTTTATTGGAGACGGCGCGAAATTGCGCTGAACGGCCTTGAACTGTTCCGGCAGGAGTATCCTTGCACGGCAGACGAGGCGTTCATTACGTCCGGCCGTCCGGTATTCAATACCGAAGTTCTGCAGGACATGCTTGCCAAGGCGCACGCGCCAATAGCGCGTATGTCAGTTGAGTTGGGAAAACTTGTTGAACACTCTCGCGGTGAACTTCTCGTTTACCACAAGCGCGTTGAGACCGCTCAATACTATATAGGGGCGGACGTGGCCGTCGGCATCCGCGATAAAGAAAAATCGGATTACTGCGTTGCGCAAGTTCTCGATCAGAGCAAGCGACAAGTCGCAGTGTGGCGCGGTCAGGTAACGCCCGACGAATATGCCCGCGTTCTGTTTGCGTTGGGAACCTATTACAATCTCGCACTTGTCGCCCCAGAACGAAACGGTCACGGGCTGCTTGTTTGCGTGCGCCTGCACAAGGATATGAATTATCCGAATATGTTCCTCGATCTTAAGGAAGGGGAGCTTGCAGACCACGAGACACTTGACCTGGGCTTCCAGACAAATGTGTCCAGCCGCCCGCTCATAATTGACAAGCTACGCGGCTACGTACGCACGCGTGAAATTCAGATTTACGACCATCAGACAATCACAGAACTATTGTCATTCGTTGTGACAGAGACTGGCAAGATGCAAGGCGAAGCCGGTTGCTACGACGATTGCGTAATGAGTTTGGCGATTGCATCCCATATTTCAGGAGAGGCTTGGAACCCCATTGTCGTTGACGACAGTTACTACTCAGAAGCCCTCTAGGAAAGAAAATCAGAGAGCGCGGCAGCAGAAGTACTACAAAGCTAACAAACAAAAAGTTCTGGCACGTAACCGCGCTTGGCGTAAAAACAATCCTGATAAGCACCGCTCTACCCACTTAAAATCCCGATACGGAATTACTGTTGAACAGTCTGCCGCACTTTTTGTTGGGCAGGGAAGCGTTTGTGCGATTTGTAAAACTGAAACGCCTCCAAATAATGGGTGGCATGTTGATCACGACCATCTGACTAACAAGGTGCGCGGCGTTCTTTGCAGGCATTGCAATCTAGGTATTGGTTACTTCAAAGACGACACCGGCTTTTTAGCGAACGCTATTTCGTATCTGCAAAATCCCCCCGCAGACACCACAATCCATTAGAGGACTTTCAATGTCTACAACTAAGCGAAAGCCTCTCAGTGATGAAGAGGTGATGGTCCTCGTTGACCAAAAGATTAAAGAAAGTGTCGGTTGGTACGACAGCCGTCTGTCAAGAGAACGACAGCGGGTAATCAATTTCTACAACGGAACGCTGCCAAAGCGGCAGCACATGGGCTCAAGCACGTACGTCTCCACTGACGTTTATGATTCAGTCGAGTCCATGAAAAGTCAAATCCTCGAAACATTTTCCGCAAATCCAGATAATCTTGTAGCGTTCACAGCGAACGGTGCGAAGGACGTTGAGCCCTCACGCATCGCCACTGAGTATTGCAATTACGTTGTCTTCCGTGACAACGACGGCTACGGCGTGTTCTCAGACATTACCCACGACGGCTTGACGGCACGCAATGGCATCGCAAAGATTTCGTGGGAAAAGCGCGTAATTGAAACCGAAGAAGAACTTCCTCCAGGGGCCACCTATCAAGACGTACAGTCTGTTGCGTCCCAGAAGGACGTTACAGAACTCGAAGCAGATGCGGACCCCCAGAGCCCTGACCCTTCAAACCCCACTTTCACCGGAAAACTCACGCGCAGTGTTGATGACAGTGGCGTAGTTCTAGCTGCAGTTCCCCCAGAAGAATTTCTGATTGAGCCGCGCGCTGCCTCCATAGAGAAGGCGGGCGCCTGCGCCCATAGAACTCTGAAGACCAAAGCCGAACTCAAGGAAATGGGTTACGACCCAAAGAAGCTTGAAGGTCTACACTACGATAGCGACAAGGGCCTCGACATGGGTCCTGAAGTCATCGCACGTAACAACCCTGTTGAAACGGCGCTGGCTCTGGATAGTCCTATCCAGCCTGACGTTGAAAAGGTCATGTTCTATGAAGCCTACGTCCGCATGAACATGAAGGACGGAAAGGGCGTCAAGCTCTGGAAGGTCTGTTACGCCAACACGACTCTGCTGTCTAAAGAAGACGTGGACAGTTCAAACTTCTACGCATTCACGCCGCTCCCTATCCCCTATATGTTCTACGGCAACAACTTCGCGGCGAGGGTCATACCGACCCAGAACGCGCGCACCGTGCTCATGCGCGGCATCCTTGACCACACCGCCGTAACGACCAACCCGCGTTGGGGTGTTATCAAGGGCGGCTTGCTGAACCCGAAGGAAATGCTTGAGAACCGCCTCGGCGGCATTCTCAACCTGACACGCCCCGACGCCGTGAAGGCGATGGAACAGCCACAGCTTAACGCGTTCGTCTTCCAGACCCTCGGGTTGCTCAAAGAGAACAAGGAAGAGAGCACGGGTATCTCGTCGCTCTCCCAGGGCCTCAACAAGGACGCCATCAGCACGCAGAACTCTTCTGCGCTCGTGGACAACTTGGTGACCCTATCTCAGACGCGCCAGAAGATTATCGCCCGCAACTTCGCTAAGTTCTTAGTGGAGCTTTACGTTGGCGTCTACAAGCTCGTCCTTGACAACGCTGATAAAGAGAAAGAGAAAATCATCGAAGTCGCTGGCGCGTTCGTGCCAGTGAAGACCAAGGACTGGGTGGACCGTACGACTTGCACGGCGGCTCTGCACCTTGGCTATGGAGAGCGTGACCGGCAGACTGCAAAGTACGCCGCCACGTATAAAGAACTCGCCTCTGACCCCGCTCTGGCTCCGATGTTCCAGCCACAGAACCGCTACAAGCTCGTCACTGATGGCCTGCGCTCCGCTGGTTACCAAAACTACGCGGAATACATTTCGCCGCCTGAGAGCGTGAAGCCACAGCCACCTGACCCGATCAAGATGGCTGAACTAAAGGTCAAGCAGACTGAAGCTGACGCTTCAATGCTCATGGCCCAGACCAACCAGTCCAAGGTCCAGCACGGCAACTCAATGGCGGAAATCAAAGAGACGCTGGCGTCAATGATGGCCCACATGAAGATGCAAGTTGCTCTTCGTAGTGAGGACCGCAAGGACCACGACATTGCGAACAAGATCGACATTTCACAACGCGAAATGGAAGACCTTGAGAGACAACCCATCACCACTGTAACTGGCAGCGTTAGCGCCTAAAGGAGACACCATGTCTATGTATGATGTTACCGGCGCAACTGGCACGCCACCTCCCGGCTACTCAGCGATGCTTGGGGACACCCTAGGTCCTCTTGGAATGCTTGGGGCTGGTCGCGCTGCGTACGGCGCGGGGAAACTAGCGGTGTCGAAGATACCAGGGTTGCTGGCGCGCTACGGCTCGTCGGCCCTTGGGTCTCTCGCAGGTGCGCCTATGACAGGCGCTATGGCTGGTCTGTATGCAATGGGTGACGGCCACGGTAGCCTCACCACGCCCGCCAACGGCGGAGAAGCGGACCTCTACATCAGGGACCCGGCAACGGGTCAGATGGTGCCTAACCCCGCCGCAACTGCTAAGCTAGGTGTTTCTCCAGCGGATCAAGCTCTTCTGAAGCAAGCATCTCCTACGGGCATGACGCCGGCTGGCACTGCACCACCGCTGCCGCCGCCTATGTCGGTTGCAATGGCGCCGCAGCCGCCGACGGCATCACAAACAAACCTGCCGCCCCAGGCAACGCCCACTAGCTTCACACCGCCTGCTCCAGGCCCAACTGCGCCGCCGCCAAACCTCTACAACGGACCTGGCTCGCAGAACTTCGGAATGGGCGGTGCTCCTGGCGGACAGGCGCCACCAAACCCGAACGCCGGCGTGGCAAACATCATGCCAGCGCTTCAGAGCCTAATGAGCGGAAACGGTGGCTCGATGTTCCAGCCGCAAACCGCTGCAGCCTCTCAAAGCAACCCGATGGGCAACATTCTGCCGTTCATCAAGAACCTACTCTCTGGAGGTTCATCGTACAGCGGTGGCGGCGAGTAAAAAGGACAACATTTGACTGACGACGAAATTATCTCGCTTGGAGACTACTGCGTCTCTTTGCGTGAACACCCGCATTTCGTAACACTCATTCGTCAATTTGAATTGCAAACAGTTACTCATTTCATGAGCACGGAAGCCCACGAGCAAAAGAAGCGTGAAGGAATTTACGCTTCGCTTTCGGGCTTCCGTGACTTTCTCGGACAAATGAATGCCATCGTTGACGCGGCAGCAAACATTGTTGCCAAAAATAAACCGGCGCCATCCGAATTTGACGCGCCAATACAGGATGAAATAGACTGATTATGACGGCCATCCACGTAGACGCCGCTGAACAAATTTCCGACGCTCCCCATACTGAAAGTACGGGTGAGACTGAATTTCTAAAGCGCCTTATGCCCTCCGACGCCGAAACGCCATCGGATACTGAAGACGCCAAAAAGACGCCAGCAAACGCTGGTGAAGACAAAGCTGACACTGAGACCAAGGAAACGGACGAAGCCGCCGCTGAAGAGCCAGCAGCCGACGCCGAGACTGAGGAAACAGAGGCCGAGAAAGCCGCTGCTCTAGCCGCCCGTAAGTACGCCGACGAAGGCGCTTACGTGAAGGTTAAGGTAGGCGACGAAGTGCATGAGGTTCCTGTAAAGGACCTTGAGCGCCTTTTCGGCCAAGAGAAGGCTTTGACGCAGAAGTCAATGGAAGCGTCCACGCAGCGCACGGCTGCTGACGCTGAATTGCAGAAGAACGTAGCGGCCACTGGTGCGCTTCTAGATCGCGCCAAGGCACGCTTCGAGCCCTTCAGCAAGGTTGACTTCCTGCTTGCTGCAAAAGAACTTTCTGCAGAGGACTACACCAATCTCCGTAACGCCGCAGCGTCGGCGTACGAGGACGTGCAGTTCCTTGAACAAAATCTGAACAGCCACATGCAGGCTGCGCAGACCAAGCAGAATGAAACGCTCGTCACGCAAGCTAAAGAAGCGCTCAAGGTGCTTTCAGGACCCGCCGAGAAGGGTGGGATCGAAGGATGGACTGAGGCTCTTTACAACGACATTCGCGGCTTCGCGGTGTCGCAAGGTCTTGACAAGAACATCGTCAACCAACTCGTTGATCCTGTCGCTATCAAGATGCTCTACAACGCAATGCTGTTTACGCGTGGTCAGTCGAAGGTTATCACCACAAAGGTGAACAAGACCCCGACGAAGGTCGTCAAGACCACCACGCCGCCTGCGGCTGCTCGCGTCACCGACAGTTCTGCCAACGTCAAGAAGGCGTTGAAGAACCTCCAGGAGACCGGAAGCACCGACAGCGCGGCCGACGCATTTATGGCCCGTTGGAAGGACAACGACGCTGACGAGTAAAACCAAAAACACTTCAGAAGCCCATCAGGGCTTCGCCCTTCAGAACAAAAAGGCATAAGGCTACAATGGCTCTCTTTCAAACGTATGAGACCGTTGGTATTAAGGAAGACATTTCCGAGATTATCAGCAACATCACACCTACTAAGACCCCGTTCCAGTCAGCGATTGGCAACGAGAAGACCACTCAGACTGTGTTCCAGTGGCAGCAAGATAGCTTGCGCGCGGTTGCAGCGGCCCCGGTGCTCGAAGGCGCCGACGGTTCAGACGTGTCGGTAACCCCGACCGTTATGAAGACCAATACCACGCAAATCTTTGCTGAGACCGTCAAGGTTTCTGGCACCCTCGACGCTACTTCGACCTACGGCCGCGCTCGTGAAAGCGCTTATCAGCTTGCCAAGTCTTCGGCACAGTTGAAGCGTGACCTTGAGAACGCGTTCGTTGGTACGGCGCAGGCTATTGCCAACGGCTCTGACTCAGTTGCTCGCCAGATGGCGGGCGCTCAGACGCAGATCAATACCTCTGGCACCTCTAACGTCATCTACACTGGTGGCACGTCAACCCCGATGACTGAAGCAATGCTGCTTTCGGCGCTTCAGGTTTGCTACACCGCTGGTGCGGACCCGTCGGTTGTGCAAGTCACCCCGGCGAACTCGCTGATCCTCGCGGCGTACGCGGCGGCTTCTGGCCGTTATCGTACCCTGCAGACTGCCGGCGCTGGCGACAAGACGCTTATCAACGTCGTCAACCTCTATGTCTCACCGTTCGGTGAGGTTAAGGTGCAGTTGAACCGCTTCCTGAAGGCTGCGGAAAGTGCGTTCGTGTTCGATCCGTCAATGTGGTCGAAGGTGACCCTGCGTCCGTGGTTCCGCGAGACGCTGGCAAAGACTGGCGACAGTCTGAAGCAGATGATTATTGGTGAGTTCTCGCTCAAGCATAAGAATGCGTCTGCGAGCGCCCTGGTCGTCGAAGCGGTCTCGACCGGCTTCTAAGACAACTGCTCTACACTTCTTGGCCCCGCGACTGCCCCTAAAAAGGCTCTCGCGGGGCTTTCTGTATTTGAAGAGAACCATGACACCGAACATTATAGACACTCACGTTGACTTCCACGAAGTACGTTCTGAGCCCGGCAAACTGGTTTTTGATTACAAGCAGGACATTCCTGACGACTTCCTCTCGGTACTGAACAAGACAAAGGTCGAAAGCACTGCCGAACGCGCCGGCGAGTTCATGCACGTCGCTGCTATCCCAGTGGTTGTCCACGAGAAGTGGTTGCGCGAGGGCTTCGACTGCACCAAGGCGCCGATACGCGAGACGCTGAAGAAGCTACGCAACGAGCACCTTGACGACTTCATCGTCACGAACAAACGAGTTTAACAGGAAAGCCCGATGACCTTAGACCAACTGAAAGCCAAGTTCACGGGCTTGCTCAACCGGCGTGACCTGACCGCCAACACAGCGCTCGTCAGTGACTTCATTGACCAAGCGCTCATGCGCGTACAGCGCGAACTCCGCGTTCCTGCTCTGGAGAAGTCCGCACTCGTGACGGTTGATAGCACGTACGCCACAAACGGCGGCCTGTTGATCCCCGGAGACTGCATAGAACTCATTGACATTATCCCAATCGAAAGCCTTCGCAGCATTCTACCCTGCAGCATCACGAAAGCGATGCGCTTGGCGCTCACCTTTGATTGCCCAGAGAACTTCTGTCGGCAAGGCGTCGTGTGGGTCCTTGGGCCTACGCCTAACATTGGGGACGAGATACGCGTTGACTACTACGCGCAGTCCGCCCCGCTTGTAAACGGGTCCGACACAAATACGCTCTCCACGATTGCCTGGGACCTCATTGTGTACGCAGCGCTCACAAGCGCCGCTGAATGGTTCACCGACAAACGAGTTACCACGTTCGAGGCTCGCTATCAGCAAATCCTATCTGACATTCAGATGATGGCTGACGAAGGCGAACTTGACACTGCTGTGATGCAGCCCTGTCTCATCTTTCCTGACGAAGACGGGTACACTGGTTGGGGGTACTACTAAATGTCCTCCATAATTTCATTCTTCTTCGGTAACAACACCAACTATCCCTACGCTACGCCTATGGCTGATGGGGACATTTCGGTCCTTCCCACTAACACCGCGCTCCCGACTATCTCTGGCACCGCGCAAGTCGGCCAAACGCTGACATGCGCTCCCGGTACTTGGACGTACATTCTGACACTCACCTATCAGTGGCAGCAATCTGGCACCGACATTAGCGGCGCCACGGGTGCTACTTACGTTCCCGTTTCTGGGGACGTGGGGCACACGCTTGACTGCGTGGTCACAGGGGCGGACCTGAAGGGCTCCGTGCCCGCTACCAGCGCGGCTACGGCAACGGTCACTGCAGGTGGCGTGAGCGTGCCTGTTAACAGCACCCTACCAGTAATCTCTGGGACTGTCGCAGTCGGAAGCGTCCTTAGCGCAACGAATGGGACCTGGACGAACACGCCGACGAGCTACACGTATCAGTGGGCCGCAGGCGGCTCAAACATCGGTGGCGCTACAGCCAACGCGTACACACTTCTGCACGCGCAAGCAGGCGCTACAATCACTTGCGCAGTCGTCGCCATCAACGCCGGTGGCAGCAGCAGCCCCGCCACAAGCACAGCCACAGCGGCTGTCACTGAGGCCCCGTCTAACACGGCGGCTCCGGTCATCAGCGGCTTACTTTCCGTCGGCCACCTTCTGTCAACGACAGACGGGACTTGGAACGGTTACCCGGCTCCAACTATCACGTATCAGTGGAAAAACAACGGGACGCCTATCGGGGGCGCTACTTCAAATACCTACACGACAGTTTCTGGAGACATTGGTGCCACAATAACCTGTGTCGTCACAGCGACTAACTCCAGCAGTTCTGCCAACGACGTTTCAAACGGCCTTGGGCCAATTACGTCAGGCGGCGGTAGCACCCAAACCTCCTTCTATTACTTAGGGTTCTAAAAGTGTCCTACACCACCACGGATTTTGAACACGTAACGGACGCCGTTCTGCTTACTGAATTTCAGAAAATTGCTACGGCCATAAATACTTCAACGCCGTATACGCCAACGGACTTTGAGACCGTTCAAGACTTAGTGCTGCTGTCTGAATTTCTGAAGATACAAACCGCGTTGAATGTAGGTGGCGGCTCACCCCATCAATTAACATACTTCTTTTTAGGATTTTAATAAATGTCGGACCCAGTTGTCCATTTAACTAACGGTCTCCCCGACGCCGGGACCGGCAACGTCACCACCCTCGGGCAGACGCTCCTTGACGGTGCGAACGCTACGCACGGTGTTACCACAGGCGCAGCCGTCATCACTGACGCGGCCGGTACGTTCCAACAGTACCTACGCGGTATCGTTAAGCTGCTTGCGGGCACGCTAACCGTAGCCTCACACGCAGTTACCAACGCAGGCACGTTCGCCGTGCAAGCAGCCGCTACCCTCGCTGCTGAGACCACTAAGGTCATCGGCGTAGTGCGTACTGCGGACGGCAGTGGCAATCTTCTGACCTCGACTGGTGGCGCCGTTGATATTAACATCAAGTCTGGAGCCAACACGAACTCGCGCACAACGCCGGCCTTGTCGGCCCCCGTTGCTGAAGCTGGACTTAAATATCAGGCAGTCGCGGCCTCCGCTAGCGCCACAGCGCTTGGGACTGGTGCTACTGGCGATTTCTTGTCACACCTTATTTGTGTTGTTGCTACGGCCGCAACTAGCACTGTCAGCATCACAGACGGCTCCGGTTCAGCCATCAACGTGCTGCCGAACGCAGTGGGAGCCGGTATCGGAGCCTATTCAATTCCTCTCGGGTTGTTTAGTGCGTCAGGGGCTTGGAAAGTAACAACTGGCGCAGGCGTCACTGTAGTGGCCGCTGGCACCTTTACCCCGTAATCACCATGAAGCGATTTAGAAAATTCCAACTGATGATGCCGTTTGTTTCGGGCGGCGGGGGTGGTGGCGCAGTGACGTTTGATCCGTCACACGCTTTCCAAATAGCGTTCACAAACAGCAACTTGACGGTCGCAAATACTTCCGCCACGGCTGCGTACGGCAACACCAAGAGCACGACCTCACATACAACCGGAAAATACTACATTGAGGCCCTCATTGCCGCGGACGATGGTGCGTCCAATATGATGATTGGCGTGTGTAACGGAACATGGACGGCTGGCTCGGGAGCGGGGCACGCCATCGGCTCGGCGGGTAATAACTCGATTGGACTTTCTGATTCGGGCGCATGGTATATAAACGCCGTCCCGACTGCGCTTCTGACCGCCTTCACAACTCAAGCTGGCCACATTATCTGCATGGCGGTTGATCTTGACCACGGTAAAATATGGTGGCGACTGGATGGCGTAGGCTATTGGAACGCCAACGCCACGTACGATCCCGGCACAAACACCGGCGGCATTGATTTCTCGGCTCTCGGAACGCCAGGAAGCACGGCAATCTTTGTCGCAGCAGAATGTGAAACGTCCAGTGAAAAGTGGACCGTAAACTTTGGGGCCACGAGCTACGCGTATGCTGCTCCGAGCGGCACCAACGGCACCTTCGGAGCGTGGTAAATTAGGGGCCTTACCCAGGAAGGTTTATTAAATGTCCGTAAGTTCCCTTGGCTTTGCTTCTTATCTAGCGGGGTCGTCTACTAGCCCTGTTGTCTGTCGCATTGACGCACTTGGGCAGGTCACAGCGTTTCGCGCTGCGGTAATTCAACAGGTGTTTTCTGGTGCCGGGTTGCCATCGGCTTTAGCGGACACGACTACGACAGGCGTGACTAGCCCCATCACTACCCAAGGACAGACTGGCCCCACGAATTTGCTGTCGGTGGATCACTATACCTTCGACGCTCACGACAACAACGGGACGCTCGTCGGGACGACTTCTAATTGGTGGTGCTATCGTCCAACGGCGATAACCAAAAACAACAAGCTCGTGATCATGTCTTTCGGGCACTGTGATACGGGAAGCGAGTGGACATTTGGACAGCAGGCGCTATTGGCATCTACGCTGGTGCAGGCCGGATACACTGTCTGTGCGGGGGAGATGTCGCCGTTTCAAGGAACGGGCGGACAGATGCTAACGTACCATACGGCGCTTCCAGACCCCACATCATCGTACGACCCGACACGGGTGTTCGTGCAGGGCCCGATCAGAGCGGCGAACAAATTATTGCCGGAGGGGTTCACAAAGCTTTTTGCTGTGGGGTATTCTGGCGGCGGCTGGCTGATGGCAATACTCGGGGCTGTTGACACTCGGTTTACTGCCATAGCCGCACACGCGGGGTTTTTCCCACTTTACATGACCAATACTACCGGAGGAAGCGGCGGCGCAAACAACCGCCTCTCGGACAAAGAAGAACGCATTCTCGGGCTTGCCAGTCTAACAGGGACCGGCGTTTCGATAAGCGGTTGTGACTACACCGATCTTGTGGCGTTGGCGTGTTTGCCGGGACGTTCAATGATCCAGAGCTTTGACGATACAGACCCGACTTGTTTTGACCTGACAACGTACAATGCTTACCACCCCTACATTCCAGAGTTGGCGAACAGAATTCACCACATGGGTGGGGAATACACCGGGACGTTCGACGTTAACAGCCTCCACGGGTACAGTTCGGCTAGAATTACCGCGATATTGAATTTCTTCAACGCCCACTAAAACTTACACAACCGACAACTATTGAGCCTCAGGGAAGCCCGTGGGTGCGTTAAAAGCACCTCCAGGGTCCCTTGGGTGCCCCCCGCCGGCGCCGCTTGCGCGGCTTCACAATCAAAGGAACGGCATGGCTAGCAATACACGTAAGGGCGCATTAGGCGCCGCTGCGCTAGCCGTCATAGCTCTCGTGAACTGGGAAGGCATGGACCTAACCGCGCACCATCAGCGCATAGACCCTCCGGGTGTCATTACGGCCTGCATAGGCCAAACCAACTATGACGACCCTGACCTACGCATAGGCCAGCGGTTCTCACCCGAAGAGTGTAAGGCGCGGCTGCTCAAGGACCTCCCCAAGTACGAGGCCCAAGTGGACCGCTGCGTCCACGTCCCTATGCCCCCGCACAGGCGCGCTGCGATTATCAGCTTCACATACAACGTGGGCGGTGGCGCACTCTGCAAGTCGTCCGTAGCCCACAATCTCAACGCCGGGCGCGTGCGCGAAGCCTGTGACGGGCTGCTGAACTACACAAGAGCCAACGGCAAGGTGCTTCAAGGCTTAATCAACCGGCGTCGCTTCGAGCGCGACTGGTGTAACAGAGACGATTAACGAAATGCTAGCAGTTCTCTCGTTTTTCTTGAGCCCCATCGGGCGCGTTGTCGGCGTTGCCGCACTGGCGCTCTCTTTAGTGGGCGGAATTTACGCTAAGGGTCGCTACGACGACCACCGCGCATACACAATTAAACTTGAAAAGGAAGCCGCCGATGCGGTCGATAAAGCTAACGCCGCACGTTTGGCGGCTGACAAGAAGTTTCGTTCTCACCCTATCCTTGTTGGCCCTAAGCCTCACCGTTGGAGCTTGCGCCATGACCCGGACAGGTTCTCAAGGGACTAACGTAGCCTGTAAGAGCTTCAATCCTGTGCGGTGGTCCCACAAGGACACCCCAGGGACCATAGGGCAAGTCGTCGGCAACAACGCCGCCGGCGTCTCCCTGTGTCCCCACGACCCGAAGTGGCGCTCTGGGAGAGTTAAATGATACTACCCGATGAACTGTCCCCTTTGGGACATTCAGCCGCTATAGGCAGCGTGGCTGCAGCGTACTTTGGGTGGCTCCCGCCACTTGTTGCGGGTACTGCGGCGCTACTTGGCGCTGTTTACTGGGCGCTCTCAGTGTACGAAATGCGTACAGTGCAAAACTGGAAAGTGCGCTTTATACAGGGGCGGCGTGCGCATAAACTGGCACGGCTGCGGGCTGAAGAGAAGCGTGTCATCGCCCAAATTCAGGCATTAGAGAAGCTTCGGGCGGACAAAGTTGAAGCTAAAGAACTCGTGGCAACTGCTGCCGACGAGGCTGCGCAGCTTGTTATTCATGCGGCTTTAGACGCCAAGCTGTAACGAAGTTATACGCAGATAGCGAAACGCGTATAACTCAAAAAAAACCGATGCGACCCTGGGTTCTCCAGAGTGCATCGGTTTTTTTTCAATTTGTCTTAGGCTTCCTGACAGGAAGTTCTTCCACAAGCTCAAACATGCGGGAGAGCATGTCTAGGAGAGCCCCACGGACCTTAGGGTCCACTACGGTTGTCTGAGGGTTCGCATTAGCCCATTCGTACACTAGGGTCAGATGCACCCTCAGGATGCTCTTTGCTTCACATACGGCTAGCGGTCTCACTTATGGCGCCGTGTGTTAGCGGCTATGACTGCCAGCAGCTTCTCCATTTGCTCCAGGCACCCCAGTATCTTCTGCTCATTCGTCTGCAGGAGCTTAATGGGTGGCGGTAAATCGTAATTCATTTACGTTTCCTTTTCAGTTCTAGCTTCTGCACGCGGCCTCCGCTGTAAACGTCCAGCGCTATGCCAGCCTTCACGGCGGTGACTGCGCCTGCCCCGCTCCGCATTGCAGCGAGCGCCGCCTGCTGACCGCTACCGCAGGCAATAAATGCCTCAGGCCAATGGTCCCACAGCCTGCCCTCAGACACGTAGATGCGTCCGTTGGGGCGAATGTGGATGGCGTACATGTCACCTTCCAGCTTCGGAAGTGGAGTGTCTTTCTGGAGCGCCTTAAGAGCAATCAAGCCGCTCTCGTTGTTCCCAGAGGCCCCGAAGAGCCCTCCGTCCGCTAGGCGCCAAATCTTCTTACACTTGTCGGTGCAGATAACTTCTCCGAGTGTAAGTCGGCTGTCACTTGCGAGTATTCCGTCACGATACGCAATCGTGGTCAACCGCCTGCCTCCATGTAGGCAACGATGCGCTTAAGTTCGTCTAAGCTAGCGTTGCGTTTTAGTTGATTGGCGCGGTGGCTGATGACACAGACGTTATCGGGCGTGTACCCGAGCGTGTTGTCTATACGGTCAACGCTTGGCGAATTGCGCTGCGGCCGTCCTTCGTTTACGACGATAGGAAAGCCGAGCACAGGACAACGCGCGGGAACGCGTATGTCTGATGGTGTTATTGTGAAAACACGTCCGTACTGTTTGGCCCTTGAACGCAAATGTGGCATGACCGCCGTAGGCCAGCGCTCAGGGTCAGTACGACGAGCAAGCGCCGTAGCGGCCTCACGTTTGTAGTGCTTCTTTCTGTTGGCCTTAACGCGCTTAGGGTGTCGCTTCCGGTATTTTGCCGTACTCTCGGCCGGCGTCACGCAACCCTGCTGACCCAGTACGTCGTGGGCTCCCCAGTGTTGGGCTCAACCTGTACGCAGCGGTCGTCCCACAACTCGATCATGTTGAGGTCCTTGGAGCACGTCACGGGCAAACGCGCACCAACGTGCAAATCAGTCCAATCCTGAATTGCCTTCTCTACGTCCGCGAACGTAAGCGAACGTGGGTAATATGGCGGCGCGGCGCGGGCGGTCATAATGCGGACCTCTCGACCCTCACGCAGCCACTGCTTCACGCGCTCGACCATTGGGATTATGGGCTCCCCGAAAGAGAGAAGGTTTCCCCATGTGTGGTAATGAGCCAACGTGCCATCCAGATCGACGCCGATCCAACCTTTACCTGTCATCGTGTTCCTTATGCAGCCAATCTGGCGGGTTCAGCGTCACCTGACGTTGGGT
>OCZT010004006.1_pt1 | contig 14959 bp, 13 predicted proteins | sample 1539031 | NCBI WGS metagenome assembly OCZT01 (sample SAMEA3539308, study PRJEB22396) | soil metagenome | biome: tundra; feature: field; material: soil | place: USA | collected 2010-05 | depth 0.15 m
CCACCGAGATCTACACTCTTTCCCTACACGACGCTCTTCCGATCTATACGCGCTGGAGAATGGGTTCATTACATGAAGAAGAAGGCCCCGAAAGAGCCAACTCGAAAAATCAACTCACCTCCCAAGTGTGAATGTGGTTGTGCACAGTCTGACGTTGGCGCCCATTGCGGAATTCGCGCAAAGGGATGTGAATGGCCACGTTGGGGGGATTTGGTGCTGGGAAAGAAAAACTAGATTGCGGGCGCAGCAAGATGGGGTTGATTGGCGGCGCCCGTTCTTCCGCGTTCCTTTTCCGCCCCTTCTTTGAACATCTGTTCGAATTCTTCGGGAGCGTACACGCCCTTCTGGATAAGGAGACTGTTCATAGCGTAAACAGTCGCCTTGAAGCGTTCTTCACGTGAAAGCATCTCCAAAGCTTCCTGGAATGACATGGACCTCCCCCTTTCTGCAATGCAGAAGGTAATCTATTTAATTACCGCTTTCAACGATACCACTGAATTATGTTTCCGCCGCCGATATATCAGATTTGAAGTGATACGCAAATGCATGTTATGGCATAGAGCCGCCACCCTCGGGAGTCCCTTGACATGGGCTAAGCCCACTAACCATAATGCCTCGAACGCCAAAGGGAGCTAAAGGCCTTTCCAAAATTCCTTGCAAGCGAGTGCTTATGTCAAACCTCTTTCTCAACTACATTGCCGGCCAGTGGGTGGAATCCAAATCCGGGAAAACGTTCCCGAACACCAACCCCGCCAACACGTCCGAGATCGTTGGACACTTCCAAGCGTCCGGCGCGGAGGATGCGCAAGCCGCTTGTGAAGCGGCGGCAAAGGCGCAATCCGCCTGGAGCGCCACACCCGCGCCGCGCAGAGGGGAATACCTCTTCAAGGCGGCGGAGCTTTTGGAAAGCCGCCTGGCCAAGATCAGTGAAGAGATGACCCGCGAGGAAGGCAAAACACTTCCCGAAGCCAAGGGCGAAGTGAAGCGCGCCATCAACATTCTGCGCTACTTCGGGGGCGAGGGCGCGCGGCAGTTCAGCTACCAGATTCCTTCGGAGCGCGACAACGTGTTTTGCTACACGCTGCGCAAACCGTTGGGAACCGTGGCGCTGATCACTCCGTGGAACTTTCCCATCGCCATTCCCGTTTGGAAACTGGCGCCGGCGCTGGTGGGTGGAAATACCGTGGTGATCAAACCGGCGTCTCTCGCCCCGCTCAGTTCCTATCGCGTCGTGGAAGCGCTGCACGAGGCAGGAATTCCAGCCGGCGTGCTCAATTACGTGACGGGGGCAGGCGGCGCCGTGGGCAATACCCTGGTGGAGCACCCCGCGGTTCGCGCCGTCTCCTTCACCGGTTCGTGTGAAGTTGGCAATGCGCTTTACGAAAAAGTTACGCGACGCAAATTACGCGTGCAATTGGAAATGGGGGGCAAGAACCCCACCGTCGTTCTGAAGGACGCCGACCTGGATTACGCAGCCGACGTACTGGTGAATGGGGCGTTCTTCTCCACCGGGCAAAAGTGTACCGCGTGCAGCCGCGCTATCATTGAAAAACCGATCTACGAACCACTCCTCGAAAAACTGCTCACCAAGACCCGCAAACTGAAAGTCGGCAATGGGCTGGAGCCCGGCGTCGATATTGGCCCCGCCGTAGATGCGGCACAACTTGAGACCGACTTGAAATACATTGAGATCGCCAGAAACGAAGGCGCAATGCTGCTGTGCGGCGGCAATCGCTTGACGGGCGGGAATTACGATCTGGGTTATTTCATCGAGCCAACGCTCTTCACCGGGGTCACGCCGGAAATGCGCATCGCTAAGGAGGAAGTCTTTGGGCCGGTGCTGGGCTTGATGGTGGCGAACGATTTTGAGGACGCCATGCGGCTTGCGAATGGCGTGAAGTTTGGCCTCTCCGCCTCCATCGTTTCGCGCGACTTGACGCGTGTTCATCAATTCATCAACGGCATTGAAGCCGGGCTGATTACCGTCAATCTGCCCACCGCAGGGGTGGAATACCAACTACCCTTTGGCGGCATCAAAGAATCGAGCTTCGGCATGCGCGAACAGGGACCGGCCGCGCTCGACTTTTACACGGAAACGCGCACGGTGTATATGAAGTATGCGTGAAAGACAATCATCAGTAGTCAGTTTTCAGTTGTCAGTTACATCCACTGGAAACGGCCGTGAAATCAAAATGTTTTGAACCCGTCGCTCGTGCTGATGCTCACGTGCTCATTCTGGGCTCGCTGCCGGGCAAAGTCTCGCTGGAGCGCGGCAAGTACTATGCTCAGCCTTACAACGCCTTCTGGCGCATCATGGGAGAGCTGGCTGGGGCCTCTCGCGACTTGCCTTACCCAGACCGCCTGGACCTGCTCAAGCAAAATCACATCGCGCTATGGGACGTTTGCGCGACGGGATTTCGTGCCGGAAGTCTCGACTCGGCCATCCAGCTCGCCACCGTCAAGGCGAACGACATCAGCGATTTTCTTCGGATGCACACCGGAGTACGCTTGATCTGCTTTAATGGCAGAAAGGCCCACGAAATTTTCGTTCGCAAAGTGCAGCAGGAACCGCGCGCGCTTTTCGAACGAATCCGCTATGCGGTGTTGCCCTCCACCAGTCCCGCCCACGCCGGAATGCCATATCAACAGAAATTGTTCCTCTGGCGGAGCGCTTTGAGCGGAGGCGCTACAATGCAACCATTGGGGATTGCCGCTGCTTCAGGCCCGTCTGAGGAAATTGAAACTCAATCTGTCGCCGTTGGGAGCTCATCATGAAAACAACCCAGCAATTTCTCGCCAAACTCAAGTTGCCTTCCGAAGACAATCATGAATTGAAGCCCAGTTCCAAGCGCTTCAAGGATGGTGGGCAGTATCGCGTGGAAATTCCGAGCGTGGAAGGACCACGGGTGTTTCGCGAGGTATTGGAAGCCGCCAAAGAATATAAGGTGCCAATTCATCGCGTCAGTCAGGGGAGTGGCGTGATGCTGCTGACACGCGACGAGATTCGCGAGATGGCGGAGATTGGGCACGACGAAGGGATTGAAGTCTGCCTTTTCGTTGGTCCGCGTTCCACGTTTGACACCGGCGCGCAGACAGCTTCCTCGGCGGGCAAAGTCATCGGCCTCCAGCACCGTGGCGCAGATCAACTGGTTTACGCCATCGAGGACGTTCGGCGCGCCTGCGACCTTGGCATCCGCAGCATTCTTCCCGCTGACCTTGGGCTGATTTATGTTCTGAACGCCATGAAGCAGAAGGGCGAGCTGCCGAAGAACCTGGTGATCAAGAGTTCGGTCACCCTGGCCGTCGCCAATCCCGCCACGGCGAGGATTTTTGAAGAGTGCGGTGTGACGACAATGAACGTGGCCACGGACCTGAGCCCGGCACAGATGGGCGCCATCCGGCAGGCCGTCGATCTCCCCATCGATCTTTATATCGAAGTGCCTGACAACTTCGGCGGCTTCGTCCGCTACTACGAGATGCCTAAGATCATTTCAGTGGCCGCGCCGGTCTATTTCAAGTTCGGCCTGCGAAACTCGCCGGATATCTATCCTTCGGGAAAGCACCTGGAAGACCTTGCCGCCAAGATGGGTCGTGAGCGTGTACGCCGCGAACGCATTGCGCTGGATTTGCTGGAGCAATACGCGCCCGACGCGAAGATGTCGCCGCTCGGGTCGAAAGACTTGGGCATACCCGAATTGTAAGGCCGCCCCTCCGTGAGCCCGTGGTCGAGTACACCTCCCACACCGGTGCCAGGCCACGTTCGCCACAACTGTTCCCGGGGTCCTTCTGCTGTGCCGGGAGGGAGAACCCACACCGCCACCCGCAAATATTCTGCATCCTCCTTCCCCGTTTTTGCGTATCTATCATTTGAGCAGGCCATTGAACAGTCAAGATGCCGGAGGCGGACTCGTAGCGTGACCACTGTGACCATCCCGCAAAGCGAGGAAACGCTGGCCCGCTGCGTTCGGGGTGATGCTACGGCCTTTGCTGATATCGTGCACGATCATCAATCCATGGTATTCAGCATTGCCTATCATTTTCTGCACGACAGAGGACAGGCGGAGGAGGTGGCACAGGATGTTTTTCTTCGTCTTTACCGCCGCCTGACCTCGATCAAGTCGGTAGATCATCTGGTTTTCTGGCTTCGCAAAGTAACCTGCCGTTGCGCGATTGACGAAGTTAGAAAGTTGCCCAAGGCTCCGCCGGCTAGTCTGGAGGATGTCGCGGAACCAGCGGCGGCGTCACATGATTTTGATCCGTTGCTTTCCGAGGGACTGCGGCGCATGGTGGCGTCCCTCCAGGATGATGCTCGCGCCGTAATCATCCTCCGCTTTCAGGAAGAATTGGACGTGGTGGAGATAGCCGAAATTCTGGACCTCCCCATCAACACGGTGAAGAGCCGGCTGCAAAGATCGCTCGATATGCTGAGGGACAAGATCAGCCGCTGGGCGGGAGATGTTCAACGATGAATGAATTCGAAGGTAAGCTTCGGAACGCGCTGCGCCGCCAACCGGCCCCGGAGGGTTTTGCGGAGAAGATTATGGCTCGCACCGCTGGTCTTCCGCGTCCGGGGGCAAAACCCGAGCGGCGATTCAGGGCCCTCATCTCCTCGCCGATGTTCCGCTGGGCTGCGGCGGCGGTTGCAGTCTGCCTTCTGATCGTCGGCGGGGTGGCCCACTACCAGCGGCAGGAGCGACTACGCCAACAAGGTGAGATGGCCAAGGTGCAGGTTAAACAAGCTCTGCGGATCGCCAGTGTGAAACTAAACGTCGCTCGCAAAAAGGTTCAAGGCATTGGCCGCGAGGCGACTTCAAGCCACCTGTGACGAACTGTTCAGCAACGGCCGCAAGGAGGAATTTTATGAACGTGACGCCAGCAAGAATGCGTATCAATCCCAGCTTGATATTGTCAGGCGCGATGTTGCTCGCCGCCTTCAGCGCGCCGGCCTTCGGACAGAATCCCAAGCTGGACATGAGGAATCTGGAGCCCCTTTCAAAGAAAGCCTCGGAGGTTGTTGACGTCAACTTGGACGGCCCCTTGTTGAAGCTCGCCTCGAAATTCATGGCGGAAGACGATAGCACCGAGGACCGTGATGCCCTGGGGATCACCAAAAACTTGAAGGGCATTTATGTAAAGAACTTCGAGTTCGACAAGCCCGGCGAATACTCCCAAGCAGACGTTGAGGCGATTCGCAAACAACTGCAATCGCCCGCCTGGTCGCGAATTGTGACGGCGCGAAGCAAACACGAAGGTGAGACCACGGAGATTTACCTGATGACGGCAGGTGACGGAGGAACCGTGCTCGGAATGGCCATACTGAATGCCGAACCCCAGGAACTTACCGTGGTAAACATCGTCGGGCCCATCGATATCGATAAGCTCAGTTCGCTGGAAGGCAAGATGGGAATTCCCCGCATGGGCGATAAAGAGAAGGATTCACCCAGGAAAGCGACAATCCACCATGAAGAAACGAAGTAGGCTTTTAACAGGAACCTGCCTTCTTTTCGTTCTGCTCCCACTCCTGGTTGCCCCGGCAGTGGCAGGCGACGCGGAGTTTCAGACGCTCGTGGACCGCGTTTCCACGTACTACCAAAAGCGTCCAATGCCGCTTATGGGCGTGCTGAGCTTTGCCGCAAACCGATTCAATTTGCACGGGGTCAAAAACCTTAAGTTGGCGATTTTTGAGGATGTGGATTCCTCACGCATGCCTTCAGCCAGGGAGTTCGATGCGTTCCTGCAGGGTCTTGTGGGAGCGTCCTACCAGCCTTTTGTTAGGGTCTTCGACAATCACAGTGGAGAGCAGACCTTTATCTACGCTCGCGAATGCGACAAGAATTACGAGATGCTGATTGTCTCATTGGAGCGCACCGAGGCCGTAATCATCAAGATGCGGGTCGACCCTGACGCCATGGGCGATTGGGTGGATGACCCCGTGAACAAGGGCCGCCATTCTGGCAAGGATGGCGTTGCGGGCGGGGTTCGGTAGAGGCAAGATCAGATTGGCCACCTACCAGAAAATCCACTGAAGTACGGCGAATATTGCGAAGGAAACTCCCGCCCAGAAAATGGGGCGTTTGAAAAGTGACAGGTGGCCTTCACTGGGTATCTCGGTGCAGCCGTAGACGAGGCCTGTCAACTCTTCCAAGGGTTTCGGGCGTGTGCACAGGCTTACCACCACGGTAACGATTGCCGCGATGATTCCCGACCAGAGCAGCCGGTACATGTTCTCCGCCATGGTCTGGGCGTGAGTAGAGAAGGCAAACCACACAATGGCTGAGGGGTGCAGCTTTACCACCAGCCACATCCCAAAGGCCGAGATTGTGCCCACCAGCAGGCCCCAGAACCCCCCAGCCGGGGTGGCGCGCTTCCAGATCATCCCCAGAATGATGGTGCAGAAAATCGGCGTCATGAAGAAGCTGAAGACCACCTGGGCATAATCCATGATGCTGGCGAACTGCATCACCAGGTATGCCGTGCCGATGCTGATGACCACTCCCAAAATCGTGCACCAGCGGCCCATCGCCACGTAGTGGGCATCGGAGGCGGCCTTGCGAATGAAGGGCCGGTAGAGATCGTATGTCCACACCGTGGCAAACGCGCTGACGTTGCCCGCCATGCCTGACATGAAACCGGCAATAAGCGCCGTGATGCCAAGCCCCAGCAGGCCCGGCCCGCAATAGCGAGCGAGCATCAGCGGCAGCACCTCGTTATAGCTATGTTGGCCGGGGCCTACCATGCTTTCCGGAACCAGCTTAAAGGGCAGCAGGCCGAGCGCTAGCAGGCCGGGCAGGATCACGATTAGTGGTACGGCCATCTTGAAGAATGAGCCAATGATGGGCGCGAGCTTGGCGGAACGAAGATCCCTAGCGGCAAGAGCCCGCTGCACCACCAGGAAGTCGGTGGTCCAATATCCCAGCGAGCCGATCATCAATCCAAAGACGATTCCGGTCCAGTGTACGCCCATGGGGTTATCCACAAAGTGGGCGGTGGGCCGCCACAGGTGCGTGTAATCGCCTTGGGGAAAGTTCGCATGAATACGCGCCACCAGCGCTGACCAGCCACCGGCTTCCACCATCCCAAGAATGGGAATCAACAGCGCGCCCAACCAGATCAGGAAGAACTGCAAGACTTCATTGAAGATCGCGGAAACTAATCCACCCAAGGCCACGTAGATGCCGACGGTAAGCGATGAAATCCAAATACTCAGGTGAATGTCCCAACCCAGCATCACCTTCATCACCACAGCCATCGCGTACATGTTGATGCCGGACATCAGGACGGTCATGCAGATGAACGATAGGGCGCCCACCAGGCGGGTGGGTTCGCCAAACCGAAGTTGCAGATAGCCCGGCACGGAGTGCGTTTTGCAGATGTAATAGAAGGGCATCATGACGATACCCAGGAAAAGCATGGCGGGAATCGCTCCCCACCAATAGTAGTGCGCGGCAAGGATTCCGTACTGGTAGGTTGCCGCGGCCCACCCCATCAGTTCCAGCGCGCCCAGGTTGGCGCAAATGAAGCTCAGTCCGGCCACCCAGGCGGTGATGTCGCGACCGGCCATGAAGAAATCTTCGCCAGTATTGCTGTAGCGCTTAAGGTAAACGCCAATGCCCAGCACAATCGCGAAATAGACGGCGATGATGACAAAGTCCACCGTGTGCATGTTGAGAAGGGCTTGGACGTTCGGCGTGCCAGCGAACAGCATGGCGAGGGAAAAGCAAGTGGTCATGCAGTGGTCTCCGCAATGGCTTGGAAGGAAGAGCGAAATGTTCGGAGCCCGGCCCCTATATGTCCGGGCTCACTGTGTCCTGGGTGGGCAAGCAGTCATCGGATGGCGCCCGCGAAGGCGGTGGGGCAGCACGGTCCGCGACTTGAGCCCATGCGGCAACAGCCGCCCCTCGGCACGCCCTCAGGATTTCTTGGGCATGTAGGCGTAAACGTAAATGCCGCCGATGACCGTCAACAACGCTCCCCACCAAATGGCGGGATGCTGGACCCAAAGAGGCATGCTCTTGAGGGCCTCTAGCGGTGGGCTGGAGCGCTCGGAGATACCCGTGCCAAAAATAATGATCCCGTAAATCAACAGAATGACCCCGACGAAAAACCAGACCGGAATCATGTGATGTTTGTGGGGCTTTTCCAGATCGATGTCAGGACGATCCTGGCCACCGCCATCCCCGGAATGAACATCTCGCAGCTTCTCTTCCATACTCACCCCCTACCAAAAGATCCATTGCAGGATCAAAAACAATACCGCCGAGATCACAGCCCAGAAAATCGGCCGTTTCCACAGCGGCAAATCCCCTTCACCCGGCAGTTCCGTGCAGCCGTAAACCAGCCCGGTCAACTCTTCCACAGGCTTGGGTTTGGTGACGTAGCTGACCGCCACCGTGACAATGACGCAAATCAGCCACGACCACAGGGCGCGATACATATTCTCGGCCATATCCTTGGCATCTGTCGAAAGCGCGATGTAGGCAAGCATGTTGTGATCGAACTTCACCATCAGGAACATGCCGATGGAAGAAACGCTGCCGGCGAGCAGCCCCCAGAATCCGCCGGCGGGCGTCACGCGTTTCCACATCATCCCGAGCAACACCGTGCCGAAAAGCGGCGCGATGAAAAAGCTGAACAGCGCCTGGACGTAATCCATGATACTGCCAAAACTCATCACCAGGTACGCGGTGCCGATGGAGATGATGACGCCCAGAATCGTGCACCAGCGCCCCATGCTGACGTAGTGTTCGTCTGAAGCATTTTTGCGAACGAACGGGCGGTAGATGTCGTACGTCCACACCGTGGCAAAAGCGCTTACGTTGCCCGCCATCCCCGACATAAACCCGGCAATGAGCGCCGTGATGCCGAGGCCCAGCAGGCCCGGTCCGCAATAACGTGCCAACATCAGCGGCAGCACCTCGTTGTAACTGTGCTGGCCGAGGCCCACGACGCTTTCCGGAACCAGCTTGAAGGGCAGCAATGCGAGACCCAGCAATCCCGGCAGGATCACGATGAAGGGGACCGCCATCTTGAAATAGGAACCGATGATGGGCGCCATCTTGGCGGCGCGAATGTCCTTGGCGGCAAAGATGCGTTGCACCACCAGAAAATCGGTGTTCCAGTACCCGAAAGAGATCACGAAGCCCAGGCCCAAAACAATGCCGGTCCAGTGAATGCCCATGGGGTTGGCACTGAAGTGCCCCAGGCCCTGCCACAGGTGGGTGTAGTCTCCCTGCGGGTAATTCTCGTGGATCCGAGCGATGAGCCCCTTCCATCCACCGGTTTCCACCAGGCCCAGGATGGGAATCAGCATCGCGCCCAGCCAGATCAGGAAGAACTGCAGCACCTCATTGAAGATCGCGCTGAACAGCCCGCCCAGGGCGACGTAAGCTCCCACCGTGAGGGAAGACACCCAGATGCTGAAGTGGATGTTCCAACCCAAAACCACCTTCATCACCAGGGCCATCGCGTACATATTGATGCCGGACATCAGAACGGTCATGAAGGCGAAGGAAACGGCGCTGAGGGCGCGAGTTGGTTCGCCAAAACGAAGCTGGAGGTAGCCGGGAACGGAATGAGTCTTGGAAATGTAATAGAACGGCATCAGGACGAGGCCGAGAAACAGGATGGCGGGAATAGCGCCAATCCAGTACCAGTGCGTTGCCAGAATTCCGTACTGGTAGGCGGCGGCCGCCCAGCCCATCAATTCTAGCGCGCCGAGGTTGGCGGAGACAAAGCTCAACCCCGCCACCCAGGCCGTCATCTCGCGGCCGGCGAGAAAGAAGTCCTCACCACTTTTGGTGTAGCGCTGGAGGTAGAGGCCAATGCCCAAAACCATGGCGAAATAGATGGCGATGATGGCGATGTCCACCGGATGCAGCAGGATCAGCCGCTTGCCGGCTTCAGCCAGATCCGGGGCGTCGAACCACAACATGAGCAAAGGAATCGAGTGGAATAAGTTCATGAAAAATCCTTTCACCAGTGCCAAGTAGCGAGTGAAAAGTGGCGAGCAAGCGGCTTGCTCCACACGCTATTCAAGTTGCTAAGGTCTTTGCCCGATTGCTTGTCACTCGACACTAATCACTGGTCACTGCTTTATCTTCCCCGGCTGCCCATACCACGAGTGGTATCGATCCCACCACTTTTTGACTTCGTGTGGGGGCAATGACTTAGGTTTGCCGAGCAGCAACGCCAGGTGAACCGTCTTGGAGACGTCCTCCAGCATCACCGCCGCTTTCAGCGCCGCGCGCGGTGTGGGCCCCCAGGCAAACGTTCCGTGATTCGCCATGATAATCGCTGGGGCTTTGTTCTTGTATCTGACGATTGCCTGACCGATATGGTCGGCCTGATTATCCACGTAAGGGGCGCAAGGAATTCCGTCGCCGAATTCGTCTGCAATGGCCGTCAGGTACGCGGGAATCGGTTTTCCCAGCAAGCCCAGACTGGTGGCGTAGTTCGAATGGGTATGAATGACTCCGCCCACTTCCGGGCAGTGCTTGTAAATGTAAAGATGCTCGGGCAAATCGACGGAGGGGTTCCACTTGCCTTTCAGCTTGCGTCCCTCAAGGTCCGTCATCACCATGTCAGCCGGCTTCATGCGGTCATAGTCCATGCCGCTTGGTTTGATCAGCACGATGCCGCGCTTGCGGTCGATACCGCTGGCATTGCCACTGTGCATGGTCACGAGGCCGCTGCGATAGACCCCAATGTTGGCTTCGTAAACGTCGCGCCGAAGTTGTTCGAGTGAGGGCATGTCAAGTAATCAGTTCACAGTTATCAGTCATCGGTCGGATTCAGACACTCAGATGCACGAACTGACAACTGAGGACCGATGACTGACGACTTACTTCGCTGCCATCTCCCTTTTCAAATTCTTTAGCCGTTTCATTACGTCGTTTCCGCCGCGGCCGAAGTACTCGTGAAGGGCGTGGTATTCGGCATAAAGCTTATCGTAAATGGCGTGTGCCTTCGCATTGGGCTTGAATTTCAGTTTCTGCACTCGTGCCATTTTCGTAGCCGCATCAGTGATGGAATCGTAGCCCCCGGCCGCAGCCCCCGCCGCCACGGCTCCGTGCATGGCCGCTCCCAGCGCTGAACAGGTTTGAAGCGGATCGGCCAGCTTGATTTCGCGGCCCGTGACGTCTGCATAAATCTGCATCAGTAGGTGATTCTTCTCCGGCAAGCCACCGCACGCCACCAGTTCGTTCACAGTGACGCCCTTGGATTCAAATGCCTCAACGATGGTGCGAGTGCCGTACGCCGTGGCCTCGATGAGGGCGCGATAGATCTCTTCCGCGCGCGTCGCCAGCGTCATGCCGAGCATCACGCCAGTCAAATCCACATCCACCAGAACTGAGCGGTTGCCGTTCCACCAGTCAAGGGCCACAAGTCCTGACTCGCCCGGTTTGAGCGCGGCGGCGCGTTTTTCCAGAGCCACCTGGAACGGCACTTTCATCTTGCGCGCTTCTTGATGAATATAATCCGGCACGCCATGCTCGAAGAACCAGGCAAAAATATCGCCGACGGCGGATTGCCCTGCCTCGAATCCCCAGAGGCCCGGAACGATGCCGTCCTCCACCGTGCCACACATGCCTTCCACCATCTGTTTCTCGTTGCCCATCAGCATGTGGCAGATGGACGTGCCCATGATCATCACCAGCGACCCCGGTTGCGTCACCGTGCACGCGGGCACAGCTACGTGGGCGTCCACGTTACCGATGGATACCGGTGTGCCTTCCCGCAGCCCGGTTTTCTTTGCCCAGTATGCGGTAAGCCCGCCGGCCTTTGCACCCAAAGAGAAATATTCTTCCCCGACTTTTTCCGCAATCACGTTATCCAGTTTCGGATGCAGCGCCTTGAAGAAGTCGTTGGAGGGAAATCCCTGGCCTTTTACCCACATACCTTTGTAACCGGCCGTGCAGGTATTACGCTTCTCTTCCCCGGTCAATTGCCACACGATCCAATCCCCCGCCTCAATAAAGCGGTCCATGGCGTCGTAGATGGCGGGAGCTTCGTCCGCTACCTGCATGAGCTTTGACCAGAACCATTCGGAGGAATATTTTCCGCCGTAATTACGAATGAATTCCTCGTTGCGCTCACGCCCGACTTCGTTGATGCGATTCGCTTCCGGCTGCGCGGCGTGGTGCTTCCACAACTTCACATAGGCATGAGGGGATTTGCGATATTTCGGAATGGCGGAGAGGGGAGTGCCATCCGCCTTGGTGGGGAGGGGGCTGGATGCCGTGAAATCCGTGCCGATGCCAATCACGTCTTCGCCCTTTACCTTGGCTTCCTTCAGGGCCTTGGGCACTGCCTTCTCAATGACGCACAGGTAGTCGAGAGGATTCTGAAGGGCCCAGTCAGGCTCGAGTTTGGGGCCACCGCCCGGCACGCGTTCGTCAATGACTCCGTCCGGGTAAGGAACCAGCGCTGATGCCAGAAGCTTGCCATCGCGCACACGCACCACGACGGCGCGACCTGATTCCGTTCCGTAGTCAATTCCCAGCACAAACTTGTCTTTGGGCATCGAAGCCTCCCTAATATTGTCTTCCGCCTCTGCAAAACAGAAGATTGCAGGGCCGACTCGGGTCAGCAAGGTGTCGCTATGGCGATCCGAGCGGCGGGCCACACATCATCTATTAGAGCGTGACGGAGTGCAAGAGGAAAAAGATGGGAGGGACCGGGTGCGTTGCCGGATTGGGGACCCCGGAGGAAAGCGTTCCTGGGGGGTGGCAGTTCACTGCTCCTACCTACCACGAACTCTTGTTCGCCGAATGCATGGAGACCGGCCAGCAAGTGCAATGATGGAACTCGCACAAGCCTCGCGACCCTTGTTTCAAAGTGAAACGCTCAGGCCTACATACACCGAGCGGCCCGGGCCCGTCAAAGGCAGGATCTGGCTCGTCCTGCCACTCGCCAGGAAGTCATCCACGTTTACGCCGCCCAACGGAAGGTCATAGAGCCGGTTCAAGAGATTATTGCCGCCCGCATCAATTCGTAGACGCCGCCACTGATAGCCCGTATTGAAATCAAGCAGTGCGTAGCCGGGCGTTCTCTGCTCGTAGCGGAGCGGATCGACATCATGCTTGCGATTCACCAGTTGAACGTCGGCGCCGGCTGTCCATCCTTTGAGCTTCTCGTTCAATCCGAAACGGACGTTGAGCGGCATCATCTGATAAAGGCCGGTCCCTGTATCGAGCCTCCTCCCGTGCAGCCAGCCGGCGCCGGCAGTGATCCCACCCTGACCGTACCGGGCGCTGTGCCAAATTGCCATGTCCGCACCCAGATCGGCCCCGAAGATCCTGGCGCTATGATTGGCAAAACGCAGTTGGGAAAAAGTGCTCAGGCCACGTGACCGGGTTGCCAGCTCATTCACGTCGATATAGTCCCGGATGTGGGTCAGATAAGGCGTGGCTTTGAGTTCCCACTTTTTGCGTGCCCGGTCATGCCAGCTTGCCGTGCCGCTCAATGTGTGGGCAATCTCGGGTCGAAGATCAAGGTCTCCCACATAGGAGTTGCCGTCGCCAAACCAGTTGATCATCTCACTGGCCATCCAATTGGTGGACCACGCGTAGCGCTCGTAGAGGCTGGGGGCGCGGGTCTTGCGCGCGTAGCCCATCTCGAAGGTGATGCGGGGATTTGGCTCATAGCGCGCCAGCGCCGTGATGTCGATATCAATGTCGGTCCGCGCCCGGCGCGAGGCGTTGAAGTTGTTCGCGTCCGTGGCATACGTGGGCGAGTATCCGCTAACGGAGCCGGTATTCGTCCAAACGGTATCATTGCGAATGCCCAGCAGTGTGGTCCACTTCGCGTTCCACCTGCTGGCTATTTCGGCAAACCACGCCAACCGGGAGCGGCGACCGTCATTGATGCTCACAAAAGTATCAGGTCCCATCATGGGAACCTTACCGGGAACGGCCGGCCACGCATCATCCAGAACAAAACGCTGGAACTCACTGCCCACCTGGACGGTGTGCCGCTCGGACAGCGGGATCCCCACCTTCACGGAATAACCCAGATCCGTGCCGTGTGTGTCAATGGGCATCCACATGGGCATGGGAAAAGTCGATTTGTCCTTGCCAACATTCATCTCGTGCCTGTCGTTCCGCCAGAACAGACGGGCGTCAAGCACGCTCGAGCCCAGGTCTCTCCCGTAGCGAAGGTTGATGAATTCGGAGCGATTTCCCGTCATGTCCATCTGCTGATTGGGAAAGCCCTGGTACGGAGTGTTCTGCAATCCCGCCTGGAGAACAAACAGGTTGCCGCCACGCTGCGTCGCCAGGGTCACTGTGTGATTTGTGTTCTGTGCGTAAGTTGAGGTGACAACGTGGCCGCTGCCGTCAGCGTAATTATCGTTATTAGTCCACGATCCTTGATAGCCAAAGCTGAAGTTTTGGTTCGAGATCGAATCCGATAGGGAAGCTCCATAGCCTTGGCCATTGTTGCGGAAGAATGTTGAGATCTCGCCTTCAGTGTGCATGCGTTCGCCAGGCGCGGCGAAGACCGGCGGAGGCGAGTCGCTGGAAATCGTCCCGCCAATGCTGTCACCACCCATGCTCACCGGAGTAATCCCTGCCATCACTTCAGCCTTGGCCACGTGGGATGGGTCGATATGGGAAAGAGGGGGGTTCATGTGGTTCGGGCACGATGCGGAAGCCGTCATACCGTCCACTACTACCTTGACGCGGTCGTCCCCCATTCCATGCAGAAGGGGGATGCTGGCAAGTTCACCGCTATCCCGCAGACTGACGCCAGGCAGGTTTTTGAGGAGGGACGCCGCGTTGAGGCTCCGAGCCTTATCATTGCTGTTCACTTCGCGCTGGGTTGCGGCAAGTGGACCGTATGGACCTGCCGGTGGAGCGGTGACGGTGACGGATTCCTTTCTGGTCGCAAGTTCAAGCGTCACGTCCCCAATCCGCCGATAGCGGAGGAGTTTTGGGAAATCTGGGTGAGTCCGCAAGGG
>OCZT010004007.1_pt1 | contig 14955 bp, 16 predicted proteins | sample 1539031 | NCBI WGS metagenome assembly OCZT01 (sample SAMEA3539308, study PRJEB22396) | soil metagenome | biome: tundra; feature: field; material: soil | place: USA | collected 2010-05 | depth 0.15 m
GCACCGGTGACGACCCAAGCCCACGCTTGACATGTCTACTTCAAGACGGTTGCTGATAGCTATGAGGTGATCGCTGGCGGTCGACAGCTTCCAGTGCTTGGCTGTCAGTCGATAGCTTCCAGCGGTTAACTCTGAGACAGATGCCGGAGCGATCGTACTGATGCGCTTGACCGACCTGCTGAGCGTCGCATTCGGGGAGATCCGGGCCAACAAGCTCCGCTCGTTCTTCACCCTCGTCGGCATCATTGTCTCCGTCGCGTTCCTCGTCGCCGTGGTCGCGGTCATCCAGGGCATGAACGCGTACGTGAAGGAGAACATCGCCGGCGCCGTGATCGGCACGAACGCGTTCCAGGTGCGGCGCTCTCCCATCCAGATCGGGCTGTTCGACGACGAGGAGATGAAGCGCATCCGGCGCCGCCCTCGCATCAGCACCGCGGACGCCGAGGCGGTTCGTCGCGCGATCCCGGACGCGCTGGCGATCGGGCTCACCACCGGTTTCCCCACGCCGTCTTCCGACATCGTCTGGCGCAACCGCGAGGTGGGCGACATCCTGGTCTTCGGGGTGACGCCTCCCTATCAGGACGTGCAGGACTACCGGTTCGAGGCCGGCGGTCCGCTCACCGAGACCGACCTGATGCAGCGCCGCTCGGTGGTCGTCCTCGGACACGAGGTGGCGGACAAGCTCTTCGAGGGAGTCAGCGCCGTCGGGCAAGACGTGCGGCTCGGCGGCGAGCACTTCCAGGTGATCGGCGTCGTCGCGTCCAAGGGCAAGGTCCTCGGCCAGTCGTTCGACTCATTCGCGCTGATCCCCTTCACGCGTTATGAAATGCTCTATGGCCGCCGCCTCACGACGACGATCTCGGTCAAGATGCGCGAGGCGAAGGACGTCGAGGGCGCGATGCATCTCGCCGAGGAAGCGATGCGCGTCGCGCACCACCTGCGCCCAGGGCAGGAGAACAACTTCTCCCTTGAGACCGCCGCGGCGCTGGTGGATTTCTGGAAGCAGCTGACGGCCGTGCTGTTCAGCGTGATCCCGGCCGTCGTCGCGATCGGCATCGTGGTCGGCGGCATCGTGATCATGAACATCATGCTGATGTCGGTCTCGGAGCGGACCCGCGAGATCGGCATCCGGAAGGCGGTGGGCGCGCGCGCCCGCGACATCGAGCGCCAGTTCCTCGCCGAAGCGATCGCCCTGGCGACCTCAGGTGGCGTGCTCGGCGTGCTGGCCGGCTGGGGATTCGCGGAACTCGTGGCCGCCGTTTCGCCCCTCCCGGCTCGCATCACGGGATGGTCGGTGCTCGTCGCCCTCGCGCTCGGTGCCACCGTCGGCGTGCTCTTCGGCGTGTATCCGGCCCGGCGGGCTGCGCGCCTCGATCCGATCACCGCACTCAGGGCCGAGTGATGCGGTTTCTGGGACGGGTCTCGGTCGACCAGCTCCGAGAGAACCTCGGGATCGCCCTCGACGCGCTCAGGGTGAGCAAGATGCGATCGGCGCTCACGATCCTCGGCGTGGTGATCGGCGTCGCCACGGTCATGACGATGGCGACCATCGTGCAAGGCGTTCGCGACCAGATCCTCAATACCATCCAGGTCGCGGGCCCCACGACGTTCTACGTCATCAAGGTCTTCACGACGACACCCGTGAATCCGGATGCCCTCCCCAAGTGGATTCGCGTTCGGCCGGACCTGAACGCCGACGAGGCCGCGCGCATCGCACAGCTCCCGCAGATCGAGTACGCGGGAATCTGGGCGCAAATCCAGTTGCGGCTGGAGTTTCAGGGCGCCCGCACGCAGAGCCTCGCGGGCTTCGGCGCGGACGACCGCTACCAGGAAATCCAGGGAGGCGAACTGGTGGCGGGGCGCTGGTTCACGAAGGCGGAGCTTCGCAACGGCGCGCCGGTGGTTGTGATTCAGGAGGCTCAGGCGCAACGCCTCTTTGGACGCATCGATCCAATCGGCAAGACGATCCAGGCGGGAGGGCGCCCCGTGCAGGTGGTGGGACTCCTGCAGCCCCCGGCCAACATCTTCGCGCCACCGGGGCAGGAGGTCGGCGCCGTGATGCCGTACCAGTTCGTGCTGCACGGCTATCACATCGACAAGACCAACGCCCTGTTCATCTGCATCAAGCCCAAGCCCGGGGTGAGCGTGGCCGACGCCATGGACGCCGTGACGATCGAGATGCGATCGATCCGCAAGTTACGGCCCGCCGATCGCAACAATTTCGACCTCATGAGCCAGGACCAGATCCTCGACACCTTCATGTCGATCACCGACATCTTCTTCCTCGTGATGCTGGTGCTGGCGTCGGTGGCGCTCATGGTCGGCGGGATCGGCGTGATGGCGATCATGATGGTCTCCGTCACGGCGCGCACCCGTGAGATCGGCGTCCGGAAGGCGCTCGGCGCAACGCGGCGGGACATCCTGCTGCAGTTCCTGATCGAGGCCGCGACGCTGACCGGCATCGGGGGGCTGCTGGGGATCGTCGCGGGGCTCGCGGCGGGCCGCGGGGTGACCAGCCTCATGAACATCGAGGCGGCGACGACGCCGGTGGGGCTCACCCTGCTTGCGGTGGCCGTCAGCGTGGCGATTGGGCTGGTGTTTGGGGTCATTCCCGCCCGGCGGGCGGCAAAGATGGACCCGGTGGAAGCCCTGCGGTACGAATAGCCCCCTTTGGCGTTGCAAAACGGCTGTTCGAGGGCGAATTTCCTCCGTCACCCACAGGGTCGGACCGGTTCGGACGGGTAGCTCTAACGCTCCGGCGATCTCATCCGTTATTAAGGCGACATGTCTCCCGACGGAACGGTAACAGTGCCGTCCCGCCAATCACCGGTGGTCCTGGAGGAAGTGCACATGAGGAAGATTTTTGCGACAGCGGCAATGCTCGCGGTGATGGCCGGCACGGCCAGCGCCCAGGGTGGTGGCGGCGGTGGAATGCCGCAGATGACGCCCGAGCAGATGGCGGCGAGAATGGCTCAGCAGGTGGACGTGATGTTCAAGGGCATCACGATCACGGACGCGATCAAGACGAAGGCTGTTGATATCGTCACGAAGGCAAGTGCCGATAGCCGTGCGGTCGATCGTGCGGCCCCGGATGCGGCCGACCAGCGTAAGAAGATCACCGACAAGCGCAACGCCGATCTGGCCGCACTGCTCTCGAACGACGCCGACAAGAAGATGCTCGCGGACAACATCGCCGCGATGCCGGCTGGTCGCGGTCGTCCTCCCGCACCCCGCTAAGCACCTTTCGACAGCAGGCACAGACGGCGGACGGCAGAAATGCCGTCCGCCGTTTCGCTTTTCGGAAGCCCTCCGTCTTCGGTCTTCCATCTTCGGTCTTCGATCTACTCGACCGCTCCTATCGCCTGTATCTCGATCTGATATCCGTAGTGCAGCGCCCCGACCGGCACCACCGCGCGAGCCGGCTTGTGATCGCCCATGACCTTGGCGTACGCGGCGTTTACACGTCCCCAGAGGTCCATGTCGGTGACGTAGATCGTCATCTGCACCGTCCTGCTCAGCGAGCTCCCCGCCGCCTCGAGCACGGCGCCAACGTTGCGAAGCGTCTGCTCAGTCTGCGCTTCGATCGTCCCGACCGCGTGGTCCAAACGGCCCGGCACGAACGGCAGTTGTCCCGCCACGAACGCGAACCCGCCGTGCACGATCGCCTGTGAGTAGTGGCCGCCGGCTGCCGGGGCGTTGGGGGTTGAGATCGATTTCATGAGAGAGGGGGAGGCGGTTGGAGAAAGAAGAGGAGGAACACTAAACGCTACCAGCGAGCACCTCTCAGCAACAGAAGCCGCCGGACAACGACTTCATTACCCATCGGTGAATATTCCTCCCCGACTACACTCGCCCTATCTTTGGTCATGTCCACCGTCGATGTCCTTGCGATCTTCGCCCACCGCGACGATGCCGAGCTGAACGCCGGCGGCACGCTCGCCAAGCTGGCCCGTCAGGGCCGCCGCACCGGCATCCTGGACCTCACGCAGGGCGAAATGGGCACCCGCGGATCAGCCGCGACGCGAGCGGCCGAAGCGGCGAAGGCGTCGACCGTGCTCGGCGTCGCAGTACGGGAGAACCTCGAATTCCCGGACGCGGGAGTCACCAACACTCCGGAGACCCGGGCCGCCCTCGCCGCCGTGATCCGGCGGCTCAGGCCGCGAGTCGTCATCGCGCCCGCCCGGCACGGCCGTCATCCCGATCACCACGTCACCGCGCAGCTCGTGCGCGACGCATGTTTCGTGTCGGGCCTCGCGAAGCTCGCGCCTGAGCGCCCGCCGCATCCGCCGCATCCGCCGCACCGTCCGCTGAAGCTGCTTCACGCGCTCTCGTTTCGCGAAGACCACGAGAAGCCGACGTTCGTCGTCGACATCACGGACGAGTTCGAAACGAAGCTGGCGGCGATCAAGTGCTATGCCTCGCAGTTCGACGGCGCGATCCAGGGTGGCGAAGTGTTCCCCAACGGCGAACCGCTCTACGACATCATCCGGCATCAGGCCGCGCACTACGGATCGCTCATCCGCTGCCGGTACGGCGAGCCGTTCTACACGACGGAGACCATGCGCGTGGACGACGTGATGATGCTCGAGGTCGCATCATTCTGAGCGAACGGAGGCCGTGCGTCGCGAGCGCCTGAGGCACCTCGCGTCATTGGAAGACAGTCGGCTTCCGCGCTAACGTAGCCCGATGCCCGAACTCCCCGACATCACGCTCTATCTCGACGCGCTGGAACGGCGCGTGCTCGGCCGCACCATGTGGCGCGTGCAGCTCATCAGTCCGTTCGTGCTCCGGTCGGTCGATCCGCCGCTCTCGGCCGTCAACGGCAAGACCGTCCGCGAGCTGCGGCGCATCGGGAAACGGATCGTGTTCGCGCTCGATGACGACCTGTTCCTCGTCGTTCATCTGATGGTTGCAGGACGGTTCAAGTGGCACGACAAGACGCCCAGGCTCAGCCGGAGGCTCTCGCTCGCCGCGATCGAGTTCGATTCCGGAACGCTCGTGCTCACCGAGGCGGGGACGAAACGCCGGGCGTCGCTCAATCTGGTGCGAGGCGAGAGCGGGCTGCGCGACTTCGATCGCGGAGGGATCGAGGTGCTCGAGGCCTCACTCGAGGACTTCACGGCTCGGCTCAGGTCCGAGAATCACACGCTCAAGCGGGCGCTCGCGGATCCCCGCTTGTTCAGCGGCATCGGCAACGCGTATTCCGACGAGATCCTCCACCGGGCGAAGCTCTCTCCGCTCATGCTCACCTCGCGCCTGACCGATCAGCAGGCGGCGCGCTTGCACGATGCTACACGCGCGACGCTCGCCGCGTGGATAGCGCGGCTTCGCGCCGAAACCGGCCAGAACTTTCCTGCGAAGGTCACCGCGTTCCGGCCCGAGATGGCCGTGCACGGCAAGTTCCGTCAGCCCTGCCCGGTGTGCGGCACTCCGGTCCAGCGCATCCGGTACGCCGACAACGAGACGGACTACTGCCCCACGTGCCAGACGGGAGGAAAGCTCCTCGCCGATCGCGGCCTTTCCCGGCTCCTCAAGCAGGACTGGCCGAAGTCGCTTGATGAGATGGAAGAGTTCATACAGCAAGCGAAGGGCGACGGGTGAGGGGGCGCGACGCGTGAGGAGCGACGGGAGTCACGCTGTCGCTCCTCGCAGTGTATTCCGTCGCCCATCGCTGTTGGTTCCCCTCACCCGTCGCCCTTCGCTGTTCTTCCCGTCGCCCTTCGCTGTTCGTCCCGTCGCCCCTCGCCCTCGGTTCGCCGTATATTTCCGGGATGCCCTCCCCGATCTATCTCGACCACGCCGCCACCACCCCCGTCCGCCCGGAGGTGATCGAAGCGATGCAGCCGTTCTTCGGCGCGCGCTTCGGGAATCCGTCGAGCACGCATCGGTGGGGCCGCGAGGCGCGCACGGCGCTCGACGCCGCGCGCGAGCGCGTGGCCAAGTGCCTCGGCGCCAACGCGGACGAGGTCAGTTTCACGTCCGGCGGCACCGAGGGTGACAACCTGGCCATCCTCGGCGGATGGCGCGTGCTGAAAGCCAAGGGCAGGAACGTGATCGTCACGTCGCCGATCGAGCACAAGGCCGTGCTGCAGTCCGTGCACCAGGCGACGAAGGAGGGGGCGACCGAGCGGATGCTGGCCGTCGATGGCACCGGGACCGTCCTGGTGCAGTCCGCGCGCGAATTCGTGCGCGATGACACCGCCATCTGCTCGGTGATGTGGGTCAACAACGAGATCGGCACCATCCAGCCGATCGACGAGCTGGCGGCCATCGCAAAGTCGCAGGGCGCCATCTTCCACACCGATGCCGTGCAGGCGTTCGGCAAGGTGACGATCGATGCCCGCAGGACGCCGTTCGATTTTCTCGCGATCAGCGGCCACAAGATCGGCGCGCCCAAGGGCATCGGCGCGATGTTCGTGCGCCGCGGCACTCCGCTCGAGCCGCTGTTCTTTGGCGGCACGCAGAATCGGGGCCGCCGCCCCGGCACGGAGAACGTGGCATACGCCGTCGCGCTCGCGACCGCGGCCGAGTTGACGCTGGCCGAGCACGCCCGCGAGTCGGCGCGACTCGCCGCGCTGCGCGATCGTCTCGAGGCGGCGATTCTCGCGAAGCTCCCCGACGCGGTCATCCATGGCCGCTGCGGCACGCGTGCGCCGCATGTGCTGAACATCTCGGTGCCCCGAACGGACAGCGAGTCGATGCTGATGGCGCTCGACCTGCAGGGCATCGCCTGTTCGGGGGGATCCGCGTGCCAGAGCGGGAGCGTCGGCGCGTCTCACGTGCTCGATGCGATTGGCGTACCCGAGGAACTCGCGGGCGCCGCCGTCCGCATGAGCCTCGGGGTGCTGACGACCGACGCGTGCATCGATCGCGTCGCGGAAGTGTTCCCGGCGCTGGCGCTCAAGGCGCGCGGACTTGCGAGCGCGAGCTGAGGCTGGACCTGGCGGTGAACGGCACATGAAGCCTCGCGTCCTGGTCGCGATGTCGGGCGGCGTCGATTCGTCGGTGGCCGCCGCGATGCTGGTGCGCGAGGGCTACGACGTGATCGGAGCCACGATGAAGCTGCATGGCGACGGCGCCGACGTTCCGGACAAGCCCTGCTGTTCGCTCGACAGCGTGAATGACGCGCGCCGGATCGCGGAGCGCATCGGCATTCCGCATTACGTGCTCAACCTCGAGAAGTCCTTCGGCCGCGATGTGCTGGACGATTTCGTCTCCGAATATGCGCGCGGCCGCACCCCGATCCCGTGCGTGCGCTGCAACACCTTCACGAAGTTCCGCGACCTCGTCCGGAAGGCCGACGCGATCGACGCCCGGTTCGTCGCGACGGGGCATTACGCGCGAATCGTCGACGGCGAGTTGCATCGCGGGGCCGACGACGCCAAGGACCAGACCTATTTTCTCTGGGGGATCGACCGGTCGGCGATCTCGCGGGTGCTCCTGCCGGTCGGGGAGATGACGAAAGCCAAGACACGTGCGCTCGCGCACGAGCTCGGACTCAACCTCGTGGCGGAGAAGCCCGAAAGCCAGGAGATCTGTTTCGTCCCCGACGGGGATTACGCCCGCATTCTCGAGGAGCGCCTCGGCGCCGGCGCGCCTTCCCTTTCGCCGGGCCCCATCGTGCTCAGCGACGGCACCGTCGTGGGCGAGCACGCCGGATTTGCGCACTATACCGTCGGCCAGCGCCGCGGCGTGCCAGGCGGCTTCAGCGAACCGATGTTCGTGACCGCCATTCGCGCCGAGGATCGTGCGGTGGTGATCGGGCCGCGTGAGGAGCTGCTCGGCTGCGGCGTGATCGCGCGCGGACTCAACTGGCTGGTCGATCCGGTGCCGGCCGTCGGCGACCGTGTGGGCGTTCGCGTCAGGCATCGCGCGCAGATCGTTCCAGCGGAGATCGTGCGCATCGAGGGCGATGAGATCGAGCTCGCGCTCGATGCGCCCGTGCGGGCGATCGCGCCCGGCCAGTCGCTCGTGCTCTACGGCGGCGATCGCGTGCTCGGCGGCGGGTTCATCGAGGCGGCACGGGCGGTTCGCGCCGAGTTGCCGATTCTCGTCCGGTCGTAACGGCCACCATGTAGATGGTTCTTGGTCATTGGTCGTTGGTGAACCAATTGGCATACCAACAACCAACGCTAAGAACCTTTCAACTTCCTTAGCATCGCGCTCACGCCGGTCGGCACGAACATGTCGTCCGCGATCGCGGCGACTTCTTCTGCCTCGCGCCAGCGGTCCTCGAGCAGCCAGAGCTCACCTTCCAGCGCGCGGCGCTCGTCCGCTTCGTGGAGCGACATTTCCAGCGCAAGGCGAGCCGGTGCGCGCAACGATGCCACGGTCTGAGGATGCGCGCGCTCCGCGCCGGTGATCTTCGCGAAACGGCCGAACAGCGCATCGGCACCTGGCGTGCTCTCGAGCACACGAACCGCTTCGGCGATGTCCTCCGGCGTTCCACCGGCTCGATTGATTCGCGGCAGCAGATGTCGCGCGGCACGCATCGCCTCATCGCCCGACAGGACGACGGACGGCTTGCGGTCGTGAATCCACATGGCGGAACTGGTCGGCTTGTGCCGGATCTTCATCTCGATACCCCCCCTGAGATCGGGGGCCATCGTGATGCCGTCGATCATGTCCTGACTCACGCGCAGCACGGCGCCGTTCACCCGCAAACGCGTGACCGTGCGATGCTTGGGGGCCTTGTACAGCTGGTACACCAGATTGGCCGCTCCGCCGGTGATCATGCCGGCCATCGCGCCACCGATCACGACGCCCGCAAAGACGACGGTTCCCCCCGCAACCAACACGTAGTGCTTCCGCCGCCTCCGATGGAACTGGTCCCCGTACCTCCACGCCGCCATTTCCGGCCGCTGTGGCTCACCCACACGCACGAGCGTCGTCCCTTCTTTCAATCGCGCAAGTCCGATGTTGTCCGTCGATACCCTCAGCTTCGTGCCGCGAAACAACCGCTCACACTCCTCGATCGCCTCCCACCGCTCCTCGAGCGGACTGAGATTCCATCGCTCGCACTCGCGACACACCACCCACAGCCGGCCCTTCGCGGCGTCGAACGCCAGGCGACGGCCAACCGGGAAGTGCTCGATTGCCTCGTTGCCGCCGAGGCTGGTGTGACAGAAGATGCAGGTGGAGTACATCGCCGCCCTTAGAGCGGCAGTCCCGCCGCCTCGGCGAATTCCCGCATCATCTTCGCCTGCTCGGCGGTCAGCTTCTCGGGCACCGTCACCGAGACCTCGACGAGCAGGTCGCCGCGCTTGCCGTCCTTCGCGATGCCCTGGCCGCGCACGCGAAACCGCTTGCCGCCCGGCGTGCCCGCGGGAAGCTTGATCGACACGGTCTTCTCATCGAGCGTCTCGACGCTCACCTTCGACCCGAGCGTCGCCTGCGCGATGTTCACCGGCGCGCGCACGACGAGATCGAGCCCGTCGCGCGACCAGGACTCGTCGGGCTTCACCTGGAACGTGATCATGATGTCGCCGGGAGGGCCACCGCGCAGTCCGCGCCCGCCCTGCCCCTTCAGCCGGATCTTCGACCCCGTGTCCACGCCGGACGGCACCGTGATGTTCACCTTCTTGCGGCTGCGCTGCTCACCCACGCCGCCGCACGTGGGGCACTTCGTCGAGGGCACCGTGCCTTTTCCGAGGCACATCGGGCACGGACGATTCACCGCGAATCCTCCCTGGCCGAACGAGATCGTGCCGCGGCCGCCGCACTCGGGACAGCTCTGGATCTTCGCGCCCTTCGCCGCGCCCGTCCCCTTGCAGGTGACGCATTCCTCGTTCACCTCGAGTTCGATCGGAACCTTGCCCCCGAGCGCCGCCGTGCGGAACGGAATGTCGAGCGTGGTCTCGACGCTCTGGCCCTGCTCCGGGCCGCTCGGCCGCTGCGCGCGGCCGGCCGCGCCGCCGAACATCGAGCTGAACAGGTCGCCGAGCCCACCGAGGCCGCCCACGTCGAATTCGTCGAAGGAACCTGTCGCCTGCCCGCCTCCGGCACCCCTCGAACGGGTGCCGCCCGGGCGCGCACCGCCTCCACCTCGCGACGATCGTGACGTGAATCCGTCGAACGCGCCGAGGCGGCGCATCTCGTCGTACTGGCGTCGCTGCTTCTCGTCGCCCAAGACCTGGTACGCTTCCGAAATCTCCTTGAATCGCTCCGCGGATTTCGCATCGCCCTTGTTCGAGTCCGGGTGATGCTGCTTGGCCAGGCGGCGATACTGTTTCTTGATCTCGTCGGCCGTCGCCTTTTCGGAGACTCCGAGCACGTTGTAGAAGTCCTTTTGCGCCATGGGAGGGCCCTAGCCTTCGCTCCCGCCCTTCCACTGCTTGACCATCACGCGTGCCGGTCGCAGCAGCAGTCCGTTGAACACGTAACCCACCTGGAAGACCTGCGCGACGAGGTGATCTTCGTCCGGGCTCTCCGCAGGTGTGGTGGTCACCGCCTCCTGCACCGCGGGATCGAACGGCTGCCCCACCGGGTCCACGATCTCGAGGCCGTGTCCTGCCAGCGACTTGAGCAGCTTCTTCTCGACCATTTCGACGCCCTCGTGCAGCGTCTCGGCATCGGTCTTGTCGGGATCTACGTGCGCGAACCGTCCGAGATCGTCGAGCGCTTCCAGGATTCCGCGAATCAGCAGCGCCATGCCCTTCGACTCGGCTTCCTGGCGTTCGCGCACCGTGCGCTTGCGAAAATTGTCGTATTCCGCCGCGAGGCGGAGGAGTTTGTCCTTCTGCTCTGCCAGCTGGGCGGCGGCAACGGCGAGTTGCGACTCCATCGCCGCCAACTGCGGCTCGGCGGATGGAATGTCGGCGCTCTCCGCCTCGAACCGCGGGTCGTCGAAGGGGTTCGAGCCCGGGAAAATCGTGTCGTCGGTCATTGCATGTAAACTACGTTGAGGACCCCTGCGGCGTTTCGCTCAGCGCGCGCCTGACCAGGTTGAGTGCCGCCTGCGCACTCCGGCGGCGGATCTCATCGCGATCACCGATCATCTGCACCTTTGTCGAGCGCACCGCGTCGCCGACGGCAACCGCCATGCACACGGCGCCCACGGGCTTCTCGGCCGTCCCGCCGTCGGGGCCGGCGATGCCCGTGACGCTGACGCCGACCTGCGCGCCGAACCTCTCGCGCACGCCCGTCGCCATCTCGCGCGCCGTCTCCTCGCTGACGGCGCCGTGCACACGCAGCGTCTCCGCGCGCACGCCGAGATGCGATTCCTTCACCGCGTTCGCGTACGCGATGACGCCGCCGAGCATGACGTCGCTCGCACCGGCAACGGCCGTGAGGCGCGCGCCGAGCATGCCGCCCGTGCAACTCTCCGCGACCGCGATTTTCATCGCGCGGCTGCGCAGCAGGTCGAGCACCACGGCGGCGAGATCGGCCTTCTCCTCTCCATACACGTACGAGCCCAGCACCGCTCGCAGCTCGGCGGCACCTGCGTCGAGCGCGCGCGTTGCCTCGGCGGCGACGGCATGGCGAGCGGTGAGGCGCAGATCCGTTCCCTCGACCGAAGGGAGATATGCGAGCGGAAGCCCCTTCGGCCCTTTTGCGAGCGGGCCGAGCAGGTCCGCCAGCGCCGACTCGCCGATCCCGATCGTCCGCAACGTGCGCGACGCGATCGCGCTTGGGCTTCCGGTGACGCGCGCCCGAAGCCGCGGCAGGAGTTCGTCGGCGAGCATCCCGCGCATCTCGCGCGGCACGCCGGGGAGCATGGCGACCCAGCGCGGCGTGGGTGAGCGATCGTCCTCGAGCCAGATTCCCGGCGCCGAGCCATGCCGGTTCTTCAGGATCACCGCGCCCGCGGGGATCATCGCTTGCTGCCTGTTGGATGCGGGAATTCCGCCCGGCCAGCGATACGATTTCCAGCGGACCTTCAGCTCTTCCCAGATCGTGTCGTCGAAGCGCATCTCGCGTCCAAAGAGCGCGGCGATAGACGGCTTCGTGAGGTCGTCGGAGGTCGGGCCGAGACCGCCGGTGGTGATCACCGCGCCGGTGCGGTCGAGTGCTTCCTTCACGGCCGCCGCGATCTGTGCAGGGTCGTCCCCGATCGTCGAGCGCCTCGCGACTCCGATGCCCACAGCCGCGAGTTCGCGCGCGAGATGGGCCGCGTTCGTGTCCACGGTGAACCCGAGGAGCAACTCGTCGCCGATGGTGACGACTTCGACGTTCATGTCGTGCTCAGGCCGTGAGTAGCGCGCGGTATCGCCGGAGATAGATGGCGAGCGACGCGATGGCGAGGCCGACCGAGACCCACATGGACACGACGCCGATCGCGCTGACGAGCGGCGCGAAGAAATCCCACGCGCGGTTCCCCGACCAACCGTCTCGCTCGGCGTAGGTGCGCATGGCGAACCAGAAGTACGCGGCGCCAACCCAGATGTACTGTGTCACGGCCTTGACCTTGGCCGGATAGATCGCGGCGATCACGACACCCCGGCTCTGCGCGAGCTGCCGGAACACCGTCATGAACAGCTCGCGACCCAGCACCACCGCGACGACCCACCACGGCAGCGAAAACGACCCGAACCAGGTGACGAACGGAAACGCGAACGCCTGCCCCGGCGACATGCGCAAGATGCCGGCAGTGTATGAGGCGAGAAAGTCGCTTCCCTTCCCCTGCAGCACCACCATCGGGATGAAGGTCGCGACGAGCAGCAGCTTGTCGGCAAGCGGGTCGAGCGTCTTGCCGAGATCCGTGACCAGGCCGCGGGTGCGGGCCAGCCAGCCGTCGAAGTAATCGGACACCGCGCTGACGATGTACAACGCGAATCCTGCGGCGCGCCAGAACGGCGACGGCACGAGCGGGAGCAGCGCTATGAGCGGCGATACGGCGATGCGAGTGACGGAAATCGCGTTTGGGAGATTCACGGCCCGCTCCTGCCCCACCGTTGCGCCGGCGCCCCGGTCATGACTCGCGCGCGCCTCACGCGAGCGTCTTCAGGACCAGCTTGCTGACGGCCTTCAGCGTGTCGAATACTCCGTCGCCCGCCACGGCCACGGCCTCGAAGTAGGGCGCGCGCTCGATCCACTCACCCGTGTTCACCTGTTCGATGAGATTCTCGCCGGCGTGGTACGGGTCGGGGGCGAGACGCTGCCTGGCTCCGTCCTGCACTTCCCATCCCGGGTTCAACGCCGCCTGCAGCTCGCCAAGCGGCGCGGCGTTCGGCAGGTCGCGTTTGTTGTACTGGATCACGAACGGCATCTTCGTGAGATCGTACCCGTATTCCGCCATGTTGTCGTACAGGTTCTGCATGGCTTCCTGGTTCGCCTCCATGCGCTCGATCTGCGAATCGGAAACGAACACGATGCCGTCCACACCCTTGAGGATCAGCTTGCGCGAGGCGTTGTAGTACACCTGGCCCGGCACGGTATAGAGATGAAAGCGTGTCTTGAACCCCCGAATGGTGCCGAGGTCGACCGGCAGGAAATCGAAGAAGAGGGTTCGTTCGGTTTCCGTGGCGAGCGAGATGAGCTTGCCGCGGGTATCGGGCTTCACCTTGCCGTACACGTGCTCGAGGTTGGTCGTCTTGCCACCGAGCCCCGGGCCGTAGTACACGATCTTGCAGTTGATCTCGCGCGAGGCGTAGTTGATCATCGACATGGTTCCGTCTCCTACCCGAAGAGCCTGTCGATTTCGTCTTCGGCCCCGTGCAGCGGACCATGCGGCTGCTCCCGCGCACCGGCGGCGCGGGCGAACAGCTCTTCGAACAGCTTCGTCAAATCGCCCACGGTCTCCTTCATTTTGAGGCGCACCAGCCCGAGCGTCGTGCGCGTGTCGAAGAGCACTACCAGGATCACCCGCCGGGCGATGTTGGCCAGGTACATGGACTCCTTGTCGCCCTGATGGAAGAGCGAGTTGAAGTCCGTCTCGCCGATGAGCTTCGCGAGCTGGTCGTTCGCGCTGAAGTCGGCGGCCGTCAGCGTGGCGAACGACACCGGATCGAAATGCGGCTGCTCGCCGACGGTCGCCACGAGCTGCCCCGAGCGGTCCACGAGCAGCGCGCAGCGCGCGTTGCTCTCGAAGAGGAATTTCTGGAGCGCGGCGGTGATGGCCCCGAAATCGTCTTCCGAGAAGGACCAGCTGGCGGAGCCTGTGTACATCAATCGAGGGTCGTTGGAGGAACCGTCATCGCATCTGTTGACGCGACGAGATCGCCTTCGCGATCGTCACGCCATCCGCGTATTCCAGGTCGCCGCCTACGGGCATCCCGAGCGCGATGCGTGAGACGAGCGCGGAGAGCGGCGACAGCTGCTCCTGAACATACAGCGCGGTAGCCTCCCCTTCGAGTTTGGGATTGGTCGCCACGATCACTTCCCGGATGCCTCCCGCGCCCACGCGAGCCACGAGCGAGGCTACCGTCAGCTCGTCCGGGCCGATCCCGTCGAGCGGCGAGAGCCGCCCGCCAAGCACATGATACACCCCGCGGTATTCGCCCGTCCTCTCGATTGCGGCGATGTCGCTGGCCTCTTCAACCACGCAGATCGTCGTTGCGTCACGCCGCGAATCACGGCAGACGGCGCACAGCTCCTCTTCCGTCAGGTTGAAACAGCGCGTGCACGGACGCACCCGGTCGGTGAGCGTGGAAAGCACCTGCGCCAGCCGCCTGCTCTGCTCCGGAGGCTGCTTCAGCAGGTGGTAAGTCAGTCGCAGCGCCGATTTCTTGCCAATGGTCGGGAGCCGCGATAACTCTGCTACGAGATCGTCAATTGCCGACACGCTTTCTCCGCCCCTGTCGAGCCAAGTATAACAGGTTGAATAAGTTAGGCCCCGCTGAATGGACGCCGCAAGGCAGCTTTGGCGACTGTGGGCCCCATGTCGATGGTGGCAGGCCGTCTCCGTGCGGCTCCTCAGCCGCTCTCTCGATCACTCGATCAGGCGGAGGTCCAGCGCCTCTATGGCCGCGTTGAGCTGCGGGTCGCGCTTGCGGAGCGTGGCGACACGGTCGGCGA
>OCZT010004008.1_pt1 | contig 14950 bp, 10 predicted proteins | sample 1539031 | NCBI WGS metagenome assembly OCZT01 (sample SAMEA3539308, study PRJEB22396) | soil metagenome | biome: tundra; feature: field; material: soil | place: USA | collected 2010-05 | depth 0.15 m
TCAGACGTGTGCTCTTCCGATCTCTCTGCAGGAGCCGTCGAACCCGCCATGCAGTACGCGCGGGTCATGAGCGGCTTCAAGGCCGATTCGGACCCGTTGCTCTTCCCGACGACGTTCAAGCTCCAGGGCGCCTACATCGTCGATCCGTTCTACCCGCGCCTGAGCAGCATCTGGGGGCCAGACGCTCGGACCGGACACGTTCCGGGACATGACCGCGATGGCCCACAACTACATCGGCTGGAAGCGCCCGGAAGGCCACTACCCCGATCGCGACGGGAAGTGGTTGCTCGTCATCCCGATCGACGGCTGGAGTCCGGCTACTCGCGGCAGCAGGTCTGGCACCGCCCCGAGATCGTGACATGCGACAGGTCCACGTCGAAACCGAGGTCGGCGGCGAGGGCATCGACGATCGCCGCGCCGGTTTCCGGCCGAATCTCCCAGGTCGCGCCGCAGGCCACGCAATAGAGATGGCCGTGGACCTGGTCGGGCAGGACGTGGTACTCCTCGCGGCCGTCCGGTCCGTGACCGTGCCTTACCAGACCGAAGTCCTCGAGCACGTCGAGCGTTCTGTAGACGGTCGAGGGAGTGGTGGTCTGGTCACGTTCACGGCAGCGGGCGATCAGCTCGGTTGCGGTGACGTGGCCCTCGTGCTCACGCAGCACATCGACCAGCGTGCGGCGTTGAGGGGTCCAGCGGAGCCCGTTGGACCGCAGCCGCTCGGCCACGCCGTCCCACGGACTTGCGGCGGGCACCTTCGCGGCGTGGCTGGAGGCGGCTCGTGGCACCTGACGGTCCTTCATCGCGGTTCGGTTGTAGCTCGCGCAATCGTCCGCGTAGACTCTACACTAGCGCAACGACTTGCAATAGCGCTTCGTATCGTCTGGCGGTACGCAGGAGGACCTTGGTGCACATTCCGGACGGGTACCTGGCGCCGGCCGTCTCGCTCGCGCTGGCCGTGCCGACGATCCCCGTCTGGGCGATTGCCGCGCAAAGGGTCAAGAAGGTCCTCAACAACCGGACCGTGCCGCTGCTGGCGATCTTCTCCGCGCTGAGCTTCACCGTGATGATGTTCAACATTCCGGTTCCTGGTGGCACGACGGCCCACGGAGTAGGGGGGACGTTGATCGCCGTCGTGCTCGGTCCGTGGGCGGCGGCAATCGCCGTCAGCACCGCGTTGATTCTGCAGGCGCTCTTCTTTGGCGACGGCGGGGTGTTGGCCATCTTCGCCAACTGCCTGAACATGGGGATCATCCTGCCATTCGTCGGGTACGGGACGTACCGCGTGCTTGCGGCGGGCTCCGAGATGCTGTCGACGCGACGGGCCGTTGCGGCCGGCATCGGCGCCTATGTGGGCATCACGGTTGCGGCCGTGGCGGTCGGCATCGAGCTGGGCGTCGAGCCGATCCTTTTCTCGCAGAACGGCCACGCCCTCTACAGCCCGTACGGACTGTCCGAGGCGATCCCGGCCATGGTCGCAGCTCATGCGTTCGGCGCATCGATCGTAGAGGCCTTGATCACCGGTCTGGGCGTCGCCTACCTGCAGCGCCGTCACCCCGAATACCTGACCAGACTGGGCCGCATATTCGCTCCCAGCGCCTCCGCCGAGGGCAAAGTGTCCCAGCGGCCGCTGTGGCAGCTCGCAACTGCTGCCGTCGCCGGGGCGGTGGCCGTTCTGGCCGTCGTCGGGCTCGTCGAGGGTGGCGGCGATCCGGCGCGAATGTTCGGAGCCGACTGGTCACGGGTGGATTGGCCGGCCGTCGGCTCGATGCTGGCGATCACCCTTGCGATCGCGGGAATTCTGATGCCGGTCACCTATCTGCTCTCGCCACGAGGCGTCAAACGCATGGCTACCGCCTTCGTGGGAATGGCGGTGGTCGCTCCGCTTGGTCTGATCGCGCCGGGCTTCGCATACGGTGAGGGCAATACCGCGGACGTGAGGCTGGCCTTTGGGTATGTTCCTTCGGGGCTGAAGGATCTGTCGGGAATCTTCAGCGCCCCGTTGTCGGGCTACGACTTGTCGCTGCCGTTCTTCTCAGCCGCGAATGCGCCCCTCTGGCACGCCGCCATCGGCTACGAGATCAGTGCCATCATCGGCATCCTGGCCGTTGGCGTTGTCGTCTACTGCCTGGCCCGACTACTGAACGGCGGTGCAGATGGCGGGGCCGAAGCCGAGCTTGGGGAGGAAGCCGGGGTCGCGGCTCCTCCGGCTCCGGCACGCCCGCGAGATGGACGGATCGGCTGGCTCGAGCAAACCCTTGGCGGAATAACCGCCAACATCGAACTCGCCGTCTTCTCTGAGCGACATGCACGGTCCGATGGCTGGCTCCAGCGCCGCGATCCTCGCGTCAAGATGGTCGGCTCGCTGGCCGCGATCCTGGCGGCAAGCCTGACGAGTTCGATCGCAGGACTCGTCCTGCTATATGCGGCCACGCTCGCCGCCGCGCGGGCCAGTCGGGTGCCGTTCGGCTTCTTCGTGAAGCGCGTCTGGCTGGGCATTCCGTTGTTCGCCGGAATCGTGGTCGTGCCGGCGATCTTCTTCGTGCCCGGTGCTCGTATATTCGACCTCGGGCTGGGGCCGGCCCACCTCGCGCCGTCGTGGAACGGCCTGGCCGGAGCGGTGATCTTCGTCAGCCGGGTCGGCGTGTCGGTGTCGCTGGCGGTGCTGCTCGTGATGACGACGCCTTGGGCCGACGTCCTGAAGAGCCTGCGCGCCCTGAAGGTGCCGCAGGTGTTCGTGCTGGTCCTGTCGATGACCTACCGCTATATCTTCCTGTTCCTGCACACCGCCAACGGCATCCTGCTTGCCCGAAAGAGCCGGGTGGTGGGCCGAACCAGCGGCGGCGAGCAGCGGCGCTGGATCACCGGCACCATGGGCAACCTGATGAGTCGCGCCTTCAAGATGAGCAATGACGTCTATGCGGCCATGCTGGCCCGGGGCTTCAGCGGCGAAGTCCGCACCTACAACACCTACCGGATCCGTTTCGCCGACTGCGCCGCGCTGGTCGGCGTGGCCTGCGTCGGCGTCGCGGCGGTGATCGCGGGAAGGATCCTGCCATGACGGAAGCCGCAGTCCAGCGAGTACCCGAGGCCGCGGCGGTGATGCCGGTCGGGTCGGGCGAGGCGCTGTTCGCGCTCGACGACGTGGGCTACGCGTATTCGAACCGCGTGGTCGCACTCGACGGTATATGCCTGCAGATATGGCGGGGCGAACGCGTTGCGCTGCTCGGAGCGAACGGCAGCGGCAAGTCCACTCTCCTCAAGATGCTCGACGGCGTGGTGGGTCCGACGCACGGAAAGATGCGCGCCCTGGGTGGTGACGTGGCCGCCGTCGCCGCCGGCGAGGACGGCTTTCGCTTCCACCGGCAAGTGGGTCTGGTCTTCCAGGATCCAGACATCCAGCTCTTCAGCGCGACGGTCCTCGACGACGTCGCCTTTGGGCCGCTTCAGCTCGGCCTCACCAAGGGCGAGGTCCGCGAGCGCTGCGACGAGGCCCTGGCCGCGATGGGAATTGCTCATCTGGCCGATCGTGCGCCGTTCGAACTGTCGGGCGGCGAGAAGAAGCGCGCCGCCATCGCATCGGTGCTGTCGCTTCGGCCGGAGGTCATCCTGCTCGACGAGCCGACGGCGTCGCTCGATCCTCGTACGAAATGGGTTCTCGTCGATCTGATACAGCGGCTCGGCGAAGCGGGACGGACGCTGGTCGTGGCCACGCATGAGCTGGACATCGTGCCGCTGATCGCCGATCGGGTCATCGTCCTCAACGAGGAGGGGCGAGTCGTCGCCGATGGCCCGCCGGCAGCGGTTCTGGCGGATCGCGACCTGCTCGTCCGCGCCAACCTGATCCATGAACACCTCCACGAGCACGGCGGCGCCACTCACTCTCATCCCCACGATGCGGCGGAGGGCCACCACGATCCCGTCCCGACGAGGCCCGCCGGCCGCCGTCCGACGCCGCAGGCCAAGGCGCGACCGAGCACCGGAGCGAGCGGACCTAGACGTCCGTGAGCGAGGAGCGCACGGAGCGGCGCGGGCATGCGCCGGCTGACCGCGGCCGGCCCTGCACCGTTGGGCAGGCCCCGTTCGCGCTCGCGGCCCCCCACGCACGACGGCTCTACCGGAGAGCGGGCGACACGTCAGAATGGACCGGCCATGGAGAGCCGTCACTCCGGACGGGAGTCCGGTCGATCGACGCAAGCAACGGTTGGCAAGGCCGATCCTGAGGGCGTGGAAGAGACCCGCGTGTTCAGCCACGAACTTCTCGACAGCGAGACGGAGAGGTCTGCGCGGGAGCGTCTCTTCGATGAGGTGCTGGCTTCGGTTGAGTTCGTTCTCGTCGCGGATGGTGCTGCGTTCTGGCGCGAGGAGGCCGACCATTCGCTCGTCCTGACAGCCAGCCGCTCCATTTCGCATGACGTCCTGGAGATGTTCGACCGCCACGTGACCACGCCTCTGCAGTCGATCATGCAGCGCTGGCCCGAAAGCCCGCTCGTCGCGGTGCCGCTCAACGACCCGACCAACCCGATCGCCGAAGAAATCCGCCAGATCACGGACCGAGAGGAGATCGTCGGCCTGGCCGGAGTTCCGTGCCGGATACCGGGCGAGATGCTCGGAATACTTCTCGTGGTCCACCGCCGGCCGCATCCCTGGACCGTCCGCGACCTCGGCCTTGCCACGGGCCTGGCCGGACAGCTGGCGACGGCGATGCAGAATGCCCGCCTCTACGCCTCGATCCGCTCACTCGCCAACAGGCTGACCGCAATCCATGAGCTGAGCCTGCGCCTCAACCAACTCCGCGACGTCGCGGCCATCGGCGAGGCGATCGTGGCCGAGGTCGGTCGCCTGGTCGACTGCGACACGGTGCGGGTGTACCGACTCGATCCGGAGGGCGTCTTCCGCCCGGTCGCCGCATCCGGCACCTTCGTCGGGATCGATTCGCCACCGCTCGAAGCCCTGGCCACGGGTCACGGCGAGACGCTGCCGGGCTGGGTGGCAAAGCGGAACGAGCCACTCATCATTCCCGACGCGTCCGTAGAACGTCGCTCCATCTTCCGGTCGACCTTCGGGCCCGAGTCACTCTTGCTGGTGCCCATGTCGTACGGAGACACCGTTCAGGGCGTCCTGGTGGTCTCCAAGCAAGGCGTCGACAGATACGGCCCCGACGATGAGCATGCGCTCTCGATCTTCGCGCGGTATGCCGCGCAGGCGATCGTGAACGCCGACAACATCGAGGAACTCGAGCGCCAGCACACGTTGCTCGAGAAGCAGGTCGCGGCGGAGCGGCAGCTCCTTGACGTCAGCGAGCAGCTTGTCTCCACGCTTGACCCCCGGCGCGTCCTGGAGCAGATCGCCGAGACGATCGGCACGGTGGTTCACTACGACCGATTGACCATCTATCGCTACGAGGCAGCTTCGGGCGGCATCACGTCGGTCCTGACTCGCGGCGGCTCGGCCGCGGGGGCAGACGGCTCGCCCGACAGTCGGCCCCTCGACGAGGGCCTGACCAGCTGGGTCATCGGTCGAGGCGATGCCGTGTGCGCCAACGATGTCGGCGATGAGGTTCTCGTGGAAGGCCCTCGAGCGGTCGACGCCCGGGCGCAACCGGCTTCGGCGGAAACGCGTCGAGCTTCACTGGAGGCCCGGCGTGCCGCCAGGGATGCGCGCACCGCCCAGAACATCATCGTGGTGCCGCTGCGCGTCCACGGCGAGGTGGTCGGAAGCCTCAACCTGATGCGTGTCGGTGGTCCCGAGGCCCAGTTCAGCGAGCACGAGTTCGAGCTCAGCAAGCTCTTTGCGGGCCAGGCATCGATCGCCCTTCAGAACGCCGAAACGCACGTAACCGTGTCGTCGCGGGCCGATCTGGACGCCCTCACCGGCCTGCGCAACCACGGCACGTTCCAGCGGGATCTGACGACCATGGTCGAGGCGGGCCAGCCCTTCTCGCTCCTGATGATGGACCTCGACTCGTTCAAGACCTTCAACGACACCAATGGCCACCCGGCCGGCGACACGCTGCTTCAGACGGTGGCGAAGGCGATCGTCAGCGCCACGCGGCAGAACGATCGGGCCTACCGCTACGGCGGTGACGAGTTTGCGCTGCTGCTGTTCGGGGCCTCTCGAGCACAAGCCGGAGAAGTGGCCGACCGGGTCCGCGTCGCGGTGCGCGAGGGCGTGCGCAGCTCGCCGGTCGGCGGCTTCGGTGTGCCCGTCGGTGTCTCCGTCGGGGGCGCGCACTGGCCGGCGGACGGTCGTTCCAAAGCGGCACTCGTCGAGGCGGCCGACGCGGCCCTATACCGCGCCAAGCGGCAGCGCGGTGAGATGCCGGGCGCCCTGGAGGCCGCGCGGCACGGGCTGCCGGGCGAGGCAGTGGCGCAGAGTTGGATGGACGTGGCGCGCGGCTTGATCGGCGCGGGAACCATCGGCGAAGCTGCTTCGGCCATGGTTCACGGGCTCACCGCGCTATGCGATGCGACCGACGCGTTCGTGGCGCTGTCAGAGGAGATCGTCATGACCGGCCCGGCCCTGGTGGGCGTGGGCGTCTCGGCTTCGGGCGGTGCGAGTGGCGCGAGCGCGGTCAGGAAGCCGGCTCTGGTCCAGGTTGCGGCCAGCGGCGGGTTCATCGCCAGGCCGCAGTCGATCCGCCGAGGTACGGGTCCGTGGGGACGCGTCTGGCAAAGTGGACTTCAGGGCGCCGAGCACGAAGACGAGGTCGCGAGAGTCGGCGCGCCGTTGCGTGTCGGCGGCAATGTGGTTGGGGTGGTTGGGGTGGTCGTTGCGGCAGGCAAAGCATCGGACCGGGACTGCGCCGGCGAGATCGCGATGGTTGCCGATCTGGGTTCCGCGGCCCTGCAGCGGCTGGTCGACGCCAGCGGCTAGGAGACCGTCCATCGGGCCAGTTCGGCACGGGCGGGCGACGATCCGCCCAACGCTCCTATACTCCCCGAAATGCCCAGGCAGCATCGCTCCCATGTCTTTGCTCGGGTGGCTCGGTGAGCGCGCCCTACTTCGTGCCCTTCGCCGAGGTGGCCCGCAGGGATCGGCCGCGTCGAGTGCTGGTCGTCGGCGCCGCTGTCCTTCTGTCCGCGGTCGTTGGTCTGGTGGCGGCCTGGCATCCCCTGGGCACCGCGGCCTCGCGCGACAGCGTGAATATCCTCGGACCGAGCGCGGCCTCGTTTGACCCCGCGGTCCAGTCGGACGCGGGCAGCGCCCAGATCGTCTCCCAGATATTCGAGGCGCTTACGGCCATCGACCCGTCAGGCCGCGTCCAACCCGCTCTGGCGGCCGGCTGGGTAACCGACAACGGTGGCAAGCGCGTCGTCTTCCACATGCGTTCGGGGCTCGCCTTCTCGGATGGTTCGGCCCTGAATGCCGGAGACGTGGTCGCGAGCTGGATGAGGGTCATCAATCCGGCTCATCCGAGTCAGCTCGCCTCGCTGCTCGACGATGTGGTTGGCGCCCGTGCCTACCGCGAGGGGAAGGGGCCGGCCTCCGCCGTCGGACTCAAGGCAAACGGTTCGAGCGACGTGGAGGTGGACCTGCTCAGCCCCGCCGCCGATTTCGCGGCCATCGCCTCGAGCTCCACGCTGGCGGTCGTGCCGCCAGGTCTCGACTCCGATCCGTCGTTGCTCCAGCCTGGGTCGTTCGTGGGTAGCGGTGCATATGTCCTGAAGAACGTCACCGATGTCGAAACGACGCTTACTTCCAACTCTCACTACTGGGCGGGAAAGCCCTCCATAACCACGATCCACCTGCTGAGCAGCATCGCTGGCAAGAGTCCGGTCTCGGAGTTCGAGGCAGGGAACCTGGACTACACGCCGGTCTCGCTCTACGACGCCTCGTGGATTGCCTACGACTCGACTCTCGGTCCCTCGCTCCGGATCGAGCCCTCGCCCTCGGTCGAGTTCTACGGCTTCAACACGAGCAAGGCGCCGTTCAACGACGTTCACGTGCGCCGGGCCTTCGAAATGGGTATCAACTGGCGTCGAATCGTCGGTCTGCTGGACAACCCGCTCGAGGTTCCGGCCACCGGCATGGTTCCGCTGGGCGTGCCGGGCCACAGCGCCTCCGACTACGGACCCAAGTTCGACCTCGCCGCCGCAAAGTCGGAGCTGGCCGCGGCGGGCTTTCCGAACGGAGTCGGCTTCCCGGCCGTCACCCTCGTGACCGGAGGCGCGGCGCTCGACGCGGCGATCATCAGGCAGCTCCATGACAACCTCGGCATCGACATCGGCTATCAGACCGAGGATTGGACGAGCTACAACGAGCGCCTTCTGACTGACCCGCCGGCCATGTGGGAGATGGACTGGGTGGCCGACTACCCGGGCGCAAACGACTTCCTGGGGCTGCTGCTCGGGTCGGGCAAGACCAACAACTTCGGGGGCTGGGACTCGACCGACTTCGACTCCGCGATTGCCACGGCTCTCGCCGCGCCCGATGCCACGGCGATGCAACAGGCCTTCGACCACGCCCAGTCGATCGTCCAGGATCAGGCGCCGGTGATACCCGTTGACTACGGTGCCGGCTACTCACTGGCGGCGAAGGGTCTGCTTGGCGCCGCGCCCAACGGACAGGGCCTGGTCCGCTACGCCGGGCTGGCCTGGGCGGCCGGGTCATGAGCCACGAGCGACGCTTCGTCGTCGGCCGCGCCGCGGCAGCGGCCGTTTCCGCGCTGATTGTGCTGGCCGCATTGGCCGGGCCAGCGGGCGCCGCATCGGTCACCTTCGGTACGCCGAGTGCCACGTCCTCCTTCGGGAAGGGGATCGTCTTCACTCAGCCGATCAACGGGTCGGGCTTCGTCGAAGCCGACCTCGTGTACGAGTTGATCGGCGATGTCGGGCCTACAGTCGTCCGGCTCGACAAACCGGGCACGACGACCCTGACGTACACCTTCGACACCTCCAATGGAGAGCTTCAGCCCAACACCCCTATCACGGCCCACTTCCAGGTGGTCTTCTCCGACGGCAGCACCGAACAGGGGCCGCCAATGCACGTGACCTACCTGGACGACCGATACAACTGGAAGACCCTGACCGGCCAGCTCATCACGCTCCACTGGTACTCCGGCACCGACGCGTTCGCCCAGCAGGCTCTGACCATGGGCGAGGCCGGCGTCGCCAAGTCGGCCAAGTTCCTGGGTGTCACCGAGACCAAGCCGATCGACTTCTACGTCTACGCCGACCAGCAGCCCTTCTACGACGCGCTCGGCCCCGGCACCAGAGACAACGTCGGTGGCATGGCCAACACGGTCACGCGAACTCTCTTCGCGCTCATCGCTCCCAACGAGCTCTCCTATGCCCAGACGGTTGTTCCGCACGAACTCACCCATGTGGTTTTCGATGACGCCACCAGCAACCCGTATCACGCGCCTCCGCGGTGGTTGAACGAAGGCTTGGCGGTCTACCTGTCCGAGGGCTACATCAGCAGCGACCGATCGCTCGTCTCGGACGCAGCGAACTCCAAGACGTTGATGCCGCTGGCAGCCCTTACAGGTGAGTTCCCCACAACCGCCGATCAGTTCTACCTGGCCTACGCGGAATCGGTTTCCGCGGCCGACTACCTGATCCGGACCTACGGCCAGGCCGCGATCGACAAGCTGATGACTGCCTATGCCGCCGGCTCGTCCGATGACGAGGCCTTCACTGCGGCGTTTGGCGTGGACACTGCCGCGGTCGACAAGGCCTGGCTCTCCCAGAACGGCGTCACGGCATCGCCGACGTTCGGGCCTCAACCGGCTCCATTGGGTCCTGTGCCGTCCGGTTGGTCGAACGCCGGCGGCGGGTCGGTGGCGACGAGCGGGCCAGATGCCGGCGCCAGCGTCGCACCCACGACAGGCCCGGGGCATCCTGCCGGTCAATCGCGAGTCGACAGCACCCCGATCGTGCTGGTGCTGGCCGGGCTGCTGGCCGCCGCCGGGCTTGGTCTGCTGGCGGCCGCCATGGCCCTGCACGCTCGCACCCGCTAGACACCTTCCCGTGGCCAGCGCCGTTCGCGCCCAGCGGGAGCCGTCGGAAGCCTGCACCGCTCAGACGCGGCTCTGGTAGATTGAGCGGCCACTATGGGTGACGCTATTCCATCCCTTCACTACGAGTTGCAGTAGTGCCTGCCGGTCAGCCTGAAGTCGTCGAGTTCCGTCTCGGCGATGTCGTTCGTCTGAGGCGGGCTCACCCATGCGGTAGCCGTGAATGGCTGGTGGATCGGCTTGGCGCGGACATCGGGCTGCGCTGCCGGGCATGCGACCGACACGTGCTGCTGGACCGGCGCAGCGTCGAACGACGCCTGACTGATTTCGTCGAGCGAGGCGATCTGGCCATGAGCCGGGCCGTGGCTCCGCTGCCACACGGAGCCGGCGGCCACGCTCCGGACGGGGCCCGATGAACGTCAGCCTCTCGCCGAAGCGGGCGCGTTCTCAGGTTGGCTCGTCGCCGCAACTCCCGCCGAAGGAGCTGGATCAGGTCGGCGGCATGGCCGTCCTGCAGAACAGGCCGTTCCTGCTGCTCTGGCTGGCCCAGCTCTCGACCCAGGTCGGCGGCAACATGGTCATTTACGGCCTGACCATCATCATCAACGCCTCGTACCACTCCAACAGCGCGGTTGGGGCGCTGTTCCTGAGCTTCCTTGTCCCGGCGATCGTGTTCTCGGCTCTGGCCGGTGTCTTCGTCGACCGCGTCGACAAGCGCTACATGCTCGTGGTGACGAACATCTTCAGGGGGTTCCTGTATCTCGCGATCATCTTCGTGGGCGACAACCTGCTGATGCTGTACACGCTCATGATCCTCGTCTCGACGGTGACCACCTTCTTCGGTCCGGCCGAGGCGTCGATGATCCCGTTCCTGGTGCCGAAGAAGCAGTTGCTCGCCGCCAACGGGCTGTTCACGCTGACAATGAACGTGGCTTTCGCCCTTGGTTTTGCGCTCCTGGGGCCGTTCCTCATCGCGCTGGCCAGCGCGCAGCTCCTTATCGTCATTGTCGCTGCGCTCTACTTCGTGGCCGCCGTCTTCTGCTGGACGCTGCCGCCGTCGCCCCAGGCCGGCGCCAATGCCATAGCCGCAGGCCAGACCGTGGCCGACGCCGAGCGAGCGGTCGAGACTATGCTCCGCCAGTTCGTCGAGGGCATCACCTACATTCGCGAGCACCGCAGCGTCGGCTGGTCGCTGTCGTATCTGGGCATCACCGGTGCCCTGATCGGCATTCTGGGCACCCTCGGGCCCGGCTTCGCGACCAAGACGATGGGGCTCGGCGAGAAGGACTTCGCCCTGATCGTCCTGCCGCTTGGGCTGGGCATCGTGATGGGCATCCTCTTCCTGAACTCGTACGGACGCTACCTGCCCCGCCGGCGCACCATCGAAGCGGGCATGATCGGGATCGGCGTTCTCCTGGCTCTGCTTGCCTGCGCAAGCCCAATCTCCCATTTCCTGGAGGCTCGGGCCGCCGACTCTGGTGTCGCCGAAGCCAGCCGCGTCGTGTCGCTGCTGTCGCTGGTGATGGGCATCGCCTTCCTGGTCGGGGCCGCCTATGTCGTGGTGGCGATATCGGCCCAGACGCAGCTCCAGGAGGAGCTCCCCGAGGACGTCCGAGGCCGCGTCTTCGGCGTGCTCGGCATGCTCGTCTCGATCGCCAGCCTGGCGCCGATCATCATCGTCGCGCCGGTCGCGGACCTGGTCGGACGCGAGCCGGTAATCCTGGTTGCGGGCTGTATCGTCTTCCTGTCGGGGATCGCGAGCGTCCTCAGCTCTCGATCACTTTCGATCGGTGACGCCCCCAGAGCGCCGTCCACACCGAGCGGCGCACCCGTGGATCCGATGACCGCGGCGACGTCGCCGAGCGACCTCACGACGTCGGCCGTAACGGCCTCGCCGCCGACCGTTGCCGGTCCAAAAGGCCCGAGAGCGGCTCGGCGCGGGCGAGACCGAGGGCTCGAGAATAGCGAGACACCCTGATGGCGGCTGCCGACTCGGATGCTTCCGACCCTTCGGCTCAGCCGTCGATCACGCCCGACGCATGGCGCGCCGCGGCCCTCGCGATACTCGGTGGCGGCTTTGCGGTCGGCCTGGTGTCCGCCCACAAACGTCTGGGAGTAGCCGTTCCACTCATCACGGCCGGGGCAGCTCTCGGTTGCACGATTCCAGTCGCGCTGGCTTCGCGGTGGCCGCCGATCTCACCGTCGCGGGCCGCCAGAGCGCTGGCTGGAACCGCGAGGAAGCCCACCTTCAGCATCGTCGTGGCAGCGCGCGACGAGGCCGTAGTGGTCCGCCAGCTGGTGGCGGACGTCAGCCGCCAGGACTATCGCCGCGCCGATGGCTCGCCTCTATTCGAGCTGATCGTCGTCGACGATCGTTCGACCGACGACACTGCCGGGGCGGTGGCGGAGGCCGCGGCCGAGCACCAGGTAGCGGTGGTCACGCGCGTGGTCCTGCGTCGCGGCGACGGTCTTCCTGACGGCAAGGGCGCTGCGCTGACCGCGGCCCAGCCGGAGATGTGCAACGGCGATGTTGTGCTCGTCCTGGACGCCGACGCCCGGCTCGAGCCGTGGTTCCTGCGTCGGGCGGCCGGATACTTCGCGGCCGGAGCGCTCGCCGTGACCGCGCGACGTCGCATCCTCGACGCCGAGAGCAGCTGGCTGGCAGGCGCCCAGGCAGACGAGCAGACGCTAGATGGCGAGCTGAACCGCGGGCGGTGGGCTCTGGGCGGCTGCTCGGAGTTCCGCGGCAACGGGATCATGGTCCGGCGCGAGCTGCTCGCCGCGGCCGGTGGTTGGCGGGCGAACGCCCTGACCGAGGACATCGATCTGTCGAGCCGGATAGCGGCGCTCGCCGGGGAGCGGGTCGCCTGGGCGCTCGACGCGCAGGTCTGGGAAGAGCCCGTCCGGACAACCGAGCGCCTGTGGCGGCAGCGTTTGCGCTGGGCCGAGGGTGCACTCCGCCGCGCCTTCGAACACGGGCCGGCGGTAGTCACGAGCTCCAAACTGCCCATTGGCGCGCGTCTCGACTTCCTTGCCTATGTCGGCCAGCTTGGCGTGCCGCCGGTGGTGCTTGGTGCCGCCGCGGGATCGCTCGTCACGGGCCGGCGACGCAGCTTTCTGGCGATCGTGGCCGGGTACCTGGGGATCAGCGCGCTACTCGGCTGGGATGCGCTGCGATGGGAGAGGCGGCCAGACGGGCGGCCCCTCGTGCCCGCGGAGAGGCTCGTTAGGACGCTTCGCGTCTCAGCCTTCAACTGCTTGTGGCTGTTGGTCGTGCCGCGGGCGCTTGCGGATCTTGCGTTTCGGCGGGGCCCCATGCGCTACGTGAAGATGGAGCACTCGGGGCCAGCCGGTCCATCGACCGCCCGGACGCCGGATTCGAAGCGGGGCTCGTAAAGCTCCGCCCGGGGCTGCGACCTGCCTCCGGGGACGCAACGGCCTTCCGGATAAGCGGCAGATAAGCGGCGGCATGTAGGGTCTGGCCGTAACCGTTGCGGACGCCCCGAGGTGGACGAGGGGGCGGCCGGAACCTCGCACGCAGCGCCGCCGCATTCTCGGCGGCACAGGAAGGAGTCTGCTCGCCCGGCACCGTCACAGAGTGGTCATGCCCGCCGAAAGCCAATTCCCGCCCGCCTCGAAGCAAGTTCAAGGAGGAGGATCTCCATGTTTCAACTCGTTCGGCGTGGCGTTGTCGTGCTCGCGTTCGGTGCCACGCTCGTAGGTATCACGGCAACCCCAGTCGCGGCCGCACAGCCACTCGCCACTCCAGAGCCCAGTGTCACCGATGTTTCGCTGACACCCGCCCAGCAGCAGGCGATGACCGCGAAGCTCGCGATCGCTCAGCAGATACAGCTGAGCCCCACGCTGGCTTCGGGCAAGCTGAATCCGCTCACCCTCTGCCCATTTTCGACGTCGCCCATGTCTGCCTCGACCCTGTCGGGCTCGACCGTGGCGGGTCTGTCCGTGAGCCCGGCGACCAGCTGCAACGGCCAGTGGGGATACGTACCCACGTATCCGAAAGTGCAAGAGACCAGCTACTGGTGCGGTCCGGCGTCGATCCAGGTCGCATCCAACTACGTCTGGCGGATGCCTCAGGGCACGGACAGGTGGTCGCAGTCGCAGATTGCCGCGTGGGCCAACACCACCTCGGGCGGTACCAACGGCTCGAACGAGACCGCGGCCCTAAACAAGGCCACCGCGGGGAGCCCCTATCTGCCGGCAAACTGGATCTATCTCTCGGCGACGTCATCTCAGGTCTCCACCGGTTCGCGCTGGCACTCGCTCTTGCGGACTGACATCGCTTCCTACAGCATGCCCCAGATCGTCAGCGTTGCACCCAAGGACCCAGACTCCAACGTCTACCTGACATCCTGGGCGAACGCCAAGGCTCAGTTCGCGGGCCACTACATCGTCTTGAACGGCTTTCAGGGCGCCTGGGATGGCACCAGAGGGCCGATCGTGACGTATGACGACAGCGCGATTCCTCCGGCTGGCGTCTCCGCCTACGACCCGGCGGCGGACATCTACGCGATGATCATGAAGACGAACGTCAACAAGAGAGGAGTACTGGTGGCCTGGTGAGAACGGTGAGGGCGGGACTGGCCGCCTTGGTCGCGGCCCTGCTCGTCGGGGCGTGTGGTTCGACCACCAGTCCTGCCGTCACCATCGGTGTTGCGAGGTCGAGCCCAACGGCCTCGCAACCTGGAACTCCGTCGGCGAGGCCATCCACTGGTGGGGCGATCGAGCCTCTCGACATCCACCTCGTGCCTCAGGAGTGGACCACTCCCTTGCTGGATACCGCCACCGATGGCTCTGAGATCATCTGGTCGAAGGGCGGCGACTCCGAGCACGGCGCTCCCGACCTCTACGCCTGGGCCCCCGGCGATTCCAGCCCAATGCTGCTGTATCGCGGTTCGGATCGACTGGCACAGGCATCGCCGATCGCCGTCCACCACGGTCGGTATGCGTTCGAGGAGGCGTTCGACCACGGCCCTG